>Ga0187217_1000774_pt1 | contig 13189 bp, 14 predicted proteins | sample 15SPOviralmetaG_FD_130165 | JGI IMG/M metagenome (GOLD analysis project Ga0187217, IMG submission 130165) | Marine viral communities from the oligotrophic San Pedro Time Series (SPOT) site, San Pedro Channel, CA, USA - 15 SPOT_SRF_2010-09-15... | ecosystem: Environmental > Aquatic > Marine >... | reverse complement strand
TGAGGCCATTTGTTTTTGAGTTTACGGAAAGTAATAACTCGCTTTTCCCTTCCGCACTCACATTCAGCCAATACTTCTCTATCTAGCTTTTCGTTATCCATTCCCTCGCATTCGCACTTCTGCCTCTACAAGAAACAAATACCTACGCAAATCACGGATATCATCAAGTATCCCCTCCTCACGCATATCATCTTTAGCAGCTAAGAATACATCATAATTATATTCATTTACTTGCTTCTCAAGCCTATCCCATTTGCGAGCCAGCATCATAAATGCACCGACACCGCCACGCTGTTTCCAACTATCACCATAAGATTGCTCAGAACTATGTAGCCCCTCTACATCTTGATTAGCTAACCCAAGGATATTATTAACAATAGGGCTATAATCATCAGGGGTAATATCATCTTTTTTTGCCATAACTGCATACTCCTCCCAACTTAATTCCTTCATACGTCTTTTCATGTATTGTTCGTGGCTTTCTCTGCCCATTTATCTCTCCTACGTTCTAACCATTCCCAAGTGGCTAAATGCCAATCATCGGGTTTTATATCTGCACAATGGTCAAAAGCTAAAGCTAATTCTTTAGCTTTCCATGCTTGCCATACTCGGTGCATAGGTTGTGCCAAATCAGAGAAACAGGAGTTTTTATATGCTCTTGGCCTTTCAGCATCCTCCATAAACCAACTAAGCTCTTTATCAAATGATTCTATATTATGTACAAGAGCATCTGGCCTAATCATACGCACATTGTATGATTCATAATCAGGGTTCATACCTTCTAGCTTTTTTAATACTTCAGTATAAGCATGGAGGTTATTACTAAACTGTGTATAGATGCCAACACTCGCGCCAATGCGTGAGGCTATATACTCTTGGAGAATGGACATATGGACAGCATTAGCTCCCAATGCACCCCAGATCATATCATTACTGCGGTTACATACAGTCATATCCAATACATTATCACGCACACTAAAATAGATATGAGTATTGCAGGGGTGGTCTTTACAGCTATTACCCATCCGTAAATCACCTTCAGCATCCCACATTGCAAGAACTGCTCGTCTATCATTTGTATGTGTCATCAATCTATGGGTGATCACATCAAGCTGATCACGATGGAAATAATTACGCCAGCGGTATCCGTATGCTCCCTGTAATAATTTACCATCATCACTATACTCACCCATCCGTGTATTATAGCGTTGTATCCACTCTAAATCATTACGCCCTGCTAACATCCATAGGCTTTCCATAAAATGGAATATTGGGTTTGCATCACGCTCGGGATAGAACAGAACACGTTCGCGTGGGTTATTGTAGACAATAGCGCATGGTTCACGGAACTCAATTGCTTTGCCATTACGAGTTTCTACTTCTTCACCATTAGCTTCTAATGCTTGCTTCACAACAAACAATGCTTCACTTACATTTTTTACAGTGAAAGTATGTATACCCCTCATGGGTATTGCGCCATATAATGCCATATTGAACCGCCTTTCTATGGGGTTTTAAAGCCGCTACAGCGGCCTGAGTTAATGTGCCTTACCCAACTACTAAAAGCAACCCTCTAGCTGTCTGAGTAACCTGTAATAAAGTCAAAATGTTTCTTGACTCTTTTAGTATAAGTACCTCCTTTTAACGCCTCCTTGATTGCAAGCGTTGTTTCCTCAGTAGGCTCGGGTAATGCCTTGCGTCCCATGCGGTCAGGTAACAATCCATTACGCAAAGTGGTATTGTCACAACCGTTACAAGGACCGAAATTACGTTGCCCATGATACAATTTTGTTCGCGCTGCATGAAATGCTTCCCCCTGCCATACTTCTTCCATTGGTATATCGATTACATTGCCACACTTATACCATCCTACCCAATCATTACAGCAAACAGCAACATTACCATCCCAACGTATAGACATCTCACGGAAAGGTTTAGCGCACCGTTTACCATCTTGTTCATGGTTTAAAGGAAAGGCATTGCCAGCATGATTACTGACTTGGGCATGAGTACCATTTGTAGCAAGGGTAAGATCCATACCCACAACAATATCATGCTCACTTACTTTGCGGCGTCGGTGTGGGTTAGCTTGACGGTCAGCTGGATATTGATAAACAGGGTACGGACCATCGTAACGCTCTTGTATTTTATCTACAATTTTGATACGGTCGTAATTATCAAGAAATAAGACATTTAGCCCAGCTTCCATCAATTGGTTTACACTTTTATTTGTATCCCGTAATAGACCACCACCATTACTTGTCATCATTAAAGATGTTTTTGGTAACTCCTGACGGAACAGTCTAATCATATCAATAAAGAAAGGGTGCATAGTTGGCTCACCATGCATAGCAAACTCTAGTCGAGGGTTCCACCCTGCTTCTTTTATACGTTCACATATAGCCCTAGCTGCTTTGATACTTAGATATTTGTAAGGGGCAGAGGCTTTACCATGTGTATTATCCGGACCATTTGCACCATTCTCTCGTATAGATTGTATACCGCAAAAAGAACAAGCAAGGTTACAACCCTCTGCTAATTCTATCTGAATAGAGTTTGGTGGGTCTTGGTAATTGTTAGATTGCGCCGCCATCTTTAGCCGCCTTTCTCCATTGTACACGAACATCCCAGCGTGTTTTCATACCTTCCCATCCTGTTTTAGTTTCTTTCTGTACAGCTTTTACATACATGGGAAACTCTTCTTCTAATGCTCGGCTTGCTTTTTCTTGTAACTCTGCATTGCGGTATGAACTGCAACCTCCCGCCGCACCGGAAGCACCACGCTGATCCCATGTCCAATCAACAATAACAGCATTACGATGCCCTAGCTGGAACAGTTTCAGGGTAACGTAATAATCCTCCATCAGATCCATAACATCATAACGTATACCTAAATTATGTATTATTTCAGGGCGTATTGCATGGACAGCATTTTGTCGCATACCATATTTAACTGTATCGGGGAAGTGTTTATCATTCATTTGCCGAGGGCTGAGACCAACATGGGTATGGTTCATTAATAACCATTCCATACGCTCCCATAACTCCTGCATTTCTTCTTGGTTTGTTTTTCTTAAGTTGGCAGCCATCCCATGTATGCGGCGACCAAATATAAGATCATCATCCAAAACAATAATTTTATCATGTCCTGCCTCCATAGCATGTTCTAATATGAACTGCCTTACATTATTGATTCCTTTAATTTCACCGCGATTTATACAATCACGTCCCTGTTTTGTATGCCAGTTTATTTCTTCTTGTGGGCAAACAAGAGCAGCATACTCTCGGGCTTCCGGACCAATACTATCCCAAGTAACTTGGTTATTCATTCTACCCCTTGTTGGTATATAAATTGGTATCATATCTCATCCTCATCAAATATTACTTGGCCTTCTAATACTGCGGCCTCTAACTCTTCATCGGTTAAATGTTCTAACTCAAACATCGTTGGTTTTGGCTTTGGTTTCAACCTTTTCTTTTTTGGTTTTACCAGTTTCAGTTTGGGCGGCTCTTTGCTCTTGGGCGGCTCTAATACTTCCAATGTCCGATAATTGTATTTGCATTTCGGACAATGTCTCTTCCTCCAAGTGGTTTTGTTTCGAGTTCGACTCTCTACGACGGAAGACTTGCCACTGCATTTTGGACACAACATATCTACGCCACCTCCCCATGTACAGCCTCCAGCATAGAACCTTGTAACCCATTATACTTACTACGAGGTGAGCCTTGACCAAGGCGTACACGCTCATATTTATCCCACTCGCATAAGCTATGTTCAATGCAGCGCATATCCACCGCCAAAGTTGGGATGTGATCGCCAAGATAACAGTGCGAATCTTTGTGTAAATCTTGCATCTCCCTATTACTTTGATAGGCACTTAACGCTTTAGTGAGGGGTCTATCATGGATCCTGTTGAGGCCACGTTTTGCTCCCGGACCAGCGTTTGCCCATTTGTATTTATCTTTTGCTTGATCGAGGACAGGTGTGTAGTTGAGGTCTGTGACGACTTCATAAGACATAAAACCTCCCCCGCCCCATCCTTTATATGCACCCAACGCTTTGTGTACTTCTTCCAGCGATTGCGTATCAGCGGCGGTCTGCGCCAACGCTTCTCTATTCTCCCATATCGGCGAAAGGAAATGGTCAACAACGACCTCCGACTTTGGTGCTTTAAGACCTTGGTTAGTGATTATATACGCACCAGTGAATGTCCGTAAACCATTGTCAATTCTAGTTTGTATAAGTTCTTTTGTGCGAGCAGGGTTAAATTCTTCTACCCAGCCATGTTCTTCAGCAAACTCACTTGTACCAATCATACGAAACATACAGCAGTTAAATATCATTTCACCATGTGGGCGGTTATCATTTGGCTTAGTCCAGTTTTGGCGCATCCAAACAGTAACCCTATCATTCTCACGGAAAGGGTTAGTAAACTTATAATCCCGTAGTATAGGGTCATCAGTCCAAGGGGCTGGTTGCCCCTTGGCTCGTTTTTGGTAAATAGCATGACGCTCATTAATCCAGTAGCAGAACCTTTCTATGTTCTCCATAATCTATTCTCCTAACTGGATACAGCCTTTTTCAATAGCAAGGCGAATATCAACGCTATTGCCTCCCGGACTTAGTGCTTTCATAGAAGCAAGGGCTTCACCCACTGTTGGTGATTTAACAAGGGCTTCAAAATTATGCCAACGATTACTGTTTTCACGGTATGGGTTTTGGTACACACCAGAAGCACCAGCAACCACAAGTATCTTTGCATTTAAATCATACTTGGATTTTGCCACACGCTTTGGTTTATCAGTTACAATAGCCTCAATGCCTTGCGGCTCGGGCGTGATATCTACTACTTCAGCAGTCATGTGTTTCTCCTTTGAAACAGGTTTATATTTCTTAGCTTTCTCATGAACATAATCAGCAAAATTCTTATGAAAGCTGGGATAATTGGGCAGGGTACATTCACCCTGAGTAGCGGTAACGACACTGCGTAACTCTTCTTCACTGTATGTATCCTGTAATTGATGTAGTTCAGAGAACACGATACTATGCTCATTCAATTCTTTGCACTCCCTTAACTCTCGTAAGGATTTGAAAACAAAGTAAGAATAAGGATCATTACGGTTACTTTCTATACTGTTTTCTAATACAGCATATGTCTTTATGGCTACCATGATTGCCTCCTTTCTATGGGGCTAATACATAAACTCTAGCTATATGTAGGGAATCAAGCAAGTGCTAAATACTCAAACACCTCCCTAAAAGTTATCTCCTAGGAAGGTGTTTGGCGAAAGGCAGGGTTATCCGAGCCTTCACATTAAGCGGCAAACTCCAATGCTTTTGCCATAGCTTTACGCTTAGTCTGTGCGGCTGAGCCAAACCAAGCTGAGTTAAGTGCATGGTCACGAGTCTTAGCACGTTTCTGGTGATCCATAACATACGTCACACCATTGAGTGCTCCCCACCAAGTACCCTTGGCAGACTGCATATCATGTCCAGGAGATGTTTCAATAGCTTCCAGTATAGACTGGGAGGTTTTGGTAAACTCCTCATGCAAAGGTGGTAGGTCAGCTTCCTTGCTTTTACCACGCTCAATAAGTAATTTAGGTTGGAATAACTCAGCAATGTACTGGTCTATTTGCTCTTTAGTAGCCTTCTTACCAGCAAGGAACTCTGACTGTTCTTGGAACTTAGTCATTTGCTCACCACTAATACCAAGTGCTGTTTCGGCAGCTTGCATAATTTCCTCATCAAACATTTGCAAATGTAATACGCGGAACTTACCAGTCATACCCTCTTGGCTAAGAGCTAGGGTAATCGTATTGTTACATACAACACGGATAGGTGTGAACATAACGGTCATAGCAGTACCTACTTTATGACTGTTAGCCATAAGTAAGTAACCTTCTATATCATCACCGCCAGCCAGCTTGAAACCCTTCTTGATTTTAGCCAAGCCCCAGACACGCTCACCATCACTTAGGCTACCAGCCGTATCCATTTCCATATGCCCTGCTTCAGTAAACTTTTTAAAGAAGGACATTGTTTCATGGTTCTGGAAAGGAACAAACCCTTCACCGCAATGGGATAATACACGGTTATCTGAATCACGAACTACTGCATAATGCTCATTAGCGCGGAGCATTTGTGCTTCACCTCGTGGGTCATTGAGATCCCATGTATTTGGTTTATCTGCAAAGTACATCGGACGTTTACTTACTGTCCAGTCTAGCTTTGCAGCTTTGAGCATTTGCTCAGGTGTAAGGTTGCCCTCAACTTTTTCGCCAAGCCCATGCCAAGGAACCTGTCCCGCATAAGCCATTGTTTCAACCATATGTGCCATTTTATCTTCCTTTCTATAAAGAGTTAAGCACCAGTGTCTACACTAGGTAGAACATCAAAGTCAGACAAAGCAATGTCCAACCAACAAGTGTTGCCTTCAGAACTAATAGCAATGTGGCAACGCATTTCTACGTCATTATGCAGCAGTGTCTCGATAATGGGGAACTTAAACCCATCAGACAAACGCTTTATAAACTTAGGCTCAACGGTACGGTTAGCTTTACGCTGTATCGCACGTTCATTAAGTTTAGCGAACTGCTCTTTAGTTAAGTATTTTACGTCGGACATACTAGCCCCTTTCTGTGGGTGGTTTGTGTATAGGTATATTTAATAGGTGTAGCTTTTGGAGCGCAACCACAAACAGGTCGCTATGATAATTATGCTGGGATTTGATAACCACGGCTATACATAGGATGTATTAGATGAAGATGTTGTAAAGCGCGAGTAAGACCCACATAAAACACGCGAGCCTCATCCAGATGTTCGTTCTCAAACTTACGCCACATAGAATAGGAACGACGCATAGTATCAGTGAGAAGCATAACATTATCTGCTTGTGCTCCTTTAGCTGAATGAATCGTAGAGATTCGGATACGTGGTTCATCTGTCAAAGATTCACCTTTACGAAGGCAAGCCTTAATATAACGTCTATCATTTTCTGATATCTTACCTAATCCTTCATCCCAAGGTAAGGTATGTAATAGACCATGAAAATCTAAAAGGTCTTGCATTGCATATCGCTGGTCAGATTGTCCTTTATTAAATGTCTTATGACCATATGCTACTTGGCTACCCAACAGCATTTGACCATACACTACACGCACCTGTTCTGCATTCAGGGTAGAACCATTCCTCATATTTTCCCATAAACGTACAGCTTCCAAAACTTTACCATCAATAGATTTACTGCCATTATAGATATATAAATGGCCTCGGCGGCGTACCTCTTCTTCTATTTGTTTTGCCCCTCTTGTTGTACGGCTTAACAAAAGCCAATCACCGTTAGCCATATTCACTTCTTCGGAGTGCCTATGCCAATTGATGCAACCATCCTCATCCCGTGGGTTGAACTCTTTGGGTCTTCTATCAATAACTCGCTGAATAACTTTTTGACTAAGTGCATGGTGAGTGGCGGGAATCCTGTAACTTTGATCCAGCACAGTAACACTTCCTTGCAACCCTATGAAGTAGTCTACATCTGCACCCGCATAGCGGAAGATAGCTTGGTCATCATCGCCAGCTACAAACACCTCTTTGGCATTAGCTTGTAGTAGATGCACCATTTTCCATTGTAGCGGTGAGAGGTCTTGGGCTTCATCAATAAACACTACTTCAAGTTTAGGTGCTAACTCTCTATAACAAAACTGCTCAAGCATATCAGTATAATCAAAAAGCTGGTATCTATTTTTCCATGCTTTTAAACCTCTATCAACATAATCAACTCTAGCCCAATCTGTTTTTAAAGGGACAGTAGACTCATTGTATGATTGTCGTAATGGTTGTTGTAGTATTCGGGCGATGTTTATTATTTCTAAAAATTTATCACCATAACCAAAATCTTTGTACGGACCTTGGTCAGTTAGACCCGAGTTGAAAAAACCACCAATCTTCAACCATTCACCAACCTCAGGAAACTTATCCGCAGTCATTATCTGGTTATGGTTTATACCCATCTGCATAAAGGCAAGGCTATGAAGGGTGCGGAAAAAAGGTAGGTCACGTCTACTTAATTTAAATTTACCACAAGCACGATCTATTGCTTCTGCCGCTGCACGACGAGTGAAACCAAAATAACCAATACGATCAGGTGGAACACCCTTTAACATATACTCTTCGACCTTGTTTAACAGATAAGTTGTTTTCCCTGTTCCTGGAGGTCCGAGTATTATATTCATCAGAGTATTTCTTCTTGATCCGGTAAGTGTGGTAACTCCAATGGCTCTTGGCTATCTGCAAAATAATCTTGTGGCAGTGACCATACATGGACACCTTTGTTTTTAACACGCCAAAACATTTTTTCAGCTTCAAGCCCCTGTAACCTAAGAGTTATTTTATTAGAGGTATAGTGGTTAAAGTCATTAACAGTCAGGTGCTTTTTAATATCCTTAACTTGAAAGAATACCTTATCTTCTAACCATACCGCTACACCCTGTAGCACATCTTCACGCTCTGTACCTTTAGCTCTATCAGTACAAAATTGTGAGAGTAAATCTTCAAACTCACCTTTTATTGTAGCGTCAGGAGGCACTTCCACAATAGTTAAGTTATCCAATAATAATTGTATACGTGTCTGCCATGCTCTTTGGCTAACAGCAATAGGTAATTTATTGATTTGGGCTACACAATCCCTTTGGAAACGAGTCTGGCTAATCAAACCATCTGTGCTTAACTCTAACCTATTACCATCTACATCTAATAACCATATCGGTGGATCACCATCAATTTTTGTAAGGCTAGACATCTGGTTCTGTACACCAGCCGGACCAACACCAAATTTACGAGTAACACATATATCTTTATTACAAAAAGGTTTGATAGGTTGATCATCACATTTATAGTAATAATCTTTACGTTGTAACTGTTTGATAACAGCACCTACCTCAGTATGACTAAGAGGGGGCTGTAAGTAATCAACATTATATCTTTGCACTAATGCTTCCCAATTATCAGCATCAAACATTCGTGCGTACACACCCAAATTAAAGAGAGCATTGTTGCGTGAGCCTTCACCAAACCCTTGCTGACAAAGTTCATTCAAACAAGGTGGACCATCCTTTAACTTTGGTTCCGGTTCTGAGATACGGTACTTTGCAAAATCCTCAGGTGTTATTAGATATCGTGCTGCTTTTGTTACAAAATCTTTAGGCGGCATTAACTCGCCTTTAAAATCATAAACAGACCGTGTACTTAAATCACCTTTAAAGTACGGCATATTCAAACCATTACCAGTATCACCACGGTCTACCAAAATGGTTGTTTGTTTAGGGAATATCTCACCTTCAGCATGGCCTAATGATGCAGCTAACTCAGTAAGTTTAGATTGTACAAACTCAGCTTTCAGCGCATCTTTAAAGAAAAAATAAACATGAGCACCACCACTTTTACTACGCCCTACCCATCCTATAATTTTTGCTTCTTTTAATTTATTTACTAATAATTGATGGTCAACACTATAATTATCAATGTCAATCGCACCCCATTTACACAGACTATCATCACGAATAGGAATGATTCCTAAACCCTGTTTACCATCAAGGTGCTGTTGCCAGAGTTCTTCTGTGGGTGGCTCTTTTATAATTTTGTATACGCCTAGACGTTTACCATCACCGCGCTGTTCTTCAGGGTTAAACACCCCATGAGCACGTTTATTACCATCAAAGAGTTTTAAAAACTGTTCTGCTAATGTCATTGCTTTCTCCAATGAGAAGGGTGGGAGAGTAAGGTTAGTTGATACCTAAACCCTACCCTCCCGAGCAACCTAGAGGCGATCAACCCCCTTGGTTGTACTTAAAAAGGCACATCATCATCTGGTGGTGTGCCTTTATCCTTAGGCTCTGGAGGGGCTGTTTCTTTTACCTCTACTTCACCAGCTTTTACTGATTTAGCAAATGCTACAGCCATCTCAAACACATTAGCTTCTTCAGCATCTGTTAGGCTTATCGGACCGACTTTATTAATTTCCCAACCAAACCAATTACCTTTATCATTGCTTTCAGCAACCGTAGATAATTGATATTTATGAGACATCATTGGTAAAGTGTACGGACCATTTTTGCCTTGTGCTGTAAGAGCTTGCATTTGTGTAACCCATTTACGAGCTTTCTTTAACTGTGTACTAGACATAGTTATTAAGCATCGTTGCGGACCATCCTCATCAAGCAAGATTACAAAAAACTGTGCGGTATTAGTGAGTATATTACCATTTGGCAGAATATCCTCACCACGCTCATTCTTTGTTGTAGTATTGGTAATAGGGTCATCAGGGTGGTATGAACCAAAATAGCCACCACCTTTTTCACGAGGAGCCCATTCTACAAACCTACGATTGTAATAGCATGGGACAACAGTCACACCCTTTTCACCATCATATGCTTTATTAGCTACCGTATTAAACATCATACCAGCTTCAGCACCTTCAACATAAGCACCATCACGCTTATTCACTTGTGGACTGAGTTGTGCAAGTATGCGTAAAAACGGTACTGCCATATCTTGTGAGGTGGTTTCTTCAAAACCCAACCCACCTAAATCTTCAAACTGTGCTACTGCTACAGCAGAAGACTCTTTCTTTGCTACTTCTGTTGCCATATCTACCTCCGTATTTTGGCTCTCTGCCCCACATATACACCCAACAGGTCATACGGCAAATTCTCGCCTTTTTCTACCTGTTCCTTCACAAACGACTTTAGTGTCATGGGTTCCACCCAAGTCTTAGTTTGTGTTTGCATACCGCGCTGTTCAAGCTCGGCAAGCAAATCTTTAGCAGAGTTATCCTCACCACGACCAAAGGCCGCTGTAACGTGGTTCTTTATAAGGGAACCATGCCCTGCTTCTATAAGCCATTGAAAGGCTTCATCCTGACGGTCTTTGGCAATGCTGGCATTATAATAAGGCGCAACACTAATCTCACTGCCATCCTCCATCTTAAGTTCAGTAACCCCATACTCTTGCAAAGCGGCTGGTAACAAATCTTCTGCTACCTTGCGATGCTCACGTTTGGAATCCTTTAACTCTAACTCTAGATCAGCAATGCGTTTCTCTAACGCAATTTGTTGTTTGCATAGGTTACTCACAGTGCTGATACCCGATTGATTTATGCTGGTTAGGTCTCCAGCTACACTTTCAAAGTCCATTAACTAGACTCCTTCCTATGGTATAGATCTACTTCCAACGGATAATAACGTTCCTCTAACCTATCCCACTTTAATGCTTTAAACCTACCATTGTTCATTCGGGCTGCTTCAGCACAGGCAATGCCTATACATAAAGGGTCGCCAGATAATAATAAGTAATCACTATCATTAAAGTTACGAAGGCCTCGGCTAATCCTACGCACCGTTGGTTGAGTGCTGAATGAAACCTGTTCCTTAGCCGGAACAAGTATCTGCAAATCGCCAAAGGCAACTGCATCTGTGATATCTCTACCACGCACTTCTTGTGTAATGTAGACTGTCACGGCTTTCTACTCCGCTGCTTTCTATGCTTAGTAGTATTACCAAGCAAAATTACATTACACTTTTATATATAGGGGTAAAACAAAAAACTTATCATTGTTATCCATCCGATATTTTAATATCTGATATCTGATATCTGGGAATTGTTCATTTACAAACGGTTACTTTGAGCCCCTACGCGAGATAGAACACGAACATAAAAACATATGTAAGATTTTGGTTTTTGTGCTATTATAAAAAGTACCCAATAGAAAGCGGTGTTATGCGTTACAAATTTAAATACAAGCCCTACGAGCATCAGCTCGAGGCATTAAAAAGATCGTGGAATAAGAAAGAATTTGCCTACTTCATGGATATGGGGACAGGTAAATCAAAAGTTCTTATTGATAATATGTGTGTACTCTACGACCGTGGAGAGATTACTGGTGCATTGATAGTCGCCCCTAAAGGTGTATACCGAAACTGGGAGCAAGGTGAACTACCCACGCATATTCCTGAACATGTTATGTATGATACAGTGCTATGGAATCCTAGTCAGACTAAAACACAGCTAGAAAAACAAAATAAACTTTATGTTGTAGATGATAACCTAAAGATTTTTGTTATGAATGTAGAAGCTTTTAGCACTAAGAAAGGTTGTGAAGCTGCCGAACGTTTTTTAAACGCACATCCTTCCCTTATGGTTATTGATGAAAGCACTACTATAAAAAACAAAGATGCTAAACGTACTAAGAGTATTGTAAAGATAGGTAAAGTAGCTCAGTACAGACGTATACTTACAGGCTCACCTGTTACAAAAAGCCCTATGGATCTGTACACACAAGCAGAGTTCCTTGATGAATGGTTATTGGGACATAGTAGTTTTTTCAGTTTCCAATATGAATATGCCATCGTGCAAAGGCGTAGTATGGGAGCGCATAGTTTTAATCAAGTAGTAGGGTATCGTAATTTAGATAAACTCAATGGTATACTTGAAAACTTTAGCTATCGCGTAAAGAAAGAAGACTGTTTAGATTTACCTGATAAAGTATATATCAAGCGTAGTGTAGAACTCACTGAAGAACAAAAGTCTGTTTACAATAGTTTGAAAACATTTGCTCTTGCCCTACTAGAAGATGGTTCAGTAACTACTGATACTATCCTTACGCAATTACTCAGGCTGCAACAAGTATGCTCAGGCCATGTAAAAATGGATGATGGTGAAATGAAAACTTTCAACTCAGCTAAATTACCAGAGCTTATGTCTGTATTAGAAGAAGTAGATGGTAAAGTTATTATATGGGCTAACTTCACACATGATATAAAAACAATAGAACAAGAAATATCTAAAATGTATGGTGCTGAAACAGTAGCTACATATTATGGGGAAACAGAGAGTGATGAACGGCAAGCTATTGTAAACCGCTTTCAGGATCCAGACAGCCCTCTTAAATACTTTATAGGCCAACCACGCACAGGTGGTTATGGGCTGACTCTGACAGAAGCTAAAACAGTTATATATTATAGTAATAACTTTGACCTTGAGATAAGGTTACAAAGCGAAGATAGAGCGCACCGTATTGGACAAACAAGTAAAGTTACTTATATAGATATTGTAGCTGATAAAACAGTAGATGATAAAATACTGTTAGCATTACGGAACAAAATCAATATAGCCAGCCAAGTTCTTGCTGAG
>Ga0187217_1000770_pt1 | contig 13203 bp, 8 predicted proteins | sample 15SPOviralmetaG_FD_130165 | JGI IMG/M metagenome (GOLD analysis project Ga0187217, IMG submission 130165) | Marine viral communities from the oligotrophic San Pedro Time Series (SPOT) site, San Pedro Channel, CA, USA - 15 SPOT_SRF_2010-09-15... | ecosystem: Environmental > Aquatic > Marine >... | reverse complement strand
GAGTTACATTTGCTCCTGCTACTGCATTAGCACTGTCTGCAACTGTTGCATGAGTTGCGTTTGCAACTGCACCAGATATATTTGCACCTGCAATGTTTGATAAACCACCACCATCGCCTGTGATCAATCCAGTTGTTGTAATTGTGTTTGAACCAAATGCGTTTAATAAAGTAACAACATTTGAATCGCCATATGTGCCACCACCGCCACCTGCTGGTCCAAAACTACCAGTACCATCTAAAAAGTTTGCGGCGTTGCCATCTAAGTTTACTGTAGCAATGTTACCTATTCCAGTAACATTGGCTACAGCAACTAGGTTCGCACTATTGGAAATAATTGCGTGTGATGCGTTTGCTACTGCACCACTTACGTTCGCACCTTGAATATTTGATAAGTTACCTGCTTCGCCACTAAAATGACTAGCACTAACAACATCTGTTGTGTTGTTAAATGTAAATGTACTGTCACCTTGCATTGTTCCAGCATCGTTATACTGAATTTCTGTGTTTGATCCGCCTGGGACAGTTCCACCGCCGCCTGTTTGTGCGACCCATGATGTTACACCTGCTCCATTAGTTTGTAAAACGTATCCGTTTACACCACCACCAATGACTACGTTAGCAGTACTTGCGGCATCTAAATTATATGCTGTGTTTGCTACATTTGCAGTAGTAGAAGGGCCTATTGCACCTCTACTGAGTTGTACTGTTATGTTACCTGTTGAAGAATTTACTTTAATTTGAGTTGCCATTAGTAGTTTACCACCCCGTCTGAATTAATTAAAAATAGTAGAAATACGACTTGATCGTATGCTGGTTGCGTTGTTGCACCAATCACTACTGCTGGAAAAGATAATTTAAGTCTGCCCGAGAAACATGCCGGCTCTGTAGCATTTATGTCTAAGTCAGGGTCACCTGTAATAACTCCCCACGTTGCATCATCTATAGTCATTGTAAATTGACCAGATGCATCGACTCTGTTAGTAATAGGAAGTGAAACTGGAGTAGGGTCTATCTTGTTCATAGACATAGAGCCAGTTGCTGTAGTTAAAACAAGTGTTGCTCCGCTAGATGTTGCTGAGATACTAAACGTAGTTGCTGTAGGTATTTCTTTTACGTAATAAGTTGTATTGATTGCTACACCACCGATCACTGTGCCTGCAAATTGTACAGGTTGATTTAAGTATAGTTCTGCTGTAGATGTACATGTCATCATGTTGTCTACGGCGCTCGTAGCAGTGATTGTTTGAATAAGGGGTACTGCAGGGTAGTCTTGTATTTTAAAGTCTAAGCCTGTTCTGCTGTCATTGAAATTAGAGATTGCTCGTCTTACGATCTGAGCATCTATTGTTACACCTGCTAAATCAATAGGTCCTGAACTTGTAGTCCAACCACTCGTTGTAGTTGTATCTGCCCAAGCAAAGTTCCAAAAGTCTTTTTGATTGTATACTAGATTTTCTGCTAAAATTTGACCATCAAATCCAGCGACTTGATTAAGTGTGTTCTGGCTGAACTTAGCCATATGCTTCTCCTATGCTGTCTCGCATCTATCTACCTGCTGTCTCGCATGAAGTAGATTGAGTTATTAATATAGTATTTATGCTTAGTCGTAGTAGATAAACTCGCCCGTAGTAGGGTTATATGCTACTTGTTTAAAGCCTGTTGGCAAACCTCCACCTAAGACACTTCTTACTGGCTTAACATGAAACGTATCTTGTGCAGTACTTTCTAATAAACTACCACTACCATTTATAACTATAGATCGATTGTGACCTAATTGAACATTTGCTAATTCGCCTACGCCAATGCCGTTTTGTGCTTGAACACTTGCATTATCTCCAATCGCAATAGCATAATTTTTAGTTGCATCTGCTGATAGTCCTATTGCAACACCAGATTGAATTGCGGCACCAAATGGACCTATTGCTCTAGCACTAGGACCTATAGCAACAGATTGCTGAGCCGCTGAAGCAGAATCACCAACAGCGACTGCACCTATTCCAGTTGTAACAGCACTGTTTCCTAAGATTGCGGCACCAGTAGGATTTGACGCAGATACGCCTGTTCCAATTATTGTGCCGACAATGTTTGCTGATTGTACGTTAGATATTCCACCTGCATCGCCTGTAATAATACCAGTAGCATTTAATGTACCAGTTACGTTAGCACCTGTTGTTGTAATAGTCAGTACGTCTGCTACGCCACCAACTCCTACAGTTACACTTCCATCTGCTGTTGCGATGTCTACGTTAGATGTACCATTTGAAATACTTGAAGTAGAAACATTTAAATTAGATAATCCACCACCATCACCAACAAATTGTCCTGCTGTAGCAACAATGTTGCCACCTATACTTTCAATATCGTTTTCTGCTGTAATGTTTCCATTGATTGCTAAAAAGCCAGGTGCCACTGCGCCTGTCGTAGACATTCTACCAACATTTGCACCACCAACATGATAGTCAATGTTGCCATTTAAAGTAGGAATACTTACGTTAGACGAACCATTAGTAATCTGTGAACCTGATGATGGAGAATCTGATGTGATCTCACCTGATACAGTATTGTAATATAAAATCTTAGAAGCAGAGATATTTTCTCTGATTGGCTTTACAACAAAACTATCTGTTGTGGCTGTAGTTAAATTTGCGCCTGTTGCATTTAAAATAATAGAATTGTCTGCTTGACTTGTGTTGCCTGCTTTTGTACCTATAGCAACTGAATTTGCTCCTTGACTATCTTCTCCAGCACCAGACCCAATAGCAACACCAAAAGTAGGAGCAGTTATTGTACCTGCGTTTTGACCTAGACTAACATAGTTGTCATTAAGAGTAAGAGAAGAAGTTCTAATGTCTCCAACAAATCCTAGTGAATCTACTTTGCCTTTTAAAACACCATTGACATGCATCTCAATGTTGCCGTCTGCTGTTGCAATGTCTACATTAGATGTACCATTTGATATTGCACTTACTGAAAGACCAGGAATATTAGCGGCTTGTAAATTATATAATCCACTACCATCACCATTAAAGACACCAGCAGTAGAATCTATGTTTCCTACAATCTCTGCTTTTCCTGGTGTCGAAAAAATATTAGATGCGTTATCGAAAGTAAAGCCAGGCCCAGAGTCGAATGATCCACTACCGTCACTTAACTGTATTTGTGTATTTGCTCCAGAAGGAACACCACTACCAGTTGGCGTACCACCTGCGGCCCATGTTAAGTTACCTGTGCCATCTGTTTGTAGATAGTATGCGTTAACACCACCATCGATTTTTAAATTTGCAAGATTAGTAAATGAAATATTACCATTAGCAAAACTAGTGTTTGCAACTCCACCAAACGTTACATTACGATCATTGTATTGTAATTGTCCAGGAGTACCACCGACAGGTGTTGGAGATGTAGTAAAAACACCTAAATTAATAGGCTGTACTGTAACTCCTAAATTAGTTGCTGTTGGTGAAACAGTTAGATTAGTAGTCTCAACAACAATGTTTGCGTTGATGGCTGCCATTATTGATACCTAACTATGAATCCGATTGGTTCTTTGTTTACATTTGTGTTTCCAGGAACACCAGTATCAGCACGTGCAACATCAACACTTACTATGACTAATGTTGAAGGATCGCCTTTACCATTTGTAAGTGCTATCGTAGGTCTGCCACTTGCACCATCTGTTAAAGTATCTGGTATAAACATAGAAGCAATACCACCTGCGGCATTTGTTGTAGTTACTGTAATTGTAGGAGGAGTCCCTTGAGGAGTTTGCTCTGTAATATTACCTAGATCAATCTGACCTAAGTTATCATTATATACAACTGTATCTACTTCATAGTATTTTGCGCCTGCTGTTAATGTGTAACCGCCTATATCAATAGCACTTCCCCCAGCATCTGTGAAGTTTAAGCCTATAGTGTATGCTTCGCCTGTGTAAATTTCTAGGCATTGCATCTCGGTCCCGGCGAAGGTGATCGTTTTAGCGCCTGATAATAGTAAACTCATAGTTGTTTCCTGTTAATGTTGTATTTATTATATCTTATCTTTTTAATTCTTGTACTAATATAAAAGATTGTCCTACAGAGATTTGTTCTCCATTAAGATTACCTACTACAAGATAATAAGTTGTTTCTTGGTCTTTGACATATTGAGTATCAACAATTGTTGTACTAAACACACCCCCGTTATCTATTTGTGCTTCTGCACTTGGTAAACTTACATCATTTACTAATGGATGACTACCAAAGAATGTAAGTCTTGTTAAATCATATGTTTCTGCAGGCCCTTGTGTAGATACAATACTAAAAGAAATTGTACCATCACTAGAGTTTAAGATAAGTGCCTCTCCACCTACGTTAAATGTATTCCATACTTGCGTATGATCTATCTTAAATAAATCTCTATCTGTCAATGTTGATTGTACTTGCGTCCAGTCAGCAGAGTCTGTAGGGTCACCAGAGTTAACTAAAATTACACCCTCGTTACCAACAGCAATCCATTTGCTGTTACCGTAAGCAATGCCATTTAAGTTTTGTGGTACTGGACTTTCTACTTGACTCCAAGTATCTCCGTCATCTGTACTGACTTGTATCATACCGAACTGTCCTACTGCTACCCATGTGCCTGAGCCTTGTGCTGACCCATCTCCACAGACATCATATAAGTCTGAGAGTACAGCATTACCATTTGTTAATGTAATTGGCTTAGATGTCCATACTGGAGGACTTGCTGGTGTATATGAATTTAAATCACGTATTGATCTAACCATAGTACCTGTGCCACCACAAGTCATAACTGTATATTGACTTCCAGCATCTAAGTCATTAGCCCATATGCCGAATAATGGCTGTAGCACACCAGATGATTCTAAATATCTGTTTACAACACTTGCATTAAATCTTGTTCTGTTATAAACAAGTTGTCCATTACTAGTAATAGCCCAACCGTCATAAACACTGTTAATTCTAGCAAGACCATTTCCACCAGTATCTGGTGCATAACATGCATTGTTGTATGATAGTACTGGTGTAACAGTTGGACCACCTGATCCATCGTTTAAAGTTAAATTTTCGTTAAGTCTTAATTGACTTGTAGGCTGAGCCGCTGTGTCTCCCTCTTGGTCACCATAACCAAATGCACCTGCACTTACATATTGTTGAGAAGGTCCAAAGTTATCTGCTTGATAATCAGTCCATGCTGTACCTGGACTAGTATAACGATTAATTGCGCCAGTAAATGTTTGTTGTGTGGCACTTACGCCTGAAGGAGCAGTACTCCAATTTGCCCCACCATCAGTACTGTATAATTCTTCTCCACCATATCCGTATGCATGTATTGTTTGCGATCCTGTGTAACCACTAGCAACAAAATAACTATGCTTCATAATGTTGAAGCCTCTGTCAAACTGCGTAGAAGCACCAGACTTCCATACTTCGATCAGATTATATTCTGGATTACTTGCGGCATACAACTGAGTTGTTATACCAACAGTAATTCTACTACCTTCAGTGTATTCTACGTTTGCACTACCCTCTGGATCTGTTGTAGGAACAATAGTTGCCCCACCAGCAGGATAGATTGCTCTAGTATTGTCTGGCCATGTCTTAGGCGTAGCAAAATTATAATAAGGTACTTGTTCAAAGACTACAGGTGCTGTTGTGCTTCGTGCTTGTGTAACAGAACCAATAACAAGTTCGCCTGTTGTAATAACATTTGCCGCTACTGTGCCTGATGTGACTGCATTAGCCGCGATTGTACCTGCTGTAATTGCGTTTGCTTGAACTGATCCAGCAGTAACTGCGTTTGCATCTAGTGTACCAGTAGTAACAGCATTTGCGGCTATTGCGCCTGCTGTTACAGCAAGTGCATCAATAGTACCTGCAATAACTGCGTTAGCCGCTATAGACCCTGTTGTGACTGCTAGTGCATCTATAGTCCCTGCAGTAACTGCATTTGCATCTATTGTACCAGCAGTGACTGCTAAAGCATCTATTGTGCCTGCAACGACCGAGTTTACTTGTAAACTGTATGCAGAGATTGCATTTGCCGCTATGTCACCAAAGACTACAGCATTAGCGCCTATCTTGCCACCAATAACTGCACCATTTGCAATTGTGTTTGATGTAACTGAGTTTGGACCTAATTGTCCAGGACCTATACCGAAAAACTCTCCGATAAGATCAGTATTGTTTAAATTAACAATAGGAACGTCACTTACTGTAAAGTGAGTTGTATTTGCAACATTAGTAATGTAAGTATTTGCCGCTAGTTCTCCTGCACCACTAGTAATAAACAAATTACCACCAGGTAAGACATTTGCAGTATTATAAGCATTTGCGGCGTCTGTAAAGAATAAGTTACCAGTATTGTTTACATTAGCAATTGTAATTTCATAAAATGATGTAATATCTGAGCCTAACCAGTTAATTAAATTACTAGAAAGACTTCTTACACCTACTCTGTCGTTTCTTGCAGTAATAGACCAATAATAGTCGCCAATTGGCAAGTCATTACTTTCTATAACAACAGTAGAGCCATCTGCATAAGGATTACCAGATGATTGTGTTACTGTTCTGTATAATTGATGCGTAGATGAGTCAATATCTGTGCCATAGTTAAAATCTATATATTGTACAACACCTCCACTCGGTGTCGTGCCAGTAACTCTAATTGCACTCAAAGATGCTTCTGAAATAATGTCTGCAACTGGTGCGGCTGGGGTAGGTATAATATTAGGATCATCTAATCCAGTATTTTCTGATAATTCAAAATCTATTAGTGCATTATCAGCATATATTGTTTCGTTGTACTCAAAACATTGTATTTTTGCATATAAACTGCCATCTACGTCTTTAATTTCTTGTACTTGTGCTACTCTAAATAATTTACCATCAGGAAAAAGAGGTGCGTCCCAACCATATTCTGCTGACGTAATTCGTATAACATCTCCTGCTTCTACTTGTATACCAGAGTAATCTGTTTGAAAACTTACAACTAAATCTTCACGTGATTGTAAAAGTCTGCGTACACCTAGATAAGAAGATTGTATGTAATTGTTTACTTGAGGGAAATCAATGTCTAGTTTATTATCTGGCTCATTAGGACTTAAAAGTGCTGGATTGTACCAAGCAGTGCCAGGTGCTGTAAAATCAAAGATTTCATAGTTAGTTTGATCTCTAATTGATTCATCTGGATATGCAACTTGTAAACTATTGTATGTTGCATTTAGATCAATAGGGTTTATGTTTATACCACCAACTAAATTAGCATCAGTATCGTTGTATGCACTTTTAACATGATATAAATCTGCTGTTGTTAGAGCATTAGGTGCTTCGTCATACTTTTTGTTGATGACTACTTTCCATTTGTCTTCTATATCACTGTATTGCAACCATGAATCGCATGTATCGACTAATTCTTGTAAATTGTCTAAACAATTGTTAGATACATTGATTGGACCATTGACTCTGTAACGAGCCTGTGTCGCTGATCCTCCACCTATAGCAGTATATGTGATCGTTTGATCAGAATAAGTATTTAAATCGTCTAGCGATGCTGTGTCGATGCGTGAGAGGGGTATAGCCGCACCATAACGTGTGTTAAGCATGTAATCTTTAATTGCATCGCCTGGCTTATTGATCGAGTTGTTTAACTCAACAGTTAATGACCCTAATCCTACTGTATCTGCATCTTGGTTGTACTCTACTCTAACAATCATAAAGCAAGTGTTAGTCATATCTGGACTTTGTCCACCAGATGTGTATAAACTACTATTCCAACGTATATTTGACTGAATACCGCCACCAGTTGTTGCATCAGATAGTAAAGCACTAGCAGATAAACCACCAGTGTTTGTACCAGATGTACTACCATTAGGAAACTTGTAAACTTTTATGTATCCATTAACTTTACTGTCTGTTTGACCTGCATTGTTAGTCCAACTAGTTACATTATTACTAAATCCACTGATACCATTAAGTTTATTACCGTTCCAATAGATGTCACCAAATGTAAAGCCACTACCAGCAGTAGAATCTGTATGCTCTGATAACGAACAAACATACCACATAAATTTTTGATCTATTGATATTTTTGCATCTGTAATAACTGGAGAAACATATGCTTTACCATATACTACAGGCAATACGTTGTTTGTTGCTGGGGGTAATTGTACTCTACCTCCACCTTCTCCTTGAGATAAGCCTCCCATAGCACGTTTTGCCATGATTTTACTAACACCAAACACAACAACTGTTTGTACTGCAAATGCGGCTGCCGCACTTAGTCCAGCATACCACCCTGCTACTGCGTTAAAGACACCTACTACTGCGGCTACTACCTGTGGCATTCTATTCTCCTCGTGACCAGCATTTTTCGTCCATTGTATAGCCGAACTTGCTAAAATCTGTTTCAAATAACGGTTGAGAAGCAGTAATTACGCCATATCTAATGCGTTCTTCTTCCATATACTCGTCTGTTTTGTCTTCGTAGGCTTGCATCAACTTAAATCCTGCTGTTTTTCTAAATCCTTCGTCTACCCACAAAATAATTTGTGTTAAAATCAAAATATGTGGGGCATATAAGTGAGGATTGATAAGTCCAGCCGCCATTCCGTGTAATTTCTTTGTTTCTTCGTTTTCTACAACTAACATTGCGCCTCTGCCTGCTAATATTGTAGAGAAAATCATGTTTAAATGCGTATGATCTAACTTTTCGTAATTATAACGCATGATATGTTCTGATTTTGCTAGTTTTTCTATCAATTCGATAAAATAAGGCAAGTCATATTTGTTTGCTTCTCGTATAATCATCGTTGTTGTCTTCCACGACCGCCTCCGCCGCCTCCGCGACCTCCGCCTCCGCCTCCACCACTTCTAGTAGATGTAACTTCTTTACCAAAGTCAAATGTCTGTGAAGCAATAGAATAAATGTTGTTCATAGAACTATCTAAAGGATTAAAAAACGTCCAACTTTCTGGATTTGTTTTTCTTCCTGCAATTCTGTTTGATAGCACTGTTTTATAACTACTTGCATTTACAGAAACTGTAAAATTGTCTTCGTTACCAGCACGATCTTCGTTAATATTATAACTTGTAATGATACCAGTAAATCTTTTTGCTGTACTAGTGAGTATTCCTGCATCGTCATAAAAACCACGCCATATCTCTAACTCACTGCCTCGTATCTTTGTTCCTAAAACTGTGTTAATTAATGTACCTTGTATACCACTCAATGCAACTGTTGTGTCAGCACTTGTAACTCTTATGCTTTTTTGTTGTCCACCTACAGCCATAAGTCCACCTACAGCAGAAAATATTTGACCGTCAATTGTCTCGTCTTTGTATGCTGATGATGCTGTTAGAATTGATGTATCAGTTGGGTCTTCATAGTCGTTGTAAATTGTAACACGTACAAACTCCGCACTATTAATCTGCGGAGGACTATTCTCAACTGCTGGTATTGTATCCATATTAACTTGTTCCTACGTACTCATATAATTGAAATGGGTCTGACCATTCAATTAATGCATTATTGATTAGTGTGTTACCTGCGGCATATGTTGCACCACCTACAATTAGTTTGTAAACTGGCATGTTAGGGCAAAACAATCTAAAAATACAATTATTTCCTACGAGTATATTTAAGCCCGTAATACTACCTGTAATAATATTTGGTCTATGTGTAGTAATTGTAATTGTTCCACCAGTGCCTCTAACAACTCGTGTAGTAGAAGTAAAGGGATAAGGAAAGCCTGCGATTTGTATCAAATCATTAGGTTCAAATATAACTCTGTTTTGATTAATTGCAGGTACGTTAGACAATATTAATTGATTGCCTACAAAACTAGATACTGTCATTTGATTTAATTGTGTTAAAGGCAGTGTTCCTTGATATCTAAATATCCAACTAAGACATGCATTGTTTGAAAATGTAACATCTTCGTATCCAGTACGATCTAATGTGTCTACTGATTCCATTAATGCTCTAGCATCACTATATTTAAATGATGTAGGCATATCTAGTTCCATTGTCCATGGATTCTTTGTTGGTGTTGTAGATACACGAGGAATCTGATTTCGTGTAATCTGTTGACCTACAACTTTACGTCTGTTGATCGTTAATCCGTTGCAGTTATCTAAAATTGTTTGTATGGCTGCCATCGTTAAACTCCGTATGCTGTTTCTTTACGAGCATATTCTACTGTTCCTAATAAAGATTCTCTGTTCTCTGCAAATACTTGTGCAACTGATTTAGAGTCTAATGCTTGTATGTTGTTTGTAATATAATTGTTTGTGACTGGTCCACCGCCACCTAATGCGTTGTTAGGTACGATATCTCCACCACTTCCTTTAGGTACAAATAGTTCTGGTCCCTTCTCACCTACCATATAAGGCGTATTCGGTGATACTGGTCCACCAGATGCTCGTCCTTTTAAGAACGACATGTCGAAGCCCATCTTAGTACCAAGACCCATAATTGCGTTAAAGATATATGCTTTCATAATCATTTTAACTAAGTCTTTTACAATGCTTTTAGCAAGATCACTAAATGATGCTTTACCATTGTCAACTAAATTATCGATAGCAGAAGACATATTGCCCCAAACTGCTGTTGTAGCATCTACTGCCATTTGGAATGGAGTAAATGATTTAGCAAGGTCTGCTAATGTTTGTTTTATTCCTTCTTCAGTACCAAGATTTCCTATTGCTTGATCAATCATTTGTATAGCCTGATCAACTTGGTCTGCTGTTAACTCAAAGTCTCTACCTAACTGTATTACTTGATCTCTTAATGCTTCTAAACCAGTAAATGAGTCAAGTTCTCCTAACTCTGTTAAGAAATTGTTAAATGTTTCTGCTTGTTCTAAATCAAACAAGTCTCTTGTTAGTTGTTCACCAACTACTTTTGCATCAGCAAATACTTGTTGTAAATTTGCTAATGCTAATTCTGCATTTGCTCTTACGTCTGCAGGTAAATCATCTGATTTCAAAAAGTCTGTTAATGTTCTAGTTTCTGTTTTTAATGCATCATCTAATTCACGTAACAATTGATTTACTTGTTGCTCAACTTCTGGTAATTTAAATTCTGCTACTCTAATTGCTAAATCGCTATTATCTGAAGTATCTGCAATTGCATCTTGGATATCTTTTAATGCTTGTGCGGCTTCTTCTGCGGCTCTTGCGTAACTTGCGTTAAGATTATCTAATTCAGTACTAGCAAATCCAAATGCTTCTCTTGCCGCGGCTAACAATGCTTCTAATTCTTCTTTTGTTTTACCACCGCTTAGTTCTTCATTGAATCCAATAAGAGCAATTGATAATGTATCAATTGCTTGTTTTGCTTTGTCAACTTGTGCTTGTGCGTTTTCTAAATCAGTAGCAAATTTACCTGCTTCTGAATCTTTTAAGAAACCTTCTGAACTAACGATTGCTTCGTCTAATGACTTAGCAAATCTATCCATGCCTTCTTGTGCGGCAGCCGCAAAATCAGCGGCATCTTGTAATCCTGCATTGAGTTCTTTTACATCTTCATCATCTACTGTAGGAAGTGCGGATAGCAATCCATATTCTCTTAAGAAATCTCTTACGCCTGAAGTAGCCTTACGTGCAGATTCTGCTAGTTTACCAAACTGATTCCAAACGCCTTTGAGGGCTTCAATAACTGGCCCTATAAAGAACATAGCAAGTTGACCGAATAAACCTAATAGTTTTTTAATTGCTGTAAAGACAACACCTATTATACTAAAGCCTAAGAATTGTTTTAGTACTAAGTCAATTGCAAATGCTAACGCACCCCAAGGACCTAATGCTAATCTACCGAATGCCGCAAAGGCTCCTCCAAGACTAAAAATAGATTGTGAAACTCGTGCTACTATTCCGGCTAAGCCAGTTAAGCCAGCCGCCGCTTTAGAAATTTGACCAGTTGGGAACTTCCCAAACAATGCTTTAATCGAATTACCTAAATTACTAAATATTGCTTTTAGATTTTGTAATGGAGTAAATGTTCTGCCTGCAGATGTTCCAAGTTTTGCTAATTTATCTGAAAAAAGAGCAGTTGCAATAATTGCTCCTTCTGCATTAACTTGAAAGCCTCTCATACCTTTATTAATAACACCTAGAATTTTACCCCTAGATGCAAAAACTGCTAATACTGCGGCTATGCCTACAAGACCTCTAATAATTGTATCCCATCCACTCTCACTTAATGATTTAACATTAATTGCTAAGCCGTTAATTGCTTCTGTAAGACCTTTTACACCAGATGCCGCTGAGTCACTGAATAAACCGAATGTTGCTTTTTTCAATTGATCAAAAGCATCGCCCATTTGATTTAATTCAAAGTTTATGTTACCTGCTTGTAGTGCTAATGCTCCACCAAACTGTTGATCAAATGATCCTAATAATGCATCTATGATTTGCTTAGATCCACTTGCTGTTTTACCAAACTTAGAAATCTCTAAACGTGCTAAACCTAATTCTTCTTTAAGAATTGTGAATACTGGTATGCCTCTATCTGCTAGTCTGTTTAAATCTTCTAGTCCTAGTCCACCAGCAGTCGAACGAGTAACAAGATCAAGCATGGCTTGAAATGCACCCAACTGATCTGTACTGACTGATGCTGTATCAGCAAATGTTTGTAGTAATTTAGTAGTTGGCTCAACACCAGCACCTTGTAATTGTATAAATGCTTTTGATAATTGTAATACACTAAACTGAGTAGTAGCCGCAAATGCTTCTACTCTTGCCATTGCATCTGCGCCTTGTTCTAGTCCACCGAAAACAACATTTAAAGAATTTTGTAAGTCTTGGAAGGCTCCACCAACTTCGACAATGCCTTTAATAACTGCGCCAGCACCTAAAGCAATGAATGCTTTTTGTAGTCCACCAAGACTGCTCTCAGTGTCTTTAGCAAACGAATCGACTTGTTTTGTACTTTGTTTTAATGCACTGTTAAACTGTTTGTTGTCTAACGTTAATGCTACTTTGATATCTTGTGCCATAATTAAATCTTCCTAACGTATTTTGCTGTATCGTCATCTAGTTGTTCAATTGTTGGCTTTGTGAAACCTTCAGGCGCTTGACTGCTGTACCCTTCATTGAGTCTACCTGCATATGCATAGTTAGACACAATTGGTAAAAGATATGGTCTTTTACCAAGTGAAGTAATAGTAAGAGCAGATTCATTTGATCTGTTTATTATGGAT
>Ga0187217_1000769_pt1 | contig 13212 bp, 19 predicted proteins | sample 15SPOviralmetaG_FD_130165 | JGI IMG/M metagenome (GOLD analysis project Ga0187217, IMG submission 130165) | Marine viral communities from the oligotrophic San Pedro Time Series (SPOT) site, San Pedro Channel, CA, USA - 15 SPOT_SRF_2010-09-15... | ecosystem: Environmental > Aquatic > Marine >... | reverse complement strand
GCGTGTGCTCTTCCGATCTAGAGAAAAGAGAGTGCTTCTCATCAAAAAAATAAATGTTAGAGCTTCTAAGCATATAAGATAAAGGTTTTTTACTTCCTTTTAAGTTATACACTCTATCTTTTATTTCCCACTTAGGTTTTGTTTCAGACTTAGCAACAGGTTTTTTAATTTCAACTTGTTGCATTTCATTTGTAGCTTTAATTTCAGGTTGTTCTACATCAACCTTTTTAGTTGTTTTCTTTGCCATAATAATATAAAATAAAAATTAAAAAAAAAAGATCGGGAGCCTAAGCCCCCGACCTAGTAATATGATTACTTCATCAACATGAAGTTGTTTGCACCTTGAGTGATCAAACATCTTTCAGTTAAGAAGTGTAGTTGCATTGCATCTAAAGCAGATGTAGCAGCTCCAACTGAACCAGTAGTCCAAGTCTTCATTCTACGATCATCAGTTTGAGAAGCTCTATAACGAACGTGTAAAAACGGACGTTTAATTGAAGCTCCAACAGTTTGATCATAAACAGAAGAAGTACCAGCTGGCATTAAAATACCACGGATAGCAGAAGCTCCTGCAGCATCGTTAATACCACCACGAGTAGCTTTGTCGTTTAAGTATCTCATATCTGATTTGTAGAAATCATAAGAACCTCTACGGAATCCAGAGAAACCTAAGTTTAAAGCCATATCTTCAGAGTTGTTGAATACACCGTAAGATGTACCACCAGCACCGTAAGAATTCATAGAAGCTAGCATATCATCGATAGCTAAAGATGTAGATCTGTCTACAAACATCATGTATTCTTCAATAGCGCCTTGCTTATCAAACTCAGCTAAGATAGCGTCAAATTCAGCTAAATCAGTAGCAGCATTAACACCAGTAATACCAGTAGTAACATTACCTCTGTCTTCAATAGCGTCAAATAAACCTTGAGTACCAACGTTATCACCGTCAGCTCTTAAGTGAAGATCAGCGTCGTTAGACCCAGAACCTTTAACAGACTCTAGCATAGACATTTCAACGTAGTCGTTAAAACGAGCACGAGTATCAGACTCAGCTTTTAAGTACCATAAGTAACCACCTTGTCCACTTTCAGTAGAAATCTCCACCCAACCGATACGAGATGCATCTGATCCAGATACTTCGTAGTAGTCCTTCATAATGATAGGCTTGTTAGTGAAAGTCTTGAAATGTGGCTCGTTAGCTGTGTGAGAGTTATTGTTTCTAGTAAGCGTAGAACCGTCGCTATCAGCGTAGTACCCAGTAGCTTTACCATACTCAGAACCATAAACTAATATAGTTGAAGATGTATCGCCAGCAGATCCTAAAGCAGCTATAGAAGTACTACCATCGTAAACTTTAATCGTAGCAGCAGCGCCGTTAACGTAAACAACTATACCTTTAAATACTCCGTTAGCGTTAGCTACGATAACAGTGTCATTAACTCTAATACCGTGGTTAGCAGCTGTAAAGCCTTGCGTGGCTTTGTTACCGTCAATATCACTAACAACAGTAAAAATACCTGTTCCAGAAATATAACCTTTGTAAGAAAGGTGTAGTCTTGATTGTTCAGACCATACAACTTGATCAGCCGTCATAGCCTCTTCAGCACCAACTTGAGCAAGGAAACCAGAAATTGTACGTGGTCCGAAAACCTCAGCTTCTTTTTCCATCAAGTCTGGCACGTATTGTTGACCCCAACCAGCATTTGATGCTGATGATAGGTCTAAGTAATTTGTAGCTAGTGTTTGCTTCTGAATCGAAGGCACACTATTCAAATTACCACCGGGATTTGTAATCGCCATAATAAATAGTTTTTAAATGTTAATTATTTCTTTTTAATTTTAAATTTAAAATCAGAAACGCTATCACCTAATACTTTTACTTTAACTCCACCGGTTTGAAATTCGCCCTGAGATTTTCTAGGGTCCATACTCACGTTTTTACTTTTAGCGACACTGTCCTTGACAGCATCTGATCGGCCTTGTTCGTAAAAGTGCTTAGCTATAGCATCAGCGTTCATAGCTGTGAATAAAGATTTATGATAACCTTTAGCATCTGACATTTCATTACTTTCATTCAAAAACTTTTTGACGAAGTTGTTAATGTCGCTTTGTGTTGCTTTAACCTTTTCAGCATCTTTAACGTTAAATCTCTATTTTTTATCTCCGACGCTATATTCAAAACCTTTGAACTTGTCGTTAAAAACTTGGTTAGTTTTTTGTAAAAATACAGATTTAGCTTTTTTGTTAATTTTATCAGCTTCCTCTGACTCCTTGTTATATCGATTAAAGAAATCCATTGCTTTTTGCTGTTCTGCAGTTAGCTTTGAACCTGCTTTAATCTCATCGTAATACTTAGACTTTTGCCCGTCTAAATAGGCTTTAGCCTCAGCAACTTGCTCTTTTAAGGCTAATTTCTTTCTTTTGACCTCTCTTTCATCATCAACCTCTTCGTCAAAGTTGAATTTATCTTCCATCATGAAGTCTATTTCTTCCGCAGATAAATGCGGTTTTGTTCTTTTGTAGTACTCGTGAAGAGCGGAAAGATTGTCTAAGCTAGAATAATCTTTGTTTAGCTCAACGTAGTCTTCTATGTTACCACCAGTCTCATTCATGAAATCAACCAACTTTTGAATGTTTTCTGGTAGTGGCTCTCCAGTAGCTTCAGCTTCTTCTATAGCTTCAGCCGCTTCTTCAGCTAAAGCCTCTACTTCTTCTTCAACCTGCTCTTCAGTTATTTCTTCTAAAGCTGGCTGCTCTTGTGCTTCTGCTTCCGGTTGTACTTCTTCTTGTTCTTTATCGGTAGCGGCACTTTCATTGCCATCATCCACTCCTCTCTCGTCAACTGTGTCATCTTCAGTTTGCTGTCCTTGCTCGTCTTCATTGTCTTCTACTTTATCTACCGCGTCAACATCAACCTTAGTTACCGAGTCATCTTCTTGTGTTTTACCACTAGACATATCAACCTTGATGACGTTGTCATCTTTTTCTTCGTTTTGTTCCATAATATAAAATATAAAAAATTAGTATTTATTTAGGTTCAAACGCTCCTAAATTAAATCCACCAAGTATATCATTACCTGCAGACTCAAACTTTTTAGGCGCTCCACCTGTCTTTCTTTGGTCTATAAGCTCGCTTTGCTGCGAAGCTTGTATCTTAGTTCTTTCGTCTTTTCTGTCTTCTTTTTCTTTCTCTCTACCTTTCATGCCGTCAACTTCAACCTGCTTGAGCTGCATGTTCATTTGAAACTCTAGCTGCATAAGCTGTTTTTTTACTTCAGCTTCCTGCATCAGTTTACTAACTTCAAGTTGAGATTTAGCTTGCTCTAATTGAACTTTTGACTGCGTTATCATCTGCTCTTTTTGAATTTCTATTTGTGCTGCGTTTTGAGCCGCTTGAGTATTAGACTGTGTTTGTAGCTGTATGTTTCTTTCTTGTAGAGCTTGATCTTTAGCTTGCTTTTTTTTCCTTCTTATTTTTAACAGCTGATTAGCTAAAGTAATATTTCTTATTTCTCTAAGATCTATAGCATCTTCTAAATCAATATTCTGTTGCTGCAAGGCCTGTTGTATATTGTTTTCTAACATTTGCCTTTCTTCATCGTCCGGCGCTAGCTCTATAAATATACCAAAATCGTATAAATGTAAATTACTCACTTCTTCTAAAGTAGCTACGTTGTGAGCGCCTATAGCCTGTATGAACGCGTCTTTGGTAGGCGAGTACTCTATAATATCAGATATTCTTAATGAAAGAGATTCACATACATCTGCAGTTATAAATAAACCTGCTTGAAGTATGTGCCTTGTAGCTGTATTAGAGTTAGCCGCAGCTATTTTTTGAACACCAACTAAAGCATCTTTTGAGGGTGTGCTACCGTCTCTAGCTTCGTTTAATCCGGTAGTGTCTCTTATCATTTGTAGATAATAGTTATATGTTCCGATTAAGCTCTGCATCTTAGCTCCACCATTTCCGCTAGATATTTCTTGTATTGGAACTTTACCAGGATTCATATCTCCTTCAGAAGTCATTGATCTACCAATAACAGAACCTGTTTGGAAGAACATGTTTAAAGCTTCTTGAGGATTATAATTTGTGCCGTTGCCTAAATCTATTTCAGCTAAACCATCAGCGTCAAGATAAATACCATCAGGTATCATACGTGACATTACTTGTTGTAGCTTTAAGTGAGTTAGCTGTATCATATCAGCAAAACCTGTGATTCGACCTACTAAAGACTCTATTCTACCTTCGTAAATTCTAGGAGCAACAATACTATAGTTCATTTTAACTTTAGTATAATCGCTCTTAGGTCTAATCATATTCTTACACATCTGCCAGTTTAGCAGCTTGTCAGAACCTATTATTTTAGCTCCTTCATAAAGTACTTCTATTTGCTTTTGTACTTTAGAAAAATTAGCCTCCATGTCAGAAGGAGGATTAAACGAATCGTCTTTTTTTATAGCTTTTTCAGCTCCAGTGGCAGTCTCTTTAACCTTGTAAACTTCGTTCATATAAGTTTTATAGTTAAAGTACAAAACTGAAACCTGGTTATTATCAAGATTATCTTCTATGTGGCTACCGTTGTTAACGTAGCCTTTTTGAAAACTAGACGACGACTTAGCTATTTCTTCTAAATCTTCTTGAGTTAGATGAGGAAACTGTTTAGCTAGCTCGTTTATAGGTACGGTTTTCACTTCACCAACATAATATATATCATCAAAGTAAGGTGAGTCAGTGTAAGAGTACACTAAGTTTGCTGGATCAACATAATTAACAGTAACGCCTTCAGAGTTAGTGAAGTCTGTTTTTACCGCAGCTATGCCTAATACAGTTAAATCGTAGTAAAATCTTTTCTTTATTAAGTCATACTTGTTACCATCAAGCAAAACGTTCAGTGCTTGTTCTTCAGCTAGCTCTACAGCTTGCTTGTACGTTAGCTGCATGTGCAGCGCAAGCTCTTCTTCCGACTCTGGCAATTTGTCTTTATCTGTCTTATATAAGTCTATACCTATATTTTGCATAATTGAGTCATTGAACTGCTTTGCGTCCATATCGTCTAATATGTCTTGCATATATTCAGTTCTTTGCTCAACACCAAATGGATCTTGAGAATACGCTTTTATATCGTAAACTCGTTCAGACATACCGTTGACAACAATATCAACAAATTTAGGTATAATAGGAACTGGCTTCCAGTCTAGGTTTAAGTAACTTAAGTCACCGTTTATAGATAGCTCATCTTTATATTTCTGTATAGACTGCTCTCCTCTAGCATACAGCCTTAACTTATGAAAATTATTTCTATTATTTAAATATCTATTAGCGCCTACTCTTTTGTTAAACCACTCTGACTCTATAGCTTTAGCAACCTCTAAGCCATAGTCGTAGCTCACTTTTTCTATGTCACTAACAACTTGACTTGGAAAATAACTCTTTAAATTTGATTCAGCCATATTATTGTTTTATTATTTTAGACGCATAACCGTCATTTTCGTATCTAGCCATATTTATATTAACAGTCCTAATATTCCTTGATGCTACAGGCTTGTATAAGTGTCTGTTGCAAGCCATAATAGCTAAACCGCTACTTATAGAAGCATCATGCTTTGTTCTTTTGTTTATATCAAACTTAGCCCAATCATTCAACGTTTCGTTAAAATACATCGTGCCGTAAGCCCCATCTTGCAAATGACCAACATGATCATTTATGTACATTTCAATAGCAGCGGCATGAGCTTGCTTTATATCTTCACTAGAGTTAGGTATACCACCTATTTCTTTTTCTGTAACAGACAGTTTATTCCACACTCTATCTGGTCTATTCATGCTAAAACCTCTATATCCTCTTCTTTTGAAGTGGTATAAAAGTCTCGGCTTGTTGTTCTCCGCTAGTATAGGCATGCCGTAAAATACACATGCCATAAGTATATCTTCGAAGAATATTTCTGCGGTTTGTGGTCTAGCTACATACTCTAGGAAAAAAGTGTTAGCTGGAGCTGACTCCATAGAGAACTTAGTTAGTCCATGAAGAGATCCGTTGGATCCTCTACCATCAACAGTACCGCTAATATCATAGCTATCGCAGCCAAAAGCTCCCATGTGATCATTGCCAGGGTATTTTATTCCATTTTTAAGTATTACTCGGTTTTGTAAATTTCTATCTGGAACCCAGCTTACTTTAAACCTACCGTTAACGTCAGGCATAAATATTACTTGAGTATCTTTTACACCGTTAGCCCACTGAAAGCTACCTTTAGTAACCACTGAAGAGTTTCTATTACCTTCGTTGTAGTCTATTTGCTCGTATATTTTTACAAGATTAAACAAGCTGTTTTTAGTTTCATCTCTAAAAGCATGCTCTGTTGTTCTAGGAAACTGACGATAAAATTCGTTTAAAGCATCTTGATCGTCTTTTAGCCCATCAACCTCATTGTCCCAATGATCAATTACACCTATATCTATTAATTCACCGTCGGGTCCGTATACATCATTACTTGGCGTATTAAATACAGGCTGTCCGTATCTGTCAATAAATCCTTCAAAGTTCCATTCCATTGGGATAAACAAAGAATATAGACCAGACTTTGTCTGTCCGTTACGGTTCCGTTTTGCAACATCTGAATCATTATAAAGCTTTTTAAAATTTTCACCACCCTTGTCTAAAGCGTTTGACGTACTTCCCATCATACACTTACCTATAATTCTACTACCAAGACGTAGACAAGTTTTTGTTACTCGCCAGTTGTTTAGTATATTGTCTGGCTTTTCCCACTTACCACTTTCATCGTGTACTAGTAGATTAAGTTTTTCACCATCATAGCTGTTGTCACCTGTATTTTTCCAATCAATAGTAGTGTCAAGTCCAGCCAGCTCTTCCTGCTTTTCGTTTGCCGTAATTTTTCTACGCGTAAACTTACTTGCAGGAACACGATAAGCAAGTTCACTTTTAGGCCTGTCCATACCGTCTTGTATCGGTTTAAAAAAGAAAGGGTAGTTGATAGATATTGGTACAACTTTGTCGGTAAACATTTTTTTAGCATCTGCTCCTGATTTTGATAATATTCCATACCTAGCGTCTGATGATATTGTAGCTAGATTTACTGTTTCAGCCGAACTCATAAACGAAAAACCACTACGTCTGTTCTTAAGGTAGCACATACCATAGCATCTACTGTCAGCTTTACAAGCCTCCCAAAATATAAAGAATAATCTATTAGCTTCTCTAAAGTCTGGCGCACCCACATCTATTTTACTCCACTGGAGGTACATGTAGTGAGCTCCTGTAATATAAGTTGGAACACTAGCATTTTGAAACCAGAAACCTTCGTCTCTTCTTTTAAATTCATCATCTATATAATCGTACCATTGCTCTTTCTGCTCTTCTGGATACGCTCTCCAGTCGAATATATTCTTTAGCTTGCTCAGAACTTTGGGCTGGTCGATACGTCGCCACTTATCTTCGCTGTTGCTATACACACTGCTAGGTGCAGCTGGTAAGGCTATTTTTAAGCCTTGTATTTCATATATCTCACCTATACGGCCAGTCTTTGATATTACTATAATATCGTTTTCTTTGTTGTAGCCGTACTTCCACTTTTTAGATTTATTCAATCTTTTAATCGTGTTGATCTTTACAGGCTCAACTATTTTGTATAGACTTTGCTTGTAGCTCATTTAGATCTTCCTTCTGCAAATCCTTTAAATACTCGTTCTTCTTTCTTTTCAGGCTCTTTACCGTCTAGTAAGTTTTCTTCTTCTTGTATTCTATTTAATATTTCAAAAGCATCGAATATAGCTAGCTTTTTTGTAGCCGCAGCATTTTTTAATCTATCTGCAGATACATCATCTTCGCTATGAGTGATAATCTGTTCTTGAGCTACTTTGATTAGCTCTTCAACAGCTTTATGCCCAGCTTGGATTATACTCTTCTTCGTCTCCTTGATATTCATATTTAATAGTAATAAATTTTGACATAACTCTATATAACCTTTGACCGTCGATAACAAACTCGTACTCACTATTAGGCCTAAAGCCAACTAAGTCACCAACTTGAAAGCTACCGTCAGTATACTTAACAATACCAACTAAAGGTTGTTCTTTTTCTATGCTAAACTTATCTCTGTTTTTAATAGGTTTTACAAAACAATACCCTTTTAAAGCTCTCCATTTTCGCGCTAATTGGTAAGCAAATATCTGATCGTGCTTGACAAAGTATCTGTTTTCTTTAAAATAGCTTCTACTATTCTTTTCTATACCTTTAACGTTGTACCATCTTCTAAAAACGTTGTGATGCACTATTACAATATCGCCAGCCTTTAGTTCTGTTTTTATATTCTTAGGTGTAGATATTATTACAGCTTTTCTATTAACAAACTCGTGGTTATGTATTTCTGAGTTTAATATTAAGCTTTTGTCGCCAATGGTTTTTTCGTTGTTATACCTTTGGCCAAGCGGTTGTATAACGTAATCGTATAATGCTTGCATTAATATTCTAAGTTATACTCAACAGATACAGCCATATTCTTATTAAAGTCTTTCCAAGGCAAAACGTTTTTACCTTTTCTAATATAAATAGAATACTTGTCTTTTTCTTCAAATATATCACAGATAGTATGCCCTCCATAGACCTCTTGGCCTACGGAGTAATGCATAGCATCTATTTTATAATCTTTACCTATTGTAATTTTACGAATCAGCTTGCTCATCTTCTGGGTAGTTTATTGCTCCAGTGTTGATGTCAATGTCCATCTTGCCGTACTCTTCTTCAAGATTCTTGTTTATTTCGCTCATCTTTTCGTTTACGGTATTTAGCTCGTGAAGTAGCATATGCTTTCTAGCTGCAATGTTACCTATTTCTAGTTTGATTTGATTAGAGACAGATATAACTTGCTGCACTTCTTTTAGCTGTTCGTCTGTAATTTTTTCTGCCTTAGGTTTAAGGTCAATTACTTCTTCTTTTTTTGCCATAATTTAATTTAATTTAATTGTTAATATATGTTCAATTTGCCGTTTAAATAATTTCTAACGTCTGTAGCTTCGGCAGAGCTAAGCGCTTTATTATAAACTAATACTTCGTATATTTTACCATCAAAACTACTAGTACCTTCTGCTGTTACTGCACCTACAAAGCCATAATCAAAAGGATTAGAGTCAGTATCAAGGCTGCTAGTGCTTTCTAAAGTTCCGTTAATTCTTAAAAATACGTTGCTAGAAGATCCATCACCACCTTCATACTCTAATAGTTGCCTAGTACCATCAGTTGCTATAGCTGTAGTTGCGTTCAAAGTTACTGTTTGCCCGTTAGCCCTAATCCTATGCTGAGTGCTACTACCTCCCTGACCTATTCTCAAGAAGTCAGTGTTTGCGTTAGCTAGCAAGTTGTTTGTGGCGTGTTCATCGGCAGCTATAGCGAAAAATATGTGAAACTGATTTATCGTTTGCGCTGCTGATAACTGTAAAGCGTCAGCATCACTGTCGCCTTCCCATTCACCCCCACCATCTACTAGGTAAGGTTTTCTACCAACGCTTGCTGTAGCATTAAGCCCATTACCAGAAGAATCAGCCCAAGCGTCAATAACCGCTGGATCACCTGAAGATGTTATACCAACTCCGTTTTGTAGCCAAAATTGAAGTCCAGATATATCTGTAGGTGCAAAAGATATAGAGCCAGCGTGCGATATGCTATTACCTAATCCTAGCATTAGTACCCTACGTAAGCGATTACTCTACCTTCAGATAATTTAAAGCCTGTCCATCTACCGTATATAGTAACGCCTTTTGGAAATACTTCAGAGTCAACAACATCACCGCCATCCGCATCAATATCATTACTTGTCCCATCAGAGCTAGGGAATAGTTCACTAGATTGTGGAACTAATCCAGCTACAGCACTATCAAATTTAGTGTCTTCTAAAAATGTTATAGCAACAAACACTCCGTCAGCAACTCCACAAGTGATAGTTTCTGTTCCAGCAGCGTGTATTGATCCCATTTGTCCAAATCCGTAGTTTACGGAGTTATCTTTGTAAGCCATTTTATTTATTTATTAGTTTGTTCGTTTTTCTTTGAGCTTCCACCGAAGAAGAAGTCTATTATTGTGTTTACCTTAGCACTCATTGCGCCAAAGATACTTGATATAAAGCTTATTTCAAATTCACCAAGATCTATACTCTTAGTTACAAAATAATTGAACATTATAAATGTTATGCCAAAATAAGCTATAGTAAATAGCGTTGCTAAAACCTTTTGAATAATAGCGTCGTCTTTATAAAGATCACGTGCATCTTTACGATCTTCAACTTCTTTAGCAAAAGCTTCACGCTCTGCGTCTAATAAAAGCTTTTTTAAAGCAATCTTTGCTTCGTCACGCTCTTTGTCTGTGGTAATAACCTTGTCTAGTATGCCTTCAGCATTATCTACAACTTTACCTAATATTCCTCCTAATAAGTTGTTTATCATATTAAATTTTATTTGCTTCCCAAGGTAGACTTGGATCACCTTCTTGTAATTTTTCTCCAGTGTGGGGATTTAATATATAGCCATTACCTCTTGGCCACACTTCGCCGTTGTAATAAACAGCGTTATCATCGTAGCCCTCTGTACCAAGCTGCATTGCAGTTCTATGTTGAGATTCATGGACAGCTACGTATTCTACCATGTCATCAGGCACGTCTTTATCAATATATATGGAACCGTCAGCATTAGCTTCACCCATAATCCCTTCACCCAGCTTCTTTCTAAATATATTAGTATTACTAGAGTTTTTTATGTTTCTTTTTTCTTTACCTAATCTAAAAGCCATTAGTAGTCTTTGTATTTTCTAATTTCTTTTTTAGCCTCTTTATATTCCTGTCTAGTTGTTTCGCCTCGCTTAAACTTAGCTTTTTGCTCTAGCTTTGCAGCTTTTTTTTCTCTTCTAAGCTCTTTGTTGCCAAACAACTGCATAGGGCTTTTCCTCATTTTAAACGCCATAGTTATCTATCTTTATCTTTAATCATATCGTCAATGCTTTTATTAAAAACCTTATCTGTATATGACTTGTTGTTGTAAAAAACACTTCTTTCTGACGTAGGTAAATCTTCTTCACCTAACAATATTCTGTATATCCTACTTATTAATTGGCTGCATTTAAACGACGTTTTAAATATAGAATACTTAATAGTCGTTCTGTTTCTGTGTCTCCACACTTCAATCCAACCTAATTTTCTAAGTTTATCCCAGCGGCCTTTATCCCAACTCATGGTATAAGTACCATCAATAAACTCTTGCCTTGTAAACCGACCCTTGCAGTCTAAGTAGATTAATAACTCAAGCTCGGCGTCTGTTAACCCGTAAGTTTTACAAGCCCACTTTCTAGTGAGCCTGTAATACTTAAGGATTTGTAATTCACGTAAATCGTGACTAGTTAGCCGCATTAAGCTATAGCTAACACCATTTTTGTTACGCCAGCTTTTTCTAAGCCTCTACCTATAACTCCATTTTGCTTATCCCAGACAGTGATAACATCACCACCTTTAGTTCTATTAGCATTACAAAGTTGATAGAAGTAGTCAGCTATAATTTTAAATTCAGCACCATCGTTATCGGGGTGAGTTAAAACTACAGTGTCATCACTAGTGTTTCCGTTGCTAGCAGCAAAAGTTACCTCTGTCGCAGTGTCTGAGTTGCTATGAATTGATATTAATTTATCAGCTCTAAACGCAGCTTCAGTACCTTCCGTAGGTATTAGCTCTATAGTAACAATATCGCCAGCAGCTAAATCAAAACCATTAGAAGAAGCGGCAGCTATAGTTATAACGTTTGTGGCGAAAGATTTACCGTTGTTTGGAATAACGTGGTCTGTTCCTGCAGATACGTCCGTTACAGTTACTTTAACCTCTGTGTCAGCAGCTACATCTAAATCCCAGTTATCATCGCCGTTAATAGTGAATTCTTGGTTGCCTGAAGCGTAAGTAAACACTTCGCGACCATTTTCTCTAAAGTATAAAAAATTTGTTTTCATAGTTATATGTTATTAGTCAGCAGATGTAATAGCACAAGCAGTCACTCCTGAAATGTTAAAAATTGATTTCTCTTTATCTGATACAACCTGAAACGGACTGTTGTTTTTTTCTGCGTTAATCATAGACACTAAGGCGCCTATAACAGATTTGTGATCTCCATCAGCATGAGTTAAAGTCACAACATCTTCAGTAGAACCTGTGCCGTCTCTTGGCACAAAGTTGATTGTTGTTGTAGTAGCTGAAGCAGCAAATATAGCTGTCACAGATGAAGTTGGGTACATAGCAAGCTCTGCGTTTGCGTCTGGAGCTCCTGAGTCTGGATTTGTAAAATATAAGTATCTTTCCATGATTATGCTATTTCTTCGACTGCAGTAAACGGGTACAAAAACTCAGAGTTTTCCGCGTCTGCAATAATTGTTAAACCTTTCTTTTGACCAGCTAGAGCTCCAGCTAAAGCTTCGCATGCTTCTTTAGCTTTACCACTAGCAATAGTTAATTTTACGATAACAGCATCAGCTGTACCGTCTTCTTCTAAAAACGAAATCTGCATAGAGTCTGCGTCAGCCATATCACATCCTAAGAAGTTTTTAGCTGGGTAAACACCACGCTCATCTGCGTCTTTTGAAAAATACAATAGTGTATTTGCCATAATTTTTGTTTTTGATTAATTAATAATTTGTTTAAAGATCTTGTGTTTATAGTTTACGGATTATGGTTTGTGTTTAATCTACTAGTACAATATCACTTACTTTAATGACAAAGTAAAGTTTATCTTTATACTGTATTCCATGCCCCGCGTGTTTATCGTAGTGTACGATATCACCGTCCTTAATACCTTCAACTAAATTACCTACAGATATAACGTTTGCTTTTATATATCTATTGTCTTCATCTAGTTTTTCTGTTAGTATTAGTCCAGCAACTTTCTTTTGCTCTACTTTTAATTTTTCTACAACTACATAGTGATTAGCGGCTTTCATCTGCTCTAACGTTTGAAATTACACAATCTGCAGATACTATAGTCATAACTACACTCACTGCATTTTTGAGCGCAGACTTTGTCACAAGAACAGGATCTATGATACCGGCTTCTACCATGTTAACCTCTTTACCAGTTACTACGTTTACACCTATACCTTCTTCTTCTGGGTGTTCTATAACTTGAAAACCTGCGTTGTGCATGATAGTTTTAAACGGTGCTTGAATAGT
>Ga0187217_1000764_pt1 | contig 13231 bp, 16 predicted proteins | sample 15SPOviralmetaG_FD_130165 | JGI IMG/M metagenome (GOLD analysis project Ga0187217, IMG submission 130165) | Marine viral communities from the oligotrophic San Pedro Time Series (SPOT) site, San Pedro Channel, CA, USA - 15 SPOT_SRF_2010-09-15... | ecosystem: Environmental > Aquatic > Marine >... | reverse complement strand
GATGGCGGAAACGTATCCTTCGATGCCACCAAGGCCGACAAAGGTTGCATCATAGGCATGGACCACTTCTCTGTCCAGGTCGGAAAGAAGAGTGAATTCAAGGTTGTATTTTCTTGCGAATTCAGCGTTGGCCCATGGCGAGTCGACGCTGATGCCAAGAACGACAGCGTTGGCGTCGTTTAATGAGGCAAGGTTGTCTTGGAAGGCACACATTTCCTTATCACAGACGCCAGTGAAAGCGCCTGGGTAGAAGGCTAGAATGACGTTTTGACCTTGGAAGTCTGCGAGGCTGACATCGCTTTTGTCGGTGGTTTTCAAGGTAAAGGCGGGGGCTGTGTCTCCAATATTGACCATGCTAAAGCCAACCACCGCCGGCGTATATCCGTTTCGATGAGCCAAACAGAACCATCAAGCGACATCGAATCGATCAGCGTTCATGACTTTGTTCCATGCGCTGATGAAATCGATGACGAACTTGTCCTTGTTGTCGTCTTGGGCATAGACTTCTGCAATTGCACGCAATTGAGAGTTGCTGCCGAACACGAGATCGTATCGGGTTGCTCGGCGAACGAGTTCTCCAGAAGAGCGGTCATGCGCTTCGTATGAGTTGCTGCCGGTTGCCTTCCATTGCACATTCATGTCAAGAAGGGTGGTGAAGAAGTCAGTGGACAATGCATTGCCAGCATTGAAAATTCCACGATCGTCAGAACTGACGCCCATTGAGCGTAGGCCACAAACGAGAACGGTCATCTCTGGAGCAGACAATCCAAGCAACTGTGCTTTGTCGAGCATCATTTCTTCAGGACTGACGCTGTAGTTCTTGAGGAGGAAGTTTCGGAATCCATCCGACACTGGTTCCAGCACTGCGAAAGAGTCCACATCAGTGTGTGCATCGCTTGCATCGCCACGGCCGGGTGTGAATGCGACTTCAACACCAGATGCCATTTCGATCCCTGCGTTTCCAGCAAGAACGATTGTGTCAGCGACGCTTGCTCCATGAGCCTCAGCGAGCGGGGTAAGAACAGCAAGCACCTTGGCGAGTTGTTCTGGCTTGTTCGCAGCCCAGTCCTTCTGAGGAGAAAGTCGGATGCGAGCGCCGTTTGCACCACCGCGCATGTCGGAGCCTCGGAATGTGGAAGCGCTGGCCCAAGCGGTTTCGACCATTTCAGCGATCGAGAGCCCAGAGTCCTTGATGGCCGCCTTTAGGCCGGCGACATCGTAGGATGTGCTTCCTGCAGGAACCGGGTCTTGCCAAATGAGGTCTTCATCAGGAACGTCTGGCCCAAGGTAGCGTGCTTTTGGACCCATGTCTCGGTGAAGCAACTTGAACCAAGCACGTGCAAACGCATCAGCGAAAACTTCAGGGTTTTCATGGAAATGCTTCGAAATCTTTCGGTATTCAGGGTCTCGAATCATGGCCATGTCAGCCGTGGTCATCATTGTTGGAACCTTGATGGATGCATCTTCGGCATCGGGTGCGAGGTCTTCTGGGTCTGGGTTAGCAGGTGTCCATTGGTTTGCGCCAGCAGGGCTCTTGACGAGTGTCCAAGAATCCTCGTGCTTGAAAAGCAGGTCAAAGTAACCGTTGTCCCATTGGGTCGGGTTTGAGGTCCATGCACCTTCGATACCGCTGGTGATGGTGTCACGGCCCTTTCCAGATCCGTGGGTGTTTGCCCAGCCAAAGCCTTGCTCTTCAATCGATGAACCCTCAGGTTCCGAGCCAACTTGGCCAGCATCGCCGGCTCCGTGTGCCTTTCCGAAGGTGTGTCCACCTGCAGTGAGTGCCACGGTTTCAGCGTCGTCCATGGCCATGCGGGCGAACGTCTCTCGAATGTCTTGAGCGCTCAACAAGGGGTCAGGGTTTGAGTTTGGTCCTTCAGGGTTGACGTAAATTAATCCCATTTGAACAGCAGCGAGCGGGTTTTCGAGGTCTTGGCGGGTGTTGCCATACCGGTTGTCTCCAAGCCATTCATCTTCTGCGCCCCAGTAAATGTCTTCCTCAGGGTGCCAAATGTCAGGTCGGCCACCGCCGAAACCAAACACTGGTCCGCCCATTGATTCAATAGCCACAATACCGGTCAAAACCAAGAGGTCAGCCAAACTGATTTTGTTTCCGTACTTTTGCTTGATCGGCCAAAGCAAGCGTCGTGCTTTGTCGAGGTTGCCATTGTCTGGCCAGCTGTTGAGGGGTGCGAATCGTTGTGCGCCCGTGCCTGCTCCACCGCGACCATCGCCGATGCGGTAGGTTCCAGCTGCGTGCCAGGTCATTCGAATGAAAAACGGACCATAGTGTCCGTAGTCAGCAGGCCACCAGTCTTGGCTGTCGGTCATCAATGCGTGAAGATCTTTCTTCATTGCAGCGTAATCCATGCTGTTGAATGCGTCTTTGTAGACAAAGTTTTGACCCATTGGGTTTGATTTCTTGTCATGTTGATGTAGGATGGCCAAATTCAATTGATTAGGCCACCAATCATTGTTCTTCATTCCAGTGCTTGGTGCACTGATTGCCCCATGCATTACTGGACACTTTGCGTCTGTACTATCTTCACCCATTCCTCTCATGATACTGCCTCAGTTTTGGCAAACTCTCATGGCATATCAAGGTGTAGTTTCAGTGTTCTTCTGATGGGCGCCTGGAATGAATCCACAGTGGCAGGGTTGATGTGCTCGCGCTTCTGCCCAGCACCATGAGCCTGCACGCCCCTTGCACGTGTGGTGATTTCAGACGGGGGCTGGGTCATACCATTGAATGGTATTGGGCTCCAACCTTCTCAAACATGAGGCGAATTTGATGCTTGAGGTTGAGCAACTTAACCCGTCCACATGGGAAGAATTTCTCGAAGCACCAGCGGCCCTTTTGGTGCTTGGGAAGGCAGACTGCCAACCCTGTAAAGCATGGATAAAAACACTCACATCTCAACCTGATGACGTTCTCAATGGCAGTCAGGTTCGGGTGGGAACACTGCTTCTTGATGCACCCGGCTTTGGTCAATTCAAAATGACCCATTCCTGGGTGGCACTGGTGGATGTGCTCCCATTCAACGCCCTATACAGAAACGGGGAACGTGGTGCTGAATGGGCTGGTGCAAGCATTGAGCGCTTGCTGAACGAACTGAACGGGGGTGCGTGATTATGCTTGCTTCATCGCTTCTTCTTTCCGCCTTGTTCGCAGGCTTGGTTGCCACCGGTGTGACACTCGCCATCGAGCGATGGGGAGGACTTGTGGGTGGTGTGCTTGGTACCGTCCCCTCTACCATCGTTCCTGCAGGAATTGGTATCTATCTGACAGGAGGTGAAGACAACTTCGTCGCCAGCATGATGGTGGTGCCGCTTGGCATGTTGCTCAATGCGCTGTTTCTCGGGGCATGGCTGGTGCTTCCACGTTGGTTCTCCAATGCCTCCCGCCCGCTTCTTTTGACTTCCATTGGGGCCCTTGCCTTTTGGTGTGTCATGGGCATGGGCGCGTGGTTTCTTCTCCAGAACACGGTTGTCGGCATACTCTTCACGGAACAGGAATTTGCCGCCATGGGTTTGATCCTGTTGTTCCTCATTGCGGTGTGGTTTAACCGGCGCCCTCAACCAGCACCGAAAGGAACCAACGCCGTTTCCAAAACCGTCCTCTTTGCCCGAGGAAGCATGGCGGCCCTTGCAATCGGAGTGGCCGTTTGGATGGCTGGCCTCGGCCTTCCGCTCCTAGCTGGTTTGGCCAGCGTTTTTCCTGCAATCTTTTTGACGAGTATGGTCGCATTATGGCTTGCTCAAGGCGAGACTGTTCCCCGGGGCGCCGCAGGGCCAATGATGCTCGGCAGCGTGAGCGTTGCGGTTTACGCACTGGTGATCATGTGGTCCTTGCCCACATTGGGTCCCGTTTTGGGCACACTTGTGGCATGGCTTGTCGCTGTGGGTGGGTGGTCTTGTCCGGTTTATCTGGTCCTGCGAAGAAGGGATGTTATCCATTCACTTCGCGAGTCCAGCGCTCTGCAGCCGGAACCCCTTCAATCGTGATTTCAACGCCACTCACGCCTTTGAGGCTTGACACTTTACGATGCAACTCGCGAAGATCTAACAGGCAGCAAGGGCAATGCGGGCGATGCGGCGTAATGGACATCTCAATGACGCCCGTCTTGCCAATCTCAATGCTTTGCATGGCTTTGGTTTTGGTGTAAGGCAGATCAGTGTGCGGGTCCTTCCATCCATTCAACAAGCGAATCACCCGGAGGCTCAGGGCTTTGTGATGTCGAGGTTTCATGCCAATTGACTCCTGTCTTCAATCTGAGGACTGTGCATCCTGTGCTTGAAGTTCGTGTTCAAGGTCTTCCAATCGAAGTTCGTTCAAACGGCCTTCAGCTGACATCAATTCTCGTTGACAAATTTTGAGCAAAGCCGCTCCTTCTTCGTAAAGTTTCAATGTTTCATCAAGCCCCATGCCGCCGCGCTCAAGGGCGGCTACTATGGCTTCCAATCGCTGTGCTGCTTCGTTATAGGTTGGCTCGTTTTCAGACATCTTCATTCCTCATTGGTGTGAATCTCAGTCACCGTTGTTTGGGCGGTACCATCGACAAAGTGAAGGCTGTAGTGCCGGCCAACTTCAAGCATATTGACGTTGGTCACTACATCGCCTTGTTCGGTTTGCGTCATTGCATATCCTCGCTCAAGAACGCGCTGGGGGTGAATGGATTCGAGCGCCGCTTCTAAACCGGCAATACGGGTTCGTTCACGAGCAAATGTGGCCTCAACTGCCCGTTCAAGCCTCGAATTGATCGTTAACATTGACCGTTTTCCAGTGTTTATGCCTGCAAGTGGGGCCACTTTCAATCTGGCATGTAAATTCACCAATCGACGTCTTGCGTCACCAAAAGTTCTGATCATGGCGTGGTTCAACCGTTCATTCAATTCATCTTGCCATTGTTCCAGTTCTGCTTTGACGGGCACACACCGCTCAATCGCGTTTGAAGGAGTTGATGCTCTTACATCTGCAACCAAATCTGAAACAAGCAAATCCGATTCATGGCCTACTGCGGATACAACTGGGATTGGACTGGCGAGGATTGCCCGTACGACCGGCTCGAGGTTGAAGGCCCAGAGGTCTTCAGGAGCGCCGCCACCCCTTCCCACAATGACGAGGTCGACGGGGGGCTCCCCTCGTTGTGCTGCACATTCAGGTGCTGCCAACCTTCGCGATAACGCAAGACCTCGAACAATTTCCTCGGTGGCCCGTTCACCTTGAACCAACACTTCGATGACGGTTCTTCGTAGCCCTGGCCAACGGTTTTCGATTAAGCGATGCATATCTGCAAGTGCTGCGGAACCCGCTCCAGTGATGATGAGGATGTGCTTTGGCGCAAACGGAGGGCGCTTGCGAGGCCTGTCGAGTTCGCCCTCATGACGAAGCCGTTCAACCAATTGACGACGAGCTTCCTCCATGGCGCCAAGAGTGTTGGCCGGTTCAATGCGCTCAACATTGAGTTGGATGTTGCCTCTTTTGACGTACAAATCTAAGGTTGCCGTGACCACGACTACGCTTCCTTCTTTGATGCTCGAGTGGATGGTGCAGCGCCCTTTCCAAATGACCGCACTGATTTGTCCATCGTGATCGCGGAGGGTGAAGTAGGTGTGTCCGGAAGGGTACTGTTTCCACTGAGACACTTCGCCTTTGATGGTTTGGCGTTGGAACAGCGGCTCCTGAACAAGCGTCCGCTTGATCATTGAAACGAACTGCCCAACGGCTAGGGGGCCGGTTGTAACTTCACCTCGCCCCGTCATGGTTGTTGAGGGGCGTCTACGGTTCTTGAACCATCTGCGTACGAAGTGCCGTCTTGTGCGAGGTCAGTCTTCATGAGGGCCCTTTGTGTTTTCAGCGCTCTTTCTTCGTTGAATGAGATGATGACGTTGCCTCGCCTCAACTTCATCCAATTTGTGTTGAATGCGTTTTTTTAGAAATCGATAGACAATGTACAACGCAAGGCCATCAACGGCAAGAATCAGCCATTCGATTTGCCCCCATTCTTCAAACATGTCGAACCTTCCTCATAGCGGTGGACGAATGTCAATATCAACATCGCCTGTTGGTCGTCCAATGCACCCAAGCCTTGCTCCTTCCTCAACAAGGAAATCATCCAAGCCAGGTGGAAGCGGATCCGGCAACGGGACTTCGCCAAGCATCAATGTCACCATGCATGCACCACAGGTGCCGGATGTGCAATTTGTAGGGATTTCAACGCCTGCTTCAAACGCATGTTCAACCAGTGTCTTTCCTGCGACAAAGGGTGTTTGGCCGAGCAAATGAGGGCCTTGCAAAAATCGAACAACGGGACGCGTGTCGTCGTTTGTTGGTGAAATCTCAAGGATCGCTTCAACCGCGTTTGCGGACATAAACGTCACCTCATCGCATGTCTTTGTGCCGAGTCCAGCGTCCAGTTTGCTTGTTGAAATACAATCCAGCCTTCTTCATCCACTTGTTGAACTTGGTTGCTCCAGCACCCGTTCGGAGGATGAAATCCTCTCGATCTTCTTGGGCCTGGATGTATTCCTTGGCAGCCAAGGTCTGGTCGATCCAATCATTGATGTCCATCAGTCCACCGGTGAGTCCACCTTCTTCGACAACCTTGGTCATCTCGTCGGCAGTAGCTCCGGTTTCTTCGAGGTCCTTGCGGATCAATTCGTTGACGCTGCTGTAATCCATCGATGCTGGCTTTGGAGGCACAGGGTTTCGAGGAGGCTTGTCTTCATCGATGACAATGCGAGTGCCGTTGGCCATGCGCCCTTCGACGAGGTCAGCAAGTCCGGATGTGAAACTGGTTTCACACTCCCAGCACATGAAGGCCCAATCCTCTGGTCGGTCTTGATCCCGTGCTTGACGTGGATCCATTTCATCGCCGCAGTGAGGGCATGCATGGAAGATAAGAGCAGGGACATGCTTTCTTCGGAAATCAACAATGTCTTGAGGCGTTCCTTCGAGTTCTAGCATCTCATGGTCACGAGCTGCTTCAAGGCCACGGGTCTCAAGTTGGTCACGGATTTTGACCTTCTGGTCGTCCTTTCCTTCATCGTGGAGGTTGTTTTCAAGTTTCACGATGAGTTCGACAGTTTTCCCGAGGCGGTTCATGACCAGTTTCTGGGCACGGAATGCTTCGACCTTTGCAATCTTGAGGCGTTCCTTTTGCTCAGCAAGTTCGGTGAGAACGTCCTTTTGCTTACGCTGGAATTTGATTTCTTCAATCTTTGATTCTTGCTTTTTCTCAGGTGCGAGGACCTTCGACAAATAGCGCTCTTTTCCGTTGCTGTGTGGGCCAGCAGCGATGATTGAGATGACACCATCAGCAATGTCAGCCTTGAGGCCGTAATTTTCGATCAACATGTCCTTGTCGATTTTCTTCAAATCGCCAATTTTCAGGCCAGAATCGGCCAACTGCTGAGCGGTGGTATCGTCGATTCCTCGACGTAGTAAAGCGAGATAGGTGTCCTTCTTTGCCATAGCATCCCCTCCGACAATCCCATGCGAGGAGGCACCACTAAGAAAAGGCTCTCCCGAATACGCGTCTTGTAAATACTGATTTCGACGGTATTTAACTCATGATTCAACTGAAGTTTTAGTGAATGATTCTGCGAGGGAAATCCAGTCGTCTAACTCCATTTCTTCAGGCCGAGCCTCAAGACGTTCGTCTTCAGCATGGGCGGCATAGGCATTCTTCCATCGAGCATGATGCCATTGGGCGACTCGATTGATTCGTTTCGGTGAACGCTTGAGGGTGGTTCGGAGTTTTTTCCGACGCTCTGCGAAGGCCTGATGGATCATTTGACGCACCAACCGTGCATCACAAGGCCACTCTTCGTGATGAGCCTCCATGGTCACATAGCGAGAATTTACTTTTGGATTCGGACTGAAATGATGGGGTGCGACTTTGTCTTCAAGTTCGCAATCCCAATCCAAGGCTGCAGTCATGCCAAGCGAGCCAACATCGCTTTCGTACTCCATCACCAAGCGTTCACCAAACTCTTCCTGAACGAGCAATACGGCTCGTTCGATGTTTTCCGTTCGAGGGTTGCGCAGGTATCGCGTCAAATGTTCAACAAGCGGTGATGAGATTTGGTACGGTATATTTGCCACAGCTTTGGTCAGGTCAGTCGGCCATGGTGCAGTGAGTGCATCGCCTTCGAGAAGGTTCAGGCGCCCCTCTTTGATTTCAGGAGCAAAAGCCCCACGGAGGTGTTCACAAGCGATCGGGTCGATTTCAATCGCCGTCACATTGCAACCAACTTCGAGCAGAGCTTCAGTGAGTACGCCGGGCCCTGGACCAATCTCTAAAACATGGTCGTCTGACTGGACTTCACCCAAAGCAACAGCGCGTTCAATTATGCTGTCACTGACAAGAAAATGTTGACCGAGTGATTTGTCAAAAGGCAATTTTGCCCTTAGGCTATCGACCAACCAACGGGCGCCCCTCATGCCTTCACCGGAAGGAGCAGGTCAATCAACCGTGGTTGGATATTTCGGTCATCCAATTCCGTATGGAACCGTTTTGCCAGCAAGTCAGCAGCATCAATGCCGCATGCTTCGTTGAGAGCAGCGAGGTTTTCGAACCCGCTTGAACCGCGTGCTTCAACCATTTGCATGGCTTTCTTGTTTCCCACGCCGGGGAGGAGTTCGAACGCGTGTTGCTTCAGTGAGAGGTTGCCCGCTCGATTGAAGAACATGTCAATGAAATGCTTTTGATTCTCTTCGATGAAAATTTGAATCACAAGCGGCAAATCTGCTTTCACATGGTTCGCCACTCGGCTAAGGTTGGTCATACCGAGGACACGGCCAATGTGCGTTCGTTGGGCAGCATCGGTGCCGATGTAGACTCGGGATGTAGTGAGGAGAGGATCAATCCCAGGTTTGGGTTCCAAACGGCAGAGCAGCATTTTTTCCTCACTGATTGCGACGATGACGTTGTCGATGACATCGTGGTCGATGACACGCGCCCATTCTTCTTCCATCAGGGGCGACTTCTGTTGTGGCCGACCGCTGCGTTGCCCACCCTGACGACCGCCTTGACGACCACCTTGACGACCACCTTGACGGTTGGCGTTTTGACGTTGTCCGTCCCGTTGTCGATTGTTGCTTTGGCGCGGTTGAGATTGTGGCTTTTTTGCCTGAGGCCGTGGAACTTCCTTCCGTCCTTCTGCAGGTCGAGAGGGGCGATGATCTGCACCAGTGCCACGCTCATTTTTGGTGCCACGGGTTGGCACCTTGATGTTACGGTCACGACGGACATCAGTCACTGCGAATCACCTTACTGGGAGGGGGTTTTCACTCAACGCCAACGTGTTGACGAACGATGTCAAGGATTTCTTGAATTTCGCTGTCTTCAATTCCAAGACGACGGGAAGCGAGAACGGCCTTCACATCATCAGGGTACAATGGCATCAACTCGGCAAGTTTTGCTGCAAGTTGTGGGTGAGAGGATAATTTTTCTGTTGCGGTCAACGCATCACGGAGGGAATCAAACACTTCAGGAAGCGTCTGGTATCCATTGCGCATTTTACTTGCAGCCCACTCTGCGTGTTGCAGAGCAGCCTTCTGTTCGTAGGTGAGGTTGTTGCGGCGTCCTTGTGCGTTGAGCAACATCTCTCGAACGGTGGCAAAATCAACGAATCGCTCTTCTTCTGACATTTGGCATTCCTCATTGGAGTGGTCGCAAGTGCTCTGGTCGAGCAATCACTGTTTTTGGCATGTTTCCGTCCTTGACCGAAACAACCCATGCGACGCCTTGGCGCTTCTGGATGAATCCAGTGCGGCCTTGGAATCGGCGGTGGGGCATACCCATTTGTTGCCCTCCATCGAGGACGATAGCGACTCGGTCGCCTTCTTGATAGTCATGCATAACTCGGCTGATGTTCACTCGACTGCGTTCGTTCTTGCGGCGTCGTAGCACGCTTCGTGTTCCGACTCGCAGCCCCTTGGATCGCTTCATGTTTTTCGCCTCCTATGCGCCCGGATTAGCAGATGTACATCTTCCAAGCAATTTGGCGACCTGCCTTCCCCATATAAGCACCGCGACGGAGGAGTGAGGTGACTCAACTCGAGAATTGACGAATCAATGCCATCGAATCCACTCAAATTCATCAATCTGCATGGATGTCTCCGACATCGAGCCAGAGGACATCGCACTTGGCTTTGATGAGGGACGAGAGGCTTGGTTGAGTTCGCCCGCCGTCGCCATGAACCGTTTCCTTGACGTAGGTTCCAGATTCACAACGCAAGGTGAATTCGACTTCCATGACCCCGTCATCCATCACTTCGATAACGGGTTCAGAGGTTTCAAACACCGTACGCCGGCGAATCAAATCTGCCCGTCGGTGAGCGACACGCTCAGGTGTGCGTTGGGCCAACTTGACACCTGCGAGTTTTGTTATGGTCTCTTCAATCAATTCTTTTGTTGGCAGGTCAAAGGTGACCGGAGCGGGTGGACCAGCGCTCATGATCCGCTCAATGAGATCGCCTTTTGTTCCCGATTTTGCCAAGCCCATGGAAACTGCTTTTTCGACCAGATCCGGCTTTTTGAGGGCTTTCAGTTCGTCTTCAGTCGGTCCTTCGACCACTTCGATGACGGCTGGCAACGGCTTCTTGTGGTCGTTTTTGCGGTCCCCTCTTCGGTTCCTGCGCTTTGGATTCTTCCGCCCTTTGGAACCACGGTCTTGGACATCAACATGGGTGAGGTCGACAGGGGCTGTGAGGACCGCATGTTCGGCTTCACTCAACGGCATCACACGGAAGCGAATGGTGTAGGATTTCTCTGCTGGTGTGTCTTTAACCCGCACAACTTCACTTCGGTTTGAATCCCTCAATCCTGTGATGTTGATGCTCCCTTCAGCTGCTTCGTTGATTGCTGCCATGGCGGCTTGGAGGTCGACTGTACGGGTTTTCGGTTCTTTCATCTCGATGACGAACGGACGTCCTTGGCCCATGCAACGCACATCGATGTCTTCACGACCCATACCGTGGAAGGCGTGCTCTTTGGCTTCGAAGAGGCCCAGGAGTGGATTCCCAATCAGGTCTTGGACGCTCTTTTTGTATTGCAGCCCGGTGCCATCACACTTCTCACATCCGCGCCCCTTACAGGCCCGACAAGGCCATCGAGTCTGAGGAATACCTCGCTCCAACTTCTGATAACGTCCATAGAGGTAATGAGCCCGAATATCCAATTCGACAGTGAGCGTCAGCACATCGATGAGTGCCAAGATTTGTGGCTTATCATTGACCAGTTTTTTCCCTTCCATTCGGTCGTTAAGGTTCCGAGCAATTTCAGTGACAAGGCCCGACTTCAATGCATCCGAACCACCAGCACCGAGGCGCTTTCGCAGTTCCTCTTCACCCTCGATCTGATCCTTCGGGATACGGGCGCCAAGTTGTAAGCGAGTGGCTTGGTAAGGCTGGATTGCATCATGGATAATGTCGGCTAACAAATTCGCCTCTTCATACAAGTTTTCACAAAAAGGGCAGAGTGGGATTTCGGTTCGAGCCGTTTCCAAATGCGAATCTCTTCGCACGACACTCGAACGGATTTCAGCGCCTGATTCAGCGATTGTTTGTTCGTAACGCTTCTTCCCGCCAAGCCGCCCTAGGCACGGGTCACACGTCCCAATTCGAACCAGGTGCTTGTGACCAGCCGGTGATGGAGCGCGAGGGATTTCTTCCATGTGGGTGCCGAGTTGATTGGGAGCCGCATTGAGGTCGAAATCTGGTTCTTCTTCCGCCGTAGTTTCCTCTTCTGCGGGCTGCTCATCCCAAAGCGAATAATCGGTTTCACCAAAGCCTGCGTTGGCGTATTTCATCCAATCTTCATCGTCGCCGTCGTCCGGTTGTTCGGTTGCTTTTTCGGTCATTACAATCACCACTTTCTCGGGGCCAACCCCAAAGACAGCAGTTGGTCCGGCACCTCTCCTGTTGATGAACACACCGGTTCACATTTCGTTTGCGTTGGGCTGACTGGTCGCAAATGATCAAATGTTGATGAAAAAGAAGGCGCTCAAGAATCCCCCAAAGAGCAGTGCAATGGCGCCAACGATGTAGGACATGACTGCAGACCCTTGCTTTCCACTGCTGCGTTCCCATGCGCCATACCGAAAGGAATACACCGCCATCATCCCCAACCCAGTGGCATTGCCGTTGCAAAGAAGACAACAAAACATCTGTTCCATTGCTTGGTCCGAGTTACTCCCAGCGCCGAAGAAACCGAAAATGGATACGCCAATCGAGCCAATCATGATTAAAAATCCACCTAACATAAGGCTGGGTGAAGGTTTGCCGGAGGAGACGACAAGAGGTTGCTGGTCTGGCATTGTTGCCTGCCCGCTGATCATCGGCGCGACCTGTTGAATTTGACCAGAGAAGGTGTTTGTTTGCCGGTTCGGACCTGGTTGGTTCGCTGGCTGAAGCGTAATTGCTTCAGGGGGCTTGTCTTGAACCATGGACAGTCACATGTGACATTTTTATTCAATGCTTTGCCGGCGAGTGTCCTTCTTTCCTCACTGACCTCGTCGAATCAACATCGTCACGGCCTTCTTCGCCTGTTCAAAAACCCCCAATTTTTCGAATCCATGCCTCGCATGAAACCGCATCGATCCAGGGTTTGGAGGTCGAAGGCTCACCTCAGCCGTCACTGGACAAGTCAAGTGTTCAGCATGGGCAATAACTTGGTCGTACAGTGTTGATCCAATGCCGTTGTCTCTTGCGTCATCAGCAACAGCAATTCGATCGACGTAGAGGAATTCGTCATATCGTTCGTTGAACCATTTGTAATTTAAACTCCCATACCTCGTCTTTGGCAAGAGGCAGAGGACGAATCCAGCAAGGTCATTTTGGATGTCGATTCCAATCGCCAATTCACTCAGGCTCAACAAATCAACCATTTCGTCTTGTGTCACCTTCCCGGTTCCGGGTAAGCCTTGTTCATTGATTTCCACCATCCGTGGGATGTCTTGAGGAGTTAAAGCACGTGCCAGGCGCATTAAGCCTCCTCCAATGGAGGTGCAGGGTCTGGGTCAAGCGAAGCGATGAGGCCAAGCGCGGCAGTGGTCAGCACAAGGCTAGCGATGAGGGACAAGGCAATCATTGCTGCGGAGAAAAGACCGAAGTTGCTGAACAATCCCATCGGTGAAAGGGCAATCATCGAGAATCCAGCGATATCGGAAGCAGCACTGCCAACCAGGGCAAGACCACATGCACCACCTACGCCGATGAGAGCTT
>Ga0187217_1000762_pt1 | contig 13236 bp, 31 predicted proteins | sample 15SPOviralmetaG_FD_130165 | JGI IMG/M metagenome (GOLD analysis project Ga0187217, IMG submission 130165) | Marine viral communities from the oligotrophic San Pedro Time Series (SPOT) site, San Pedro Channel, CA, USA - 15 SPOT_SRF_2010-09-15... | ecosystem: Environmental > Aquatic > Marine >... | reverse complement strand
TTATTAATCCTAAACAAAAAGCATGTATTAAACCTAACTCTATCATTGAACACTCATTAGTATCATATTATCTTCTATTAAAGGTAATATAGGTAATGCATTATTCTTATATAAATTATGTAAGAAATCTTCTGCTTCATTACCTGTTTTAAAATATCTTATCTTACCATACTCTTGATATATGTCAGGTAATACTTCTTCATGAGGAATATACAAAGCTAATACATACATTATTTATCTCTATATTCATAGTTAATACCATTAATATTTATCTTTTTTATTCTATACTTTTCTATAAAATGTACATTATATGCCCAAGATATATCTTTATTTCTTTCTATCATTGTATTATAAATCTCATAGTTAGTTAAGTTATAGTTCTCTATTAAATAATTATAATACATAATAGCATCATTATAGTTTCTTGTCAAGTTGTTCTTAATCATGATGTAAATATCCAACACACAGTCCAACATACGCAGAACCATATAAAGCACATCATAAAACCTATGCCTATTAGAACCCAATTAGTCCATAGAAATCCTAGAAAGTCTTGAGTTTGTTTCTCAACTTTTCTGTTTAAGTCTTTGTTTTTTCTACTCATCTTTATCTCCTGATATAGAACCTATCTGTCCTTTGAAAGGTAACACCTTTGCACTAGGTCTAGTTTCTTCTACTAGATTTATGTCTGCATCAAACTCTATGTCTGGTGGAAACATAAACTCTTCTAGTTCTGTATACCCACCTATGTGTAGAAAGATTTGTGGCACAGTCTTATGTCCTGCTTCTCTAAATCTTTTTATCTTAGGCAAGTTATCTAGTAATCTTTCTTCATATACTTCTCCTGCTTCATCTAATAACTCTTTAGCTTTCTTGCAGAAGGCACAGTTCTTTTGTGTGTATATAATATATTTAATCATCTTCTAAGTCCTCCTGTCCTTCTGTTATCTCTGAACTTCCATCACCCCATTCATTACCATGATAGGTAACGTGTACAATAGTACCATCACCTAATGGAATTTTATGTGTTGTTTCATAATCTTCATAATCTACATCTGCTTCAGAAATTGCAAAATCTACTTCATCTTTTGAAAGTTTTATGTCACATTCTATAGTATAACTTCGTGTATCTTCTGACCATTCTTCTAATTTATATTTATATTTACTCATTAATTATCTCCTTTACAAGACCACCATGTTGCCATGTATTAATAATATCTTGTTTAAATTCTTCTTGTAAATACTTTCCATTAGCTAATTCTGTTAATAGTTCTAATGTGATTGTATCTCCTAGCCAATTCTCTACCATCTCCTGTGTTACTTTATTACTCATCATCTTCCTCCTCTACTTTGCTTGGGTCAAATGCTTTAGGGTCTGACCAACATACATAATCACTATGCCAGAACTGTTGATACTTACCTTTGTCTGCTCCATAGTCATGTACACCACCTTCTTTTCTTAAATCAAAATGATTAACAGCTTCTTGATAAGCATCTTGTAATCTTATTATATCTCCTAGATGTATGTACTCCCAAGCACCTTCGTTGATTGTATCATCTATCTTCTTTAGTTTATTAATTAAGTTTAATGTTACTTCACTTATCTTTAATTTATTTTTTACTGTCATAAAATTTCTCCTCTATCTTTTTTAAGTTATAAATATATGAAACTATATCTTCGTGAGTATATCTTTTAGTAGAGTTATCTCCTACTAATGCTTCACATAGTTCTTCATACTTTGATATACCTAATGCTTCTTTTTCTTGTCTAGTCATCATCACTCTCCTCTATACTTGTTATATAAAACTCCTCACCTGAAGGTTCAAACAATCTTTCTGCATTGTCATCTGCTTCATAGTCAGCACCTCTTTTCTCTGCACTCTTTCTATCTTGAGCAGTAATTTCTTTACGATAGTAATAAACTTTCTTAGCATATAATGTATACTTAGCCATCTTGCATCTCCCTTGTTTCATACTTAACAAACTTTAGTTTCATTCTATCATCAGGATTAGGAAAGTCAAGTCCAAAATGTTTCCATATTTCTTGGCACTCATCTCCATAGATGTATACCCAAGTATTCTTTTTAGATTTCTTTTTAATTTTCTTTGTTATCATAGTGTACTCCTATAAGTTATATAAATATAAAACAAATCCTAGTATTAATAACACAGGAAAGACATGGTTTATCCAAAGTATTTTTCCTTCACTACTACGTTGAAACCATTTACCTGTAGCCTTAATTCTTCTTTCTCTTTCTCTTTGTTTACTCATTAGTATCTATCCTTTACAAAATCTATGTACTCATAGGCTTCATCTTCACTCCATTTTAATTTATTAATAACTGTATAAACATCTTGTGCTATTTCTTCTGGTGTTCTATGTGTACCAGAAGCTATGCTACATTCATATTCATTATCTAAATCAAGTAGTTTTTCTTTTAATGATTCTTCTCTATCAACCATACTACGACCTCCATTGTGCATTATAGTTATAAGGTTCTTCCTTTATCCAAAAGTCTGAGTTATCTTCTTTAAACTTATTAGCTAAAGCTATGGCTTCTTCTTCTGTATAACCTTTCTCTATGTATTGTTCTACTACATCATTAAAGGCTTGTTCTTTTAGTTCTTCGTTACCACTATGTGACATTTAACACCTCCTCTTGTATATATTCTATTTCATCATCTTGATATGTTTGTCTATCAAGTTCAGAATAATCTACAGTTATAGTTTCTATCTCTGAACCATCTGGTTCTGCAGAGTCTTCTGATTTATTTATTGCTTGATATTCAGCTTCATCTTTAGATGATGCATCATCAATAACAAACTCTTCAACAATTATTTTTGTAACAAATACTCTCCAAGCATGAGGGTTATCCCTAAGAGCTTGTTTCTCTTCCTCATCTAATTCTGGATATGTTGTTACTGTTTCTGTTACTTCTTTATATGACATCTTTATTCTCCTCTACTTCTTCAAAATGAAATACTAACGAATCAAGTCCTGCACAAACACCTCTATACTCTGCTGTGCTATGGCTATCATTACCTTCATACCATTCTGACTTAATATCTTTTACTGCATTTTTTAATCGTTGTAAAGTTATGTTCATCTATACCTCCTATCAGGATTTGTTTGTAATTTTCTTTCTATAACTCCATTCTCATACTTATAAGCCCATTTACTATTTTTGTCAATGTATATTATCCTATCAGAATCTTGTTTGTATACTTGCATATTACAACCTATGGCATTCCATACACCTTGATGTAACTCCCAATGTTCTTGTGGTGTCATATTATTTCCTTTCATTTATTATCTCCATAGCTTGTTCAATAGTCTGCCCTTTGTTATGTATCTTCCAATTACCTTTTTCATTAGGCATAGTAGGTACAACAAAATCTCCATCAGTATTGTGCTTAAAGATAGTCATGTATATTTCTTCTACAATATCTACATATTCTTCTTGAGTGTACTTAGATATGTCTATCTCTTGTACATATGCAGAAAAGTGTTGTACATTTTCTTGTTTAAATCTTTTACTCATCTCTAACCTCCCACCTCATTAATTTTAATATTGCTTCTAATGTCTGCCATGCTTCTAGTCTTTTTTTCTTATCAAGTTTACTATTCTGTAACTCATCTACTAAATCTTCTGCTTCGTCTAGCATCATCTCAAGTTTATGTTTTTGTTCTTGTCGTAGCTTCATTGTATACTCCTTGTATGTGTTATGGCTTTGTTTATTCCCAGATAGAAGGGACTAGGAATCTATTTAAGCAGTTTCCTGTACGTGTTTCTCGTCTGCACCATATTTACCTCTGCATCTGTTTCTATCCAGACCTTTGCACCACAAGACAAAGGTTTATCTGGACTATACACAACCTTACTCTCACCTAGTATCTGTACCTCGTGAGCATAGTCATTGCTCTTGTATGTCTTTACAGTAATCACAGGTTCTCGTTTATTATTCTTGTGGTTAGATTTAATAACGTGTTGGTTTATGTGTATATATTTTTTCATTTAATCTTCCTGCTTGTAAATACTCCACCTACTCCATCTTCTAAATGAACGAAGCCATCATTCCAAGGTTTCTGTCCAAAGTCTGTCCTCTCAGTCCACTTATCTATGTAGCCATCAGCAGTACAGTCTGATATCTCACAGTCTGGGTCACCATTATGAAGTATAACATTACACCAATCAGATTTCTCTCCTACTTTATGTATATGTATTTCAAGTATACCATCTACTGCATGTATGTTTTCCATAATCTCATCAAAGTCTATACTCTCTTCACAAAGATGTTCTCCTTCTGTTAATACTTCAAAGTTCCAACCATCTTTCAATGCAGACTTTACCATCTCTTCAGTAGCAGAGTTTATTACTACACTTGTACTTGTCCATTTACGCATATGTTTTACTCCATTCAGGTGTTGATTGTGTTAGTTCTGGTTTATGTGTCATAATATCATTAACATAGGTATCTCCCATATCCCAACCACCATGAGTCATAGGGGTTCTAACTGCAACAAACCATCTAGAGTATTGGTTGGTATCTTCTTTATCTTTTCTTTGATATGTTTTTAATACTCTCCACTCCCAATCACCTAGCTTATATGTAGCATAGGGATTTTCTTTTGGTCTTGATTTTCCAAATAAGTTTTTAGTCATATGTTCTCTCCTTGTTATGTTATGTATTAACCTTATCATAGTATTTATACATTGTCAAGTTTAGTGTTGTGATAAATGTACATTGGATTGTTTACCTAATGTTACTTGAGAGAAACAACCACCCTTACAAGTATCACATATCTTAATCTTCTTATGCGTCTTAGGGCATAAGTATCTTCTATCACCTACCTTAGATGTAGTCTGCTTGTCGTCACCAAAGTACATAGTATTCCACCCACTATCCTTAAGCATTTGTTCTTCTTGCTTGGTGTTGGTTGGGTCAAGAGAAGCATTGAGTGATATGTTTTTAAGGGGAAACAATACATCTTGTATTAATTGTTTTAACCCTTCATCTCTCCATGCTCTAGTTGGAACCCACCATACTGTATCTGGTGTAGCTTCACACAAAGTCTTTATTCTAAATACGTCTGACATATCTTTGATAGCTTCACCTCTACTCATGAGCCTTGCTCGTTTTGTTTGTCGTCTTGACCTAAACAATTTTTGTTGTAGTGCTTCTAAACTATCTTGATTATCATTCTTATTTGTAGGTAAAGATTGCCAGAACTTCTCGTTTGCAATATCTTTTTTAGCCATACCCTTAAACATTTTGTATAGCTTCACATTGTAACAAGACGTATCACAAAAAGAAGTTCTGTGTACACATGAACCCTCGACATCACCAACAGGATTGATGGGTCTGTCGATAGTCCACATGTTAATATCTTTACACCATCTAGTAGTTGTAGGTGTCATAGTTACTCCTTAAGCTTGTAATAAATTAAGCTGTTGTTGTCTACTCATAGACTTGGTTACTCTAGTTAGTTCGAATACATCTTTTAACTGTTTCACATTATTTGATATTACATTCTCAAATATTTGTTTTATCTGAGCATCTGTACCATTGTCAAACACGAACATTTCAGTACCTTCTCCATGCATTGCACCCATCTTAGCAAACCATAGCTTCATATTTCTTTCTAATATATAGCAATGTCCTGCATATTGACGAGAAGCAATCAACTTGAATCCACCATACGAAGATACATTCAGTAGTCTAAATCTATTCTCTATATTTTTAGTTACTCCTATCTTAATATAAGGTGTACCTCTTTCTCTTGCAATATAAACATGCTTTATACACTTACTATGTTTATTCTTAGCTTTACCATATAATCTAAACTCACTCTCTATTTTATATGAGTGAACCTTTCTAGCATTTGCTAATAATTTATTTGTATCCATTTGTTTTCTCCTATTATAAATGGGAATGTTAATAATAACTCTAGCTTATTCCCTACTCACCAGAGTATTCGATAGTTACCACACTATCAAATTGTATACTATCCCACGTGGGGTAGTTATCATTCTTTTAACTCCTCCTATTACTCGTTGGTTTTTTAATGTGATATGTTGTTGTTCCTTCTTGATGCCAAGAGTTAGTATCGTGATGGCTATCATCTCGTTTCCAATGCTCAACAATTAAAGTATCTTCCCTCAATATCTTTTCAGATTTTTTACCTTCATTAATGGTAAATACTTTGTATTGTTTTCGTATTTTTAAATACTGCATATCATCCATTTGAATTTCAATATAATCAGCATCTCTTTCAAACTGATTCTCAGTTGCTCTTAAATTTATTATCGCCATAGTTATTTCTCCTTATAAGTTGTTGATATTGTCTTTCTTTTTCTTCTTGTCTATCTCTCTCTTCTCTCCAATGTTTGTGGCATAACCATTTATCCCATTGATATATGAGAGCATTGCTACTACAACAATCACATAGTCTAACCATTAGTATTCTTTTTGTATAGTTACACCTTGTTCTCTTGCTATATCTTCTATGTTATCTTCCTCATCTAATTCTGGTAGTCCTTCAGACTCTATCAAGTCCATGTCCCAATTTACTTTATCTAATCTTTTTAAAAGACTTCTTGCTCTTTGTTCTTGTAAGGTCATTTGTTCTCTCCTTGTTATGTTATAGTATTATCTTAATATATTTTTATTAAACTGTCAAGTCGTCGGGTAGTCCCCGATACATGTTCGTCTGTAAATACTCCTGCACTTCTACTATACTTGATAGGTTTCTTAACTTCATAAGAGTACATCACACCATTAATAGTTATCTCGTGTGTTGTTACTGTTACAGCTTTACCCCAACCCCAAGTAGGTCTACCTCTACGGGTGATGCCTGTGTCTGCTCCCTCTTCTATTATCTTACCTTGTTGAGGGTAACTTTTTAATCTTCTTACAATGTCTTTATCTTTCATTGTTTTCTCCTTGTTGTCGGGTAGTCCCCGATAGTTTGTTGTTGGTGGCACACCTTCTGCCGACTATGTATAAAGCATACCACCTTTAAACTGTGTTGTCAAATGAGATTTATTTCTCATCTAATGTATGATTAATAAATTTATCCATATCAAATCTAGAGTTGTCCTCTTGCAATACTCTTGCAATTTTACAACATAAAATTCTTGCTGTGTCATCGCTTGGGAAAACTTTGAAGTGATGTTTAAAAATGTCTGCAATTTTTATGTAAGATTTTCTAGTCATTTATTTTCTCCTTTTAATTATAGAATCAGTATTGCATCTTTGCTCATCATTGTCAAATGAAAAGTTCATCAATAAGTATGACGGGGAGTCATCATAGTATAGAAAGAATGGTTAGTCTTGGGTGTCTTAAGTGTCTGTTTTCTGGGCATATGCTACCATAATAGGCACAAATAGGGTGAATTATAGGGACATATTCGTCGGGGAGTACCCGATAGGTAGGTTGTATTCACCGAACTTTATAGAAAATGGGGGTTGCTTTCACCGAACTTGGTAGACTTGGGGGGTTGGCTTCACCGAATTGGGTAGGATTTAAAAGAAATAAAAAAATAGGGAGCTTTTACACTCCCCATAATTATATTATTTCCATGGAATAATCTTAGCTGTTGCTAATCCGAAAGCAATTGTAAATAATCCAACTACTTCACAAGTTATCCATAGTAAAACTCTTGGTTCTCCCGTTAAGTGATGCATATTAAAAACAAATGTTATATCATCAAACCTATAAACGGGTAGACAAGCTAACATAAACATAAATCCTAACATACTTAACGTTAATCCTAATACTAATCTAAACATATTTTTTACCTTTTAGTTATGTCGGGTACTCCCCGATAGTCTGGGGAGCAATCCGAGTGAGATTAAGAAGCTTTCTTAACTTCTTGAGCATTTTCTTCAATAAATTCCTTACAGATTTGTAAAGCTTCTGTAATATCCAAATTCATTAAAGCTTCTTTAACATCAGACTTAGATAAGTTTAAACTATCCATCTTTTCAGCTGATGAAACAATCTTATCAGTGTCTGGTCTGTTAGTAGAAGGTAAATCTTTAGGAGTAATATCTTTTTTATACTTCCTAGCGATTTTAACTGCTCCTGATAGTCCTTCAATATTAAACTTATCTAAAGCCTTTCTAATTGCTTTAACTGAAGTCTTATCAGTAATTTTACTTTCTACAAATTCAGAGAAGGTAAAAGCTGAAAGCAATTCATAAAGGTCACATCTTTTAGTACCTTTATCATTTATATACCAAGTAAAAAGACTCGGCATATTAATTGCTTCAGACTTACAAGCTGATTTTATTTTAGCAATGTCTAAAGTTTTAACTTCCTTATAAACATTAAAAATAAAATGACTAATAAGCTTAAGATTTTTTTCTTTAAGCTCTGACATAGTCCCATTAACTTCATTCAAATAAGTTTTAACTTCCCTATTATAAATGTTATTAATAGCAGTTATAGTTGCAAGGTTTAAGTCTTTGCTAGACTGTTTTTTATTACTCATGTAATAATCTCCGATTAAGTTAAAAAAAATTAAACTACCATTTTTATCTTTGCTTCATTGTCATATTGTTTAGCTACCCTATCGGGACAATACGGGAGTGATGGAACTCTCGGGCTATGGTAGGTTTGGAACCCTAACAATCTGTGCCGTCTTATGTAAAGAGATTCGCAAATTAATTACTATCTGTCAACTAATACCTGCAAAGCCACAGAATACAAGGCTTTTAGAAGGTACATTAATTATATAAAAAAACGAATCATACGAATCAGTTTGTCGGGGACTACCCGATACTCATAATGGGTATTAAGGTATCTTTTAATCTGGCAGTTATCAATTACCCATAATGGGTACTGACCCCCACCAAAAAAATGCGTGTGCTTGTGTGTGTATATATATGGTAGTGACATATATGTAACAAAATAACAGGGTCAATAAAAATAATAAAAAAAGTACTTGTATTTTAACGGGGAGTTGTATATAATATATACATAATATAATCTATATAGATATAAGAGATATTAAAATTATATTTTATAGTTTATATTATTACAATATTACAATATAACAATGTTAAGGTATTAAATACTTTGGAAACTATAGAGACTATAGATACATCACCATACTTAAATCTACAAAGTTACTTAAATTTAAAAATAGAACAAGATTCTAAAACAGATTTCATAACTTTTGTCCGTAAGATTGCTCCAATACTTGTCTCTGATTGGAAAATGGGTAAACATATAGAAGTAATAAGTGAAAAACTAAGACAATTAGAGTCTGGAGAAATAAAAAGACTTATGGTTTTCTTACCACCTAGAAGTTCTAAGAGTGTTATCTGTTCTAAACTGTTTCCTGCTTGGTATATTGGTCGTAATCCAGAGCATGAAATCCTTACTGTGTCTCATAGTGACCAATTGTCCTCTGACTTTGGTCGGTCTGTAAGGGATGTTGTGGACTCAGAAGAGTTTCAAAGTATATTTAAGAGTGTTAAGCTACGAACAGACGTTAGAGCTGCAGGTAAATGGAAGACAAACCAAGGTGGTAGTTATTATGCTGCAGGTGTTAAGTCTCAAATAGCAGGAAGAGGTGCACATATTGCAATTCTTGATGATGTGATGTCTGAAGAAGACTCTTATTCTGAAGCAGGTCGTAGATATATTAAAGAATGGTACCCTGCAGGTCTAAGAACTCGTATAATGCCTAATGGTTCTATACTTATAATTAATACAAGGTATCATTATGATGATTTATGTGGTTGGTTACTAAAACAACAAGATGAATTTGCTATTGCACCTTGGGAAGTTATAAAAATTCCTGCCTGGTTAGACGAAGAGTCTGCTGAGTTACTTGATTTACCAGTAGGTGGTAGTTATTTTCCAGAATGGAAGTCAGATGATATCTTACGTGTAGATGAACAGGAAATAAAAGCATCTAATGGTGCAAGATATTGGAATGCATTATATATGCAGGACCCAACACCTGATGAAGGTGGTTTAATAAAAAAAGATTGGATACAATGGTGGGAATATGAAGAACCTCCTACCTGTGACTTTATGATTCAAACATATGATACTGCGTTTTCAACAAAGACAACAGCAGACTATAGTGTTATACAAACATGGGGTATCTTTTCTCAATATGAAGAAGATGAACAAGGATATGAATCCTATAAATCTAATTTAATACTACTTGGAAATATAAAAGGTAGATTTGAATATCCAGAGTTAAGAAGAATATCTCAAAAACTATATTATGATTATAGACCTGATGTCTGTATGATAGAAAAGAAAGCAAGTGGACAATCATTAATACAAGATATGCGTAGAGCAGGTATACCTATCTTAGAATATACACCTGATAGAGATAAAGTATCTAGAGTACATGCAGCTTCACCTATGATAGAAGCAGGTAGAGTATGGATACCTAAAGATAAGAAATGGTCAGAAGATTTACTAGAAGAAATGTTACGTTTTCCAAATGCAGCTCATGATGACCAAGTTGATGCTATGACAATGGCAATACATTATATGAAAGAGTCCTGGCATTTAGACCATCCTGAAGACCCAGAGTGGGAAGATGAGCCTAGAAAAAAAAGAGTTGCGTACTGGCGAACTTAGTGATATAATTATGTTTTAAAGGGGAATAACATGGCGACAGAAAGAAATCCATTTGATAGAATAGAGGAAACAATATCAAATGTAATAGAACTTCCAGAACAAATAGATGCAATAACAGACTCACCAACTATTCAACCAGATGAAGATGGTGGAGTTACTGTAGACTTTACTGAAACTAATATTGAAATGGAAGCAGAAGCTGACATACAAAAATGGTATGGTAATTTAGCTAATGATATAGATGAAGAAGATTTACAAGAGATAGCTACAACAGTTATAGATAATTATACAGCAGATAAAGATTCCAGAGCTGAATGGGAATCAATGTTTGAAAGAGGATTTGATTTATTAGGATTAAAGATAGAAGATGCAAGTGAACCTTTTGAAGGTGCATGTACTGCTGTCCATCCTATGTTAATAGAGTCAGCAGTTAAGTTTCAATCAAAAGCAATACAAGAATTATTTCCTAGTAAAGGTCCTGTTAAATCTCAGATACTAGGAAGACAAACTCCTGAAAGAGAAGACCAAGCAAATAGAGTTCAAAACTTTATGAACTATCAGGTAACAGAACAGATGCCTGAATACTTTGATGAAACAGAAAGAATGTTATTTCATTTACCTCTTATAGGTTCAGCATTTAAAAAAGTTTATTATGATGCTAACTTAAAAAGACCAGTATCTGAATTTGTTCCTATAGACCAGTTTTATGTTTCTTACTATTCTAGTAACTTAAGAAAAGCAGATAGATATACACATGTCATTTATAGAAGTCCTATAGATTTAGCTAGAGATATGCGTATAGGTATTTATGATGATGTAGAATTACCTGAAGCTACTAATCCTAATCCTACATCTCTTTCTTCAAAGATGGATACAATATTAGGATTAACTCCTACAGAAGATAGTGACCCACAATATACATTATTAGAACAACATTGTTATTTAGAAATAGAAGAAGATTATGCTCTTCCTTATATTATAACTGTAGAAGAAGAATCAAGAACAGTTTTAAGTATTAGAAGAAACTATAAGAAAGATGATAAGAAACAAGAAAAAGTTTCCCATTTTGTTCATTACAGGTTTGTTCCTGGATTTGGATTTTATGGGTTTGGCTTGATGCACTTCTTAGGTAATCTCACAATGACTGCAACAGCAGCAATGAGAAGTTTAGTGGATGCAGGTCAATTTGCAAACCTACCAGGAGGATTTAAAGCAAAAGGTGTAAGGATGGTTGGTGATAATGAACCAATCAGCCCTGGTGAATTTAAAGAAATAGAAGCAACTGGTGTAGATTTAAGTAAGGCTATTATTCCTCTCCCCTATAAAGAGCCTTCCTCTACTCTATATAATATGCTTACGTTCATTACAGCAACAGCACAAAAGTTTGCTGACAGTACAGAGCAAGTTGTCTCTGATGCAGCATCTTATGGACCTGTTGGAACTACTATGGCATTACTAGAAGCTTCAAGTAAATTCTTTTCTTCAATACATAAGAGATTACATAAATCTCAAAAGGATGAATTTAAAATCCTTGCTCGTATAAACTATGAATACTTACCCTCGGAGTATCCATATGAAGTACCTTTTGCTGACCAGAATGTGTTTAAAAAGGATTTTGATGGAAGGGTTGATGTAATCCCTGTCAGCGACCCTAACATTCCTTCTAATGCACATAGGATGATGATTGCTCAAATGGCTCTCCAGATGGCACAACAATCCCCTCCTGGTATGTTTAATATAGAAGCTTTGAATAGAACCATATTAAATGCTGCTAGTATGCCTAATCTTGACGAGATACTTCCACCTAAACAGAAGCCACAACAAATGGACCCAGTATCAGATATTATGGCAGTAACTAAAGGTATACCTATTTCTGCATTTCCAGGTCAGAACCATGATGCTCACATACAAACAAAGATGGCATACTTACAAGACCCTGCTAATGGTGCCAATCCTATTATGGCTAGAATTAAACCAATACTAGAAGCTAACGTACAAGAACATTCAGTTATGAAATATCAAGAACAAATTAGTGGTGTAACTAAAATGGCAGGACAGCAAGACCCACAAGCTGTAGAAATGGCAATGGCACAGGCAGCACAGCAAGTGCTTAATGCTAATCAAGCTATGGGTCAAGCTCAATCACCTGAACAACAAATGGTTGCATTAGAGCAAGCTAAAGTAGAATTAGAAAAAGAAAAACTTAAAATGTCTTCTGCTAAAAATTCTGCAGATGCTGCTTTAGAATCTCAAAAGTTAGAACTAGAAGAAATGAAACTATTAAAAGACTCTGCAGTTTCAGGACAAACTGCTACTATGAAAAAACAAAAAGGAGATTTAGATAGAGCAAGTAAAGAAACTATGAAACAACTTGACCTACTAACAAAGACTGTCATAGCTGAACAAAGAGCAGAAATAGATTTAGAAAGAATAAGAACAGATGCTATGAAAAAAGTAGCAGAATTAAATGATGTAGATGATAGAACAAGAAGTTTAAAGCTTATTGATTTTATGACAGATGCAATTAAAAATGAAATACAAGAACCAAAAGAATAACTAGGGATTTTAATTGTCTATCGACTGCCCTAGCAGACAAGCCAAGACGATAGATATAATTTT
>Ga0187217_1000760_pt1 | contig 13239 bp, 12 predicted proteins | sample 15SPOviralmetaG_FD_130165 | JGI IMG/M metagenome (GOLD analysis project Ga0187217, IMG submission 130165) | Marine viral communities from the oligotrophic San Pedro Time Series (SPOT) site, San Pedro Channel, CA, USA - 15 SPOT_SRF_2010-09-15... | ecosystem: Environmental > Aquatic > Marine >... | reverse complement strand
TTGGTGTGAATGAAGTGATACTATTAGTTCCAATACCAACTTCACCTAAGAAGTAAGAGCTACCATTACCGTTAATTCTAACTCTTGGTACACTATTATTTTGGGTGTACCCCATAAAGACAGCACTAGCACCTGATGACCTAGTTGCTTGAACTAAACCAGTGGTAGTTAACTTAGTACCAGCATTTACACCATCATTGGGGTCAGCACCTACAGTAACTGTACCACCAGTGACATTAACACCTGCCCGCGCTGTAATGATGCCAACAGAATCTACATTAGCAACATCTTCATAAGTTGCAGTTCCAAGAACTTTGATATTCTGTGGAAAAGTTACAGTGTTTCCACTCCTAGGATTAATATTATTAGCGTAGATATTTGACATCTTACAAAGATAACTTTTTTTCTATTTATCTCTGGAACATATATTGCCTATACCACTTCACCTATAACCCATGACCTCATACCATGTGGTACATCTGAAATAATTTCTTGAGTCAATGCTACTACATCTGGTGGAACAACCAAACAGAAACCAATACCTAGATTGAATACATTACGCATCTCTTCTTCAGCAATGTCCCCTGCCTTCTGAATCTTATTGAAGAGTTCTGGTCTCTCCCAGGAGTTGTAGTCTACATCAACAGTCATACCCTTTGGAAGACACCTAGGAAGGTTCTCAGGGATACCACCACCAGTGATATGTGACATACCAAGAATAGGAACCACATCTAACAGATCCTGAACAAGAGGAGAATAGATTGTAGTTGGAACCAACAACTCAGGCATCTCCTTGTAGTAGATATAATTTCTCCACAACATATCATTGACAAGAGTGTATCCATTACTATGAAGACCACTACTTTCAATACCAATGACTACATCACCAGGTTGGATGTTACTACCATCAACAACGTCATTCTTCTCTACAACACCAGTGCAGAAACCAGCAAGGTCATAGTCAGTTGCTCTAAAATGTTCAGCAGTCTCACCACCTAGGAGTTGCATGTCTGCAATCTTACAACCCTCAGCAACTCCATGCACAATATCACTGACATTAGCATCAATGGTTTTAGTAGAGATATAGTCTAGAAAATATAATGGTTTAGCACCAGAACATATAACGTCATTGACGCACATAGCAACAAGATCCTGACCAATAGTGGTGTAATCATTAGCAATCCTACAAATGTTAATTTTAGTTCCTACACCATCAGCACCAGATACTAGAACAGGTTTCTCATATCCTGATGGGATCTCCATCATTCCATTGAACCCACCAATGTTGGGTGCCATTACCTTGAGATACTCAACAAAGGATCGTCCTTTTTGAATGTCAACACCAGAAGTTTTATAATCCATTAATAAATCTCACCTTTAGTAATTTGTTCACGACGTTTTAGTTTCCATACTATGTAATCCATCGTGGGGATACACATAGGATTCCAACCAACAAAGGTTGTTGATTCTCCACTAGGTATCTTCCAACACTCAGCATTATCATTGTCAAGGTCTAGTGATTTACGATACTCATCCTCACCATACATAACAACTGCTCTTTCTGCTTCATTCAAACTAGTGAAACATGCAAAACCATTCTTTCTAATCTCATCAGGAACGTGGTGTTTCATTGGATTGCAAGTGGTTCTAGTCTGTCAAGAATCTCACGATAGGCAGGTACTATATCACCTTCATCCTTTCTGAATAGATCCTTATCAAATCTTTTATCACTACCAATCTTCCATAGTCTCATACTATCTGGACTAATCTCATCTGCAAGATACAAATCACCATGAGCATCATAACCATACTCAACCTTAAAATCTACAAGATCAATACCCAAGATGTAGAACATCTGTCTAAGGTAATCATTAATCCTCAGTGTCATCTCAACAAAAGGTTCAGGATTATATCCCATCAGACGTACACGATCTCTTGTTAGAAGAGGATCATGCTTACTATCATCCTTCAAGAAGAACTCAACAATAGGTTGTGGTAGTGGAGTACCTTCTGTTAAAGTTGTCTCACGAACAATAGATCCAGCAGCACGATTCCTACAAATGACTTCTAGTGGAACGATGTCTACCTTTCTACAGATCATCTTATTAGCACCAACCATATTAATATAGTGGGTTGGGATATTTTCTTTGGCAAGTTTCTCAAAGATGAGAGATGAGATGCTACAGCAGAGGGATCCTTTTCCTAAAGGATGATCAACCATCTCACCATTACCAGCAGTTACTTTATCATGGTACTCAATGATGACTTGCTGTGCATCATCACCTTGATACACAGTCTTGACTTTACCTTCAACAATCACTTCCATAACGTCGATAATAATATTATCTTTATATAGGCATAAAAAAAGAGACCCCTAAGGGTCTCTTGAAATTTCCAGATATGGAATCTGAATCACATGAGGTTCTTAACAGCAACTCTTCTGTAGTAGCGGTTAGAGTTGATTCTGAGTCTACCCAGACCTTGGTTAGATCCTTCAGCAAATGGGTTAGCAACCAAACCATATCTGGTCTTGAAGCCAATTTTAGGCTGGAAGGTGTTCTCTCCAACTGCACGAACCATCTGAAGTGGAACATATGGGCAGTAGAATAGACCTGCATCATAAGGGGAAGAACCCTTATAACCAACAACATAGTACTGATTACCACCAGCAGCATTAGCACTGGTCAGGTTTGCAGCATAGGGGTCAATGTAAACTCTGAACTTACCATTGATGGTGCCAGCAAAGGTGTTGCCAGTGTCATCAACATTCAGGTTTGCATTCAGGGCAGGGGTATAATCCAAGATACCAGCCATAGTCAGTGCAGATGCTACGTCAGCAGAGCACATGACCATGTTGCCCTTCCCTCTACGAGTTCTTTGTGCAATTGCGTTTGCATCTCTCTCGATTTGGAAAAGAAGACCTTTGAACTTCTCAACAGACCATCTGCCATTGGAGTCAATGTCAAGGTCAAATACACCAGGTTGTGCAGTGTTAGAAACAGCACCTTGCTCAGCTACCTTATAGATGGTTCTGATGACTTCTCTGTTGATCTCAGCAAGGATCTCAGTAGAGAGGATGTTAGCAAGTTCTGCTTCTGCATTCAGACCATGGATTGCCTTAAGGTCTTGTGCAAGTTCCAAGGAGTACTCTGCTTTCAGAGCTCTTGACTTAGCAGTTACAGTGACTTTCTCAATAGAGAATGCCATCTGGTTGAACTGATCACCAGCACCATTGCCTAGGTTCTCAGAGTCACCTGTGACCATGCCCTGACCAACACTGTAACCAGTGGAGGATGCAGAACCAACAGGGTTCAGGATTGAAGGGTTAGAATCTGCTTGTGCAGTTGTACCCAAACCAACAGCAGCATCAGACATGCCTCCTGTCAGGTTCATACCATCATCCTGACCAGAGAATGCAGTATCTACTTCATCATAGAAGGTCTCATTGCCACCCTGATCGGTGTAGCGTGAGCGCATTGCAAAGATAAGTCCAGTAGGACCATTCATTGGTTGAACACCAGCCAGGTCATATGCAACCAGGTTAGGCATTGCGCGTCTGATCAGAGAGATCAGTACAGGGTCGAAACCTGCAACAGGACCAGCACCATCAGCTGAACCAGAGAAACCACCTGAAGCACCAGCTGCATTAGCAGCATTGGTGGGGGTTTCCATCAGGTTGATACCCTGACTGAATGCTTGCTCCTCTCTGAGGAATTTTTCTTGGTTTTCCAGCAGGACTGCGGTTACGCTTCTTCTATGACTATCCTTGATAGGATCAAGACCTTCATAGTCGAGGAGTGGACTCCACTTTTCCTGCAGATGTTCTGATTGAAACATTTGCTATTACCGTTTGTTGAAATTGTAAGGGTTTGAATTAATTAAAAATTCACTGTTTGAAAGCACCCAGTGTTCTCAGATATGCATCCATAGATCCAGCAATTGGTGCTGGTGTTGAATCCACACCCTCAGACAGGGTTTGTGGTGCTTCAGATTTTGCAACTGACTTACCTGAGAAGTATGACTCCTTCAGGGTCTCCAGTTTTTGACGATACTCTTCTTCACTTTCAAACTCCACACTTTCAGCAAGTGAGGCAAGCTTTTCTTTCTGGGTCTCTACAAGACCTTCAGAAATTTGATTGAGGATAACATCAGCTGAAGACTCAGCAAGTCTCTTATTCAGGCCAATGTTCTTATCAATCTGCTCATTGAGTTTGGTCTCCATTTCATCAAGTTTTTCTACCATGCTCTCAAGAACATCATATTTTTCTTCAGGGATAGTTACATAATGTTCTTCAAAGAGTCCCTTCATTCCAGAAAGGAAGGACTCTGTCATTTCTGTCTTAAGACCATGATCAATAGCCAACTCATTCTCAGTCATCCACTCTTCGCAGACATACTCAAGATATGAGTCAACTCTTTCAGTGAGAGAACCTTTAAGAGCTTCTCTCTCTTCTTCCAGTTTTGTTTCATACTGGGTTTCCAGGGTTTCCTGGATTTCTTTTACTTTGGAATTCAGAGCAGCTTCAAAGATAACCTTTGCCTTTTCTCTAAATTCTTCTGAGAGATCTTCACCACCCAGAAGAGCATTGACATCTTCTTCGATGTCAACACCATCATCAATGGTTTCTTCCTCTGCGACAATTTCCTCTTCAGAAACTTGGTCCTCTTCAAGAACCTCTTCCTCTTGGGATTCGATTTCTTCTTTAGCCATTTTCTTCATAGGGTCTGCTGCTTTTGCACCTCTGTTGACTACATCACTGACAGTCTTGATCTTAGGCTCTCTGAGCTTTGCAGAATCATTGTCGGGTTTGTAGTTTTCTGGAGTAGGTCCACCTAGATCTTCATAAGACCCAGTCTGACCTGCTACTGCTCCACCTGCAAGTTTTTGCATCCCCTCTGCAGGTTTTGCACTCGCGTTCACAGCAGTTTTAGATTGCTCCATTTCTTGTAAATTGTCACGAGACATTGTTGAACTCTCCGATTAACCTTTTTTAATCTATATTTATTTATAAATTAGTATTTTTAACTACGCCAACAACTCAAAGGTTGTTGAGGAAGTCACTGAACAGTTTTGCTTTCTGTTCATCAAGTTGCTTAGTAGTTACAAGTGTATTAATTTGCTTGTAAGTCTTTGCTGCCATGGATTCTCTTAGGATGCCACCATCCCAGATCCATTCTTTTCCTTCCATGATACCTTCAACGAAAGCATCAGGTGCAGAAGGGTCTGCTACAATATCAGCAGCAGTGGAGAGCATAAAGTCATCTCCAACAATATTTACTCCTTCTCTGGTGGCTTTGAGGGATCCAATCCCTCTTGAAGAAACACCTAGTTTGACACCTTCACCAATAAGTGATTGTGCAATCTTACCCATTGGGGTTGAAAGGATTTTTGCCTTACCAATGAAGTTTGTTCCACTTTCTTTGAGAGAAACAATTTTGTGACTGACACGATCCAAATTAACTGTTGGACCATCTGGATGTCCAAGTTCTCCGAGAGCTCTACCAGATTGGATGTGGTTTTCATTGTATCTTTGGACTTCCTTTCTTAGGACTCCCATTGGATACATTCTACCATTTCTGTTCTGCATCTCACCCTGAAGGAAGATACCCTCAATAAACATTGATTTTTTACCGTTTTTCTCTTCAACGATAAAATCAACTGTTTCAATTTCTTCTCTGATTAGTTTCATTGTTTTCAGGATACTTGTACTTGTTGGATGTATGCTTTACCAGTGCCAGTCTCTGTTTTTACAGATACTTTGATTGACTTTCTAACTTCTGCAAACTGCTGTGCATCAAATACATCAGTTACTGATGAAGAATTATAATTGACTGTCATTCTAGTGTTGAAGTAACCACCAACACCTGCAGAATTATCAACAGACTGTACAAGTTGATGAGTAAAATTAAAGTTAGATTGATTTGCTGTAAGAGTTACAGCATCACCAGGTCCAAAAGGACAACCTGTTCCTTCTGGAAAATCAATGATTGTAGTAGTACCAGTGGTAACACCAACAACTCTATTTGATTGCACTGGACCAAGAGAAATATCTTCACCCTCACCAACAGGAACATAAATGTTCTCATTGGTTGATACTGGGTTAGCACCATAATTTACATAAACACCTGCAGTTTCTGCAACAACTCTGAGATTGTCAGACTGTTGAGAGATTGGTTGTGTTTGTTGGGTGGTATCAGTAGTTGATAGTGTAGAATTGATTCCTACTGGTCTAATAGCAGTCATTATTATAAGGTTACAGTCCTATAGGTGTATTTAGTATTACTCTTCTTCTGAGGATTCATCCTCTTCTTCAACTTCATTATCCTGATCAAGTTCAGATTCAACTTCTGGTTCATCAAAAATTGATGAAGCCACCTCAGGTCTAATATTTTCAATTTTTTCTGCACTCTTTGCAAAGAGCAGATCTTTAATTTTATCACTAATTTGTGATGCACTCTCATCTTTGCTGACGAGAATATCCATAAGTTCGTCCATGTTTAATAATGATGTTACGTTTGCTATTTAGAAATCCCCACCTTTGGGTGGTGTGATTTCAGGGTCTTTTGGTGATGGGGGAGCTGCCATTGCTTGAGCTGGTTCACCCATTGCTGGATCTTGCATTGGCATACCAGTCATTGGGTCAATTGATGCAGGGTCAGGAATAACACCTGCTTCAATTTCTCTTTCAATGAGTTCATCTTGCTCAAGAATCTCTTCATCAGTTTGTCTGAGAATTGTTCTTCTTACATAGTCAGCAGAGTAGTACTTACCAACATATGGTTCTGCAAGAGCAGCAAGGTTGATTCTTTCAGTTTGAATTTCTGCATCCTTAAGTTCAGCAAAGTGATTGTCATACAGGAAGTCATACTGAATGTGGTCTGCCATATACTCCCAATCTTCAGGAGTAATTACATTCTTAAGAAGCAGTTGTGTCTTCAGCATATCACTGAACATAGATGAGAATCTCTTTCTCATTCTACCAACAAACTTGGAGAACTTAACTTCATCTCTCAAGATTTCAGAAGAACGACCCATAGAGAAACCACTGTCTCCTTGTAGTCTAGACTCAGGAACATTCAATGCTCTATAAAGTTTCTTCTGGAAGTAGTTGATGTCAGTGATTTCACCAAGGTTCTGACCACCAGGAAGTGTAGTAATTTCTGTACCTCTACCACCTTCTCTTCTAGGTAACCAGAAGTCTTCCATCATAGACATGAACTTCTTGTCATCTCTAATCTCACCAGTGTTTGCATCATAGACAAGCTTATTTCTATAACGCATCATGACGTCACGCAGATATTGTTCTGCCTTTACCTTAGGTAGATTACCTACATCAATATAGAAGATTCTACGTTCTGGTGCTCTTGATAATCTGTAGATAACAAGTGAATCCTCAATCATCATCAACTGATTGATAGGTTTGATTGACTTATGCAACCAAGATAATGTAAGACCTTTATTCCTATCTACCAAACCAGAGGTGCAATAAGTGACAGAATCTTTTGTCATCTTAATGCCTTTTACAGAAGAATTGTTGGCACCATAGTTGGTTCCACTCTTCTGACCAGGGGTGTAGATAAAATATTCTTCAATATCTGGGAAGTTATAACCTGTATTATCACTTGCTGCTAATTGATTTTGTGCAGTTTGCACACTATCCTTGCCTTGTTTTTTGATTTGACGAACATACTTCATCTTAGAGGCATCAATATACCTCAGTTCTTGAATACCTGCCTGTGGATTTTTCTGGTCAATGACTTTGTTATAGTACAATCTACCATCAATGTACCAGTTTCTAAAAATCTCGTGTGCTTTCTTATCAAAATCAAGCAACTCTAGGATATAAGCAAACTCTTCTCTTACTTTCTTCTTGATGTTATCGCTTGCTTTGAGGTTAGATAGTTCAATTTTAACTGGACTATCATGGGTATCTGAGACAATTGCCTCATTTACAATATCCTCAATGGCACTATCACATTCTGGATACAGTGCCATTGACCTGTATCTTCTAATTAATTCATTCTCATTTTTGTAGACACCTTCAATATCTACATAGCTACCAAAAAACCCAGTGCTTACGTAATGCTCCGACCCATCCTGATTAGAGGGTGGGATCGGAGATACTACACTGGGTGGTGTCTTCTCATTATCTTCAATTGAGAATCCAAATAATCTGCCCATTATGATTTAATCTAGACGTCTGTCTAGTTATTTATCACTCAATCAGAGCTTCACCTGCTGATGACCCTGAAGATTCAAGGGAATTGCCTATTGTGAAGTACTGAACCTGGAACGTTACATCAAATGTCTCATAGTCATTTGTTGTGTCATAGCTCAGGTCAATTGCTGAAACTTCAGTTGGGAAGATGTCATAGAACTTATAAGTTCTAAGTACTGAAGACTGACCACCATTGTTTGTGGTGGAGAATCTTCTATCTCCTCTTCCTAGTTGCTGAACATAAGCATCAGTCATATAAGATGATGGGTTGGTGACACCAGTTGCGTCATCCAACTTGCTCAATACATTCATCCATCTTTCAAATGCTGTTCTCAGTTGGAAGTCCTCATCATTGATGATTGTGACTGTCCAAGGTTCAAATGTTCTGTCTCCAGCAACCTTAAGGTTTCTGCCTCTAAAAGGAACAGTAACTTCTGCAATTGTTGAAGCAGGAAGTTGTGCTGCCTTACACATGAATTTAAAGGTGCCATTTTCTGATTGGTCACCACTTCCCCAAGCATCAATGATTGCTGAAGGGAAAGTAGGAACTGATACTTCAAATAGATTGGGGCGGGCACCGCCACCCGCCAATCTTGATTTAAACTGTGATAGTGACTTAGTTTCTGCCATTGGTTAATCCTCCTTTGTTATTTAATAAAATCAAACAGAACCAACAACTTCTTGGAAATCAACACCAGTTCTGGTGGCAACAAATGTAAGTGTGATGAAGTTGATAGATTTGGTTGGCTTCAGGAAGATATCTGCCCTGAATTCATTGTTGTCAATGAGATCTGGTGTGTTGTTTGTTTCATCACAAACAACCAGGAAGTCATAAACACCTCTCTTAGCTTGAACATCTCTCAAGTAAGGTTCAACAATGTTAACAAAGTTTGCTCTTGTGTTAGCATCATTGAGTTCAAAGAGTTGTGAGTTTGCAGCACCTTCAAGTGCTTGCTCAACTGTAAGGAACAGTCTTCTAACATTGATTCTGTCAAAGGCAGAAGCATATGATAGAGCAGTCTTGTCACCAAACAGAACAATACCTGAACCTCTTTGGTTAACGATTGAGTTAACTCTTGAGGAGTAGAGTGAATCTCTTTGTGATTTAGATGGATTATATGCCATCTTAACAGCATTGTTGAGAACACCTCTCTGAACACCAGCAGGTGAGAACCAAGGATAAGCATCAATTGCTGTCCTTACCATCAGACCAGCAGTATCACCATTAGTTGGGATATATCTGAACTGATTATTGAATCTGTCAAAGGTGTACTTGTAACCAGAATCAAATACTGCATATGAGGAAGAACTCAATGCACTGTAGAAACCAAGGACATTGGTTGTCTGTGTAGCAGTGTTTGTGACATTAACAATATCGTCTCTATGTGGAGAGATAGTTGCAATACAATCTTTTCTTGCTTCAGCAATAGAAATCAGTTGATTTGCCTTTGCCTGTGATTCTGATTTTTGTGCAAGTCCAGGTCCCATGATAAGGAAGTCTACAGCAACTTCATCCTTATTTTCAAATTTGCTATATCCAATTTGAAGTTCACCAAGAGTTGCCTTCATACCACCTGAGGTATCATAATCATTGCCAGATCCCAATGAGTAAGTGTTGTTACCAACAGCACTAAACTTAATGCCTTGTGCTTCTTGACCCCAGAGACCTGCACCAGTTGTGACTGCAGTGTAATTAGTTGAGAAACCAGTTGCAACAGGAGTAGTACCCCAATAGGTGTCAGTTGTATTAGCAGGACTGTATCCAGCAAATACAAATTTTGAATTGTCTGCAACAAAGTCTTTATAGTAAATTCTTGTAGGTGCATCACCATCTGCAGTAGCGTCAGATGATTTTGAGAGATTAGTAAATTTCTCAAGGATTGCACCTTGAATACCAGTTACATCTCCAGTGTCATCTACAACTGCAATGTGGATTCCATCACCACTACCATCTCTTGAAGTTGAGTATTGGGATGAAACAGGTTTTGGTGCAATTGACTTCCAGAATACTACTGAATTTTCAAGACCCAATGTCTGTTGATCATACCAATCAATTGCTGCATCAGCAAAAACAGGATTTCCAACATCAGCACCAGAACTATTTCTTATTTTTAAGAAATCACCTGAACCAAATGAAGCAGAATTATTAAAGTTAGTATACGTAACAGGTGTCTCACCACCTGTTGTTACTGTCATGCTCTCAAATGTGACAGCAGTACCAACTGTTACTGTATTACCAATACCACTTGCAAGGGTAACAGAAGTTGTTCCAAAACCAGTAACAACTGCTTTTGAGTTTCCATTTCCAGTAACAAGAATGTTTCCAGTTGTGATTCCTGAAGTACCATCCACAAAAACTGTTGTGGTATTTGGTTCCAATTGAATATCAATTCCAGCAGTGCCTACACCAGCAAATGTTTGGGTATCAGGAGCAAGTCTTGAGATTACCTTCAGTTCTAGTGTGCTGTTTCCATTTATTGCATCAGTATTGACACCAGTAATGATGCCCTTTAGTGAACCAGTGAAGGTTGAAGTAGAACCATCACCTGGAATTGTTATACCATTTCTAGTTGCTGTAACTGCAAGACCAACCTTATATTCAAGTGAACCAGGATTTGTGGTTGCAATACTAACAATCTGGTCTGCCTGGTCATCAATGGTACAAACCTTCATTGTGTTTGACCAAGAACCTGGATTTCTTGATGCCCAATAGTACTCTGAACTATTTTCGTGATTTAGTTCATAGTCATCAAAATTCTCAATCTTGAGAGATGATGATGATGCTTGATTTACTCCAGCATTGCCATTGACAAGTTGAGATCCATCTGTTCTTACTACCTTAAGGATACCACCATAAGAGAGGAATGAATTTGCTGACATCCAGTACTCATACTGTCTGTCTGTGGACATTGGTTTTCCAAATGTGTCCAAGAATTGTTGCTGTGTCTCAATGGTGATCGGCTCATTAACAGGTCCAAGTGGAAAAGGACCAGCAATAGCTCCAATATTATCAAGGACGTTCTCTGCTCTACCAACAGTTAAGTCAACTTCCCTGACTAATACTCCTGGAGATAATTGAGGAGTAGCCATATGTTTCTCCTTAAAGTCTCTGTTTTACTACAAAATATTTAGGATTTTGAGTGTTTTGACTGGGGAAAAGTGGAGTGAATAACTACCAATCAGGATATGACCAGTCATTCTTACATTTTCTTGTCTTCACAATTCTTTCAATGGTACAATCTTTGCACTCATGAGAAAATGATGATGCTACTGGTCCTCTATCTTTTCTTGTCCTATAAAATCCATCAATCAAATTTTTGGTTTTACCACAAACCCTACATTTCCTATCATTTAAAAGTAAATGACCTAGTTTGATTTGCTTATCTAAATCCATTATCTATAATTCCACATATAATCCATACCACCACCAGTTGTACCATACTCATCAGCAGTAGACCATCTATCTCCTTCACTATCCACAAAAGAAGTTTCATCTAAACCATCATTCATAAAACCAAATGGTGCCATATCTTGTTCAATTTGATTCTTCTGTTCTTCATATAATCTCTTTCTAATATCCTGGTCAGTTAGTTCCTTAAAGTAATCTTGTGCTACTAACCAAGCATAGATGACTAAACACATAGCAAGGTCATCATTACAACCCTCTTCTGCCTCAAATGAATTGTGTTTAGATATAAATGTGGTCAGTTCTGAAATAATCTCATAGTCATTGAAGATAAGTTTATCTTCTTCAATCATTGTCTTGAGGTTGAGTGACCCTACCTTCTTGACAGTCTTACTCATCTTAACACCAAGTTGTGTTTTATTGCCAGAGAAACCCTGTCCAACAATTTGACCTGCTCTACCTCTCATAGAACACATTAATAGGTTCTGATACTCTAAATCATATTGAATTATACTTGCAACCTGGTCACCTATATCATTTACCTCACATAAAATAAATGCACTATTATAACTCTTTGCTACTTCATAAATTACATTTGGAAATAGCATTGGTTTAATAACATTATTTCTATACTTTGCCACAATCTTATGTGGGAACTCAGTAATGTCTGCCACAACAAATGCAGAGTAATCTTCTCCCACACCCCTTGCAACGTCAACTGTCATTACATAATCATGCTCTTGTAATGGTTGCTCATAGATGTCCAGACCAGCATTTCTGGTCATAGGATTATCATAGATAAGAGTTTTTAGTTTGCTAGGAGCAATCAGTGTATCAATAGAACCTAAGAACTCGCACTCAAACTCAATCTTGAACTGTTGTTCAGATGTGTTCTTAATTGTTTGTTGCTTCCACTTATCATCTCTTCCTGGTACTTCTGACCAGTGAACGTCAGTGGGTATATAATCATTCTTTCCTTTCTCTGCATCATGCCACATCCTGTAGAAGTGGTTCATGCCATGAGGCGTTGAGACTATGATGACTTTTGTTGATTTACCAGAAGTAATAGTAGGATAAACAGAGGCAAAGAAGGCATCTGCAATATGGTTTGGGACGAAAGCAAATTCGTCGAGGAAGAGAATGTTAAACGACATGCCTCTGACAGCACTTGCAGACGTAGAAGCAGCCAGTATCTTTGATCCATTTTCTAACTCAATGTTACCCTTGTTCCATACTAACACACCTTGCTGCATCCACTTAGGCAAGTTTTCATATGCTGTAGCTAATCTTGCCAGCAACTCCCTTGCAGTAGATGCTTTGTTTGCTAGGATGCCAATATTAACACTGTCATTAAAGACAGCATAATGTAAGAGATAAGATACACAAGTAGTAGACTTACCAGTCTGTCTTGGCATCTTACATATGTTGAATCTGCTATTATGAAAATTATTGATTAATTTATTTTGAAAGTCATAAGTCTTGAATGGTTGGAGACCAGCATCCAAGGTTACAATTTTGACGTAGTTATTGGCAAAGTAGACTGGGTCTTTTTTACACTTAATGTATTCTTCAACTTGTTCTTTGGTAAACTCAATTGGTGTATTCGCCTTCTTG
>Ga0187217_1000759_pt1 | contig 13243 bp, 12 predicted proteins | sample 15SPOviralmetaG_FD_130165 | JGI IMG/M metagenome (GOLD analysis project Ga0187217, IMG submission 130165) | Marine viral communities from the oligotrophic San Pedro Time Series (SPOT) site, San Pedro Channel, CA, USA - 15 SPOT_SRF_2010-09-15... | ecosystem: Environmental > Aquatic > Marine >... | reverse complement strand
GCTAGTTGTATTAACAGTTGAGTTCCATAGCGGATCTCTTGGCTTGCCAACATAATATACGTCTATTTTACTTATTGTTTTAGGAAATACATATATTAAATCAGCTGAGTTGTAATAAACAGGGAAAGTAGTTGATGGTTCCGTTAATTTTGAAGAAAATAAAAACGGAATTTTAGATTTATCAATACGCTCTATATCAGTAAACTGCCCGTTTACTTTCACACTTAGTGTTGCGTAAATATTATTTAAAGCTTGTGTTGCGGTACTCCCTGGTATAGGTGTAGAATAACCTGGTGGTTCAAATACACCTGCAGAATTTATTGTAAGCGTTGTAAGATCGCAAAACGGATCTAGCTTATCCATTATTTTTCTAGGAATATCACCATAACCTTGAGCGCCTCTACCGCCAGTCTGTCTTGCTACAGCTCTGTTATATTCGTGAAAGGCTCTATCAAGTAATTCTAGTTGTACAACCTTAGCTATTTTGTTAAAGTTATCTGGTGTCATATAACCACTACCTTTTTTATTCAGTATGGATAACACCGTTGTATATACTTTATTTACGTCAATCGCCATATTTTTATTTTTATTATAGTAGTATAGCCACCATTATAGATGGCTACACCACATATAATAGTTACATTATTTTAACTTTTTTTCTATTGATTTAAAGACTTCTACGCCTTCATCAGTTTTTAAATACGCTGCAAATGCAGAGTAAGGATTTTCGTCAAAAGGTACAGTCATTAACTTTCTGTTAGTTTTACCCCATGAGAAACTTCTTTGATCTTGTGAAAGTACAATTATACCAAACTCACTAGCTTTAATAGCTAAGTTTCTAAGCATAACGTTTTCATCGTTTACAAGATCTAAAAATAATACAGGATCTTTTTTAGCAAACAAATATAAATCTCTTTTTAGCTCAGAAGAACTCATATTGTCTACTTTAGAACCTAGTTCAACTCTAAGTATAGCTTCAGCTTGGTCAACATCAATATTAACAGCTGTATTTAAAGCTTCCATTTCAGTTTCAATACTAAATAGTTCTTCTTCAGCAACAGCAACATTGTCTACTTCTTCGTATACATAACCTTTTTTAGGGTGGTATAAACTAAGCATTTTTTGTAGCGGTTGGTCTTGTTTAGGAACAAATAAAGAACCATTTTCAAATACTATATGAGATAAAATGACTGAGTCATCTTGCTCATCTTTAAAACAAGATCTTTGGTTACTAGCGTACCTAAGCTCTCTGTTATATCCTTTTTCTTCGTCAAACCATAGTAATGGTTTTCTAGAAGAAGATTTAGATGTTAATACATATGTTAATGGTGATTTATCACCTTTTAAATAGTATTGTCTATCTTTAACTTCCCAACTTGGTTTAGTTGGTTTTTTTGGTGCAGCTTTTACTGCTACCTCTTGAGGTGCAACCTCAACAGCTTCTGCTTTAGCTTTTTTAGCCATGATATAATATAATTAAATAGTTTATAAAAGTAATAATTACCCCCGTTGATGTAACGAGGGTAAAAATTACATTAATTAAGTGTTACGCTTTTTTCAATAGCATAAAGTTATTAGCACCTTGTACTACTAAACATCTTTCTGATAAGTAATGTACTTCCATTACGTCATCTCCAGTGTAAGAAGCAGATCCAACAGAACCAGTAACCCAAGATTTCATTCTTCTGTCATCAGTTTGTGAAGCTCTGTATCGTACGTGTAAGAAAGGACGCTTGATGTTTTTACCTAAAGACTGATCGTAAACAGTTGAAGTTCCAGCAGGAATTAAAGTTCCTTCGATATCTCCAAATCCTCCACGAGCAGCAGCATCGTTTAAGTATTTCCAGTCAGACTTGTAGAAATCATAAGATCCTCTACGGAAAGCTGAAAAACCTAAGTTTAACGCCATATCAGCATCGTTGTTAAATACACCATAAGCAGATCCAGCACCAGAGTTACCACCGTCAAGACCAGCTAGCATATCATCAAAAACAAGAGCAGTGTCTCTGTTTAAGTAAAGCATATTTTCTTCAACAGATCCTTGCTTGTCTAGGTTCTTAAGAATTAAATCAAAATCACTCATAGCTCCGATGTTTTCATATACGTTACCACGTGCAGAAACAGCAGCAAAATAACCTTCAGTTCCAGTTACTCCAGCAATTGTAGTTCCGTTAGTGTCAATAATAGCAGTGTCAGATGTTCCAGATACAGCTTTTTCAGCTTCAACTAAAGAAGTCTCTAAGTAATCCTCGAAACGTAATCTAGTCTCACCTGCAGCTTTTAAATACCAAGAGAAACCTGTTTGTCCAGCTTCGTCAGTAGTTTCAACCCAACCAATCTGAGCAGTGTCAGAACCATCAATTTTAAAGTGATCTTTAATGATGATTGGTTTATTGCTGTACTGAGTAAACTGTGGCTTAAGCTCTCCTACCATAGAAGCAGAACCTTTAGCAAATTCAGAACCATAAACAAATACGTTAATAGCTCCACCGTTACTTACAACAGTAGTTAAAGCAGCTTGAGAATAAGTTTTAACAGTAAAAGTTTGTCCAGATACTGCAGAAACATAACACTTGATAGTGTTTAATCCTGTAGCAGCATCAGTAATAACAACTGTATTACCTACTCTAACAGCGTTTTGGTAGTCAGAACCTAAAGTTACAACACCAGTAGCAGTAGCTAAAACACAAGTAGAGTTTCCAGAACCACCTTTGTAAGCGATGTGTAATCTATTTTGCTCAGACCATACTACTTGGTCAGATTCCATTGGCATTTCAGCGCCAACCATTTGTAAAAATCCACTGATTGTACGGTTTCCGTAGCGCTCTACTTCTTGCTCGTATAATTCAGGTAGATATTGTTGTGCCCAACCAGCAGTAGCAGAAGACGTAAAGTCAATATAGTTCTGATCACTAACAGTTGGAGTTAATGTAGGAAGGATAGAGTAACCTCCACCTAATCCTAATGATGTGTTAAATCCCATTTTTTTAAGTTTTTAAGTTTTAAGTTTTTTTATTTTCTAATTTTAAATTTCAACCTAGAACTGTCCTCTCCGCCTAACACTCTAACTTTCAATCCGCTTGCGTCTACAACTGGTTTAGTAGTTCTAGCACCCATGTCAATATTTTTTGACTTAACAGCGGTTTCTTTTATAGCATCAGCCTTACCTTGCTCGTAAAAATGTTGAACTATTTTATCAATGTTTTTACCGGCGTATAAAGCTTTGTGATAACCAGCAGCGTCTTTCATCATATCGTTTTCGTCAAGAAACTCTCTTACAAAATTAGATATGTCACTTTGGTAATCCTTAATGGCATTAGCATTTTTAACATTGTATCTAAACTTCTTATCACCAACTCTAAAATCAAAACCTTTGAAATTATCATTGAAAACATTGTTAGTACCCTGTTGAAACTGCTTGTATTGCTTCTCTTGGACTTCACTAGCAGTGGTTTGTTTTTGGTTATATTCGTTATAAAAGTTAATAGCTTCTTGCTGTTCTTTAGTTAACTTAGAACCCAACTTGACTTCCTCGTAATATTTATCCTTAAGTCCAGTAAGAAACTTCTTAGCTTTAGCAACTTCTTCTTTTAATGCCAACTTTTTCTTTTTAATATCTCTTTCTTCATCTAGCTCTTCATCATATGAAAAACTATCATCAATTAAAAAGTTAATCTCTTCATTATTAAGATGAGATTTAGTTGACTTATAATATTCTTTTAATAATGTATTATTATCTACATTAGAATAATCAGCGTTTAATCTTACGTAATCTTCTAATGATCCACCTGTGTCTTCCATAAACTTAACCAGACTTTGTATATTTTCTGGTAAGTTAACTTCTTGAGCTACAGGTTCTTGCTTTTGTTCTGGTTGTTCTTCAACAACTTCTTCAGTAGCTTTAGGCTCTTCTTGCTCTTGTTCGTCTGTTATTTCTTGGACGACTTCTTCGACTTCATCTTGCTTTTCTTCGCTACTGGCTTGCACTTCTTCTTGCTCTTGTACATCTTGATCTTGGTTTTGAAATTGTTTTAATTTTCCTAGGTCTAATTTAATAGTACCATCTTTTTTTACCTCTTTATAAGAGATATCTTCTTTAGGTTTATCTTCAGTTGTTTCAACTGTTTGTTGAACTTCATCGACAACCTCTTCAATCGGTTTGTTTTCTTCTGACATAATATAATATAATTAAATAGTTAAGGTATTATCACCTTGGCTCAAATTGCTCTAAGCCAAACCCACCTAGTGTGTCCATACCTGAGGACTCAAAATTTTTAGGTGGTGCATCTGTTTTTCTTTGATTTATAAGCTCACTTTGTTGTGTAGCTTGTATTTTAGTTCTTTCGTCTTTACGATCTTCTTTAAATTTATCTTTATTTTTAGCTATAGCTAGCTGTGCGTCTTGCAATTGTTTGTTTATTTCAAACTCATACTGCATCAGTTCTTTCTTAATTGCAGCTTCTCTTTCTAATTTAGCTATTTCCAGCTGAGATTTTATTTGTTCAAGCTGAGCTTTTGACTCAGTAAGCGCTTGTTGCTTTTGAAGATCTGCAGCGGCAGCGGCTTGAGCAGCTTGCGCATTAGCTTGACTTTGTGCTTGTATATTAGCTTGAGCTTGCTGTTGATCTAGATCTTGTTTCTTTTTACGTCTTATTTTAAGCAGTTGATTAGCTAGTTTGATATTACGAACTTCTCTAATATCAATAGCATCTTCTAAGAATATTTGACCTGATTGCAGAGCAACTTGAATATTGTTTTCAAGCATTGCTTTTTCTTCTTCATCAGGTGCTAGTTCTAAGAATATACCAAAATCATGTAAATAAAGCTTAGACATTTCTTGTAATGTAGATACATTAAACTTACCTAATGACTTTACAAATGATTCTTTTGTTGGTGAATATTCTATAACATCTGATATTCTCATAGCAATACACTCAGCCATTGAAAGCGTTATATATAAACTTGACTGTAATAAATGTCTTGTAGCTGTATTTGAATTAGCAGCAGCAAGTTTTTGTAAACCTACTAAAGCATTTTTATCAGGCATACTTCCATCTCTAGCTTCATTTAAACCAGTTACATCACGCATCATTTGTAAGTAATAGTTGTAAGTACTTATAAGCGCACTTATTTTATTACCGCCACCATTAGTGTTTAATTCTCTGATTGGTATGCTTCCACGATTCATATCACCGTCTTGTGTCATTGATCTACCAATAACAGAACCAGTTTGGAAATACATATTTAAAGCCTCAGCTGGGTTATAGTTTGTACCATTACCTAAATCAACTTCAGCTAAACCATCAGCATCTAAATAAACACCGTCTGGTACCATTTTAGATAATACTTGCTGTAGTTTTAAATGTGTTATTTGTATCATATCAGCAAAGTTAGTCATACGACTTACTAAACTTTCAATACGACCTTCATACATACGAGGTGCACATATAGCGTAACTCATTTGAGCTTTTGTAGTATCTGCTTTTGGTCGCATCATATTTTTTTTCAGCTCCCATTTTAAAAGATCTTTACTACCAATTACTTTAACACCTTCGTATATAACCTCAATAGCTCTGTCTACTTTTTCAAAATCATCTGATGCGGGTGGATTAAATGTATCATTTTTTTCTATAGCTTTTTTACCACCAGTAGCTGTATTTTTTACTTTGTAAACTTGATTAGCAAAAGTCTTATATTCAAAATATAAAACTGTAACACTGTTTTCTTCGTCTTTTTTAGAGTTGTAACCAGATTTAGAGTTATAGTAAGCTCCACTGTTTTTATACTCATCTAACTGAGAGTCTGTAAGTTCTGGAAACTCTTTTTTAAGTTCGTTTATATAAATTTCTTTTACTTCACCTACATAATATATATCATCGAAGTAAGGTGAATCAGTGTTTGAATAAACTAAATCAACTGGATCTACGTAATCAACTTTAATACCTTCAGCTTTATTAAAACAACTTTTTGCAGCACCAATACCAATAACTGTTAAGTCATTGTTTATTCTTCTAGCTATATGCTTATATTTATTTCTATCAAAAACACTATTAATAGCTTCTTCTTCTGCTATTTCTATAGACTGCTTATACTCTAATTGCATGTGCAGTTCTAATTCTTCTGTTGTTTCTGGTAATTTACTTTGATCTGTTTGGTATATATCAATACCTAGTTGACCAGCTACAGCATCATTAAATGGCTTAGCCATCATGTCTTCTGCTATTTTAGTAACATAATCAGTTCTTTCTTTTATAGATGCTGGATCTTGTGAATATGCTTTTATATCATAAGATCTATCAGCCATACCGTTTACAACTATATCGACAAACTTCGGTATAATAGGCACTGGCTTCCAATCTAAATTCAAGTAAGATAAATCACCATTAACAGATAATTCATCTTTATATTTTCTAACAGACTGTTCTCCTCTAGCATATAACCTCAACGTATGAAAAGATCTTCTTGATGTTTCATATCTTCCAGATGAGTTTCTACTGTCATAACCATCGTTAGTGTTGAACCACTCCTGCTCAATAGCGTTACCAACTTTGGCACCATACTCAAGCGTTTGCTTTTCTAAATCACTAACCGCTTGGCTGGGAAAAGAACTCTTTATAGCTTTATTAATCATTTATTTAAATTATTTTAGATCTTGATCCTTTATTGTCATACCTTTTTATTCCAAGGTTTAAGCTTAACTTTTGTCTTTGTTGTGTGGGTGCGTAAAGGTTTTTATTACAAGCCATTATGGCTAAACCTGAACTTATCGAAGCATCAAACTTTGTTCTGTTATTTATATCAAACCTAGCCCAGTCTTCTAATGTTCTACTAAAGTACATAGTCCCACATCCACTCTCTTTTCTACCTACGTATTTTTCTATGTAAGACTCTATAGCTGCAGCATGTGACTGCTTCATATCTTGAGAAGAGTTAGGTATACCACCTATCTCTCTTTCTGTAACAGATAACTTATTATATAGTTTATCCGGTCTGTTCATAGAATATCCTCTATATCCTCTTCTTTTAAAATGGTATAATAATCTTGGTTTGTTATTTTCAGCAAGTATTGGCATGCCATAAAATACGCAAGCCATAAGTACATCTTCAAAAAATATCTCAGCAGTTTGTGGTCTTGCTACATACTCTAAGAAAAAGTGGTTTGATGGTGCTTCGTCCATTGTAAACTTAGTAAGTCCGTGTAAAGCTCCATTAGAACCTATACCATCTACAGTTCCTGATATATCGTAACTGTCACATCCAAACGCACCTAAGTGTTCATTACCTGGATATTTAGTACCGCTTTTCAGATTCATTCTGTTTTGCATTTCAAACTTTGGGATCCAACTAATTTTAAATCTACCGTTTTTATTTGGCATAAATTCAACAGTTGTATCTTTAATACCGTTTTTCCACTGAAAAGAACCTCTAGATATTAAATTAGACGTTGTTATATCGTCATTAAAATCTATTTGCTCATATATCTTAGTTAGATTAAATAAAGACTGTTTAGCTTCATCTCTGAAAGCGTGACTCTCAGTTCTTGGAAACTGTCTATAAAATTCATTTAATCCGTCTTGATCGTTTTTAAGACCTTCAACTTCGTTTTCCCAATACTCAATTACGCCTTGCTCAATCTTGTCACCAAATGAGTCAAGTACTGGTTTGTCAGGGGTATCGAAGACAGGTGCTCCATACATATCAATATATCCCTCGTAGTTCCATTCCATAGGTATGAACAAAGAATATAATCCAGAACTAGTTTGTCCATTACGGTTTCGTTTTGTAACGTCTGAGTCATAGTATAGTTTTTTAAAGTTATCACCACCTTTACTAAGTGAGTTGCTTGTTGAACCCATCATACACTTACCAATAATTCTAGAACCTAGTCTAAGTGTTGTTTTTGTGACTCTCCAGTTGTTTAATATATTATCAGGTCTTTCCCACTTACCACTTTCATCGTGAGCAAGTAGTCTTAATTTTTCACCGTCATACGAGTTGTCGCCTGTGTTTTTCCAGTCGATGGTTGTGTCAAGCCCTGCGATTTCTTTGAGCGTCTCATTTGCATCGAGTTTTCTTCTTGTAAACTTGGAAGCTGGGACTCTGTAAGCAAGCTCGGTCTTTGGGCGGTCCATACCGTCTTGTATCGGTTTGAAAAAGAACGGGTAGTTGACTGAGATCGGTACGACCTTGTCTGTAAACATCTTCTTAGCATCCGCCCCAGTTTTTGACAATATACCAAAACGTGAGTCCCTTGATGTTGTTGCTTGGTGCACAAGTTCTGATGAGGACATAAAACTGAAACCTGATCGTCTGTTCTTAAGATAACACATCCCGTAGCATCTGTTATCTGCCTTGCATGCTTCCCAAAATATAAAGAATAATCTATTTGACTCTCTGAAGTCTGGGTGTCCAACATCGATTTTGGTCCACTGCAAGTACATATAATGAGAGCCAGTGAGATATGTAGCAACACCTTTGTTATTAAACCAGTGGCCTTTATCTCTTCTGTTAAACTCTTCATCAATGTAATCATACCATTTTTCTTTAAATTCTGTTGGGTAATTTTCCCAGTCAAACACTGATTTTATTCTACTTAACTCTTTTGGGTACTCAATTGGTAACCATTTTTGCTCTTTATTCTCTGAAACGTTTTCAGCAAGTGGTAAAGCTATTTTAAGATTTTGTATCTCGTATATCTCACCTATTTTACCAGTTTTAGATATAACAACAATATCGTAATCTTTATTATAACCATACTCCCACTTGTTATACCTGTTCATTTGTTTTACAGTCTTAGGCTTTATGTGATCAGTGAGTACATTTAATAATGTTTGATTATAACTCATTTTGATCTACCTTCTGCAAAACCTTTAAAAGCTTTTTCTTTTTTAACTTCTTTAGGTTTATCGTTTAACAAGTCTTCTTCTTCTTGTATTCTAGATAATATTTCAAACGCATCGAATATAGCTAGCTTTTTAGTTGCAGCTGCGTTTTTAAGCCTGTCTGCTGATATGTCATCATCTGAATCTACAATAGGTTCTTTAGCTACTTTAATAAGTTCTTCCACAGCCCGTTGCCCAGCTTGGATTATATTCAACTTCGTCTCCTTTGTATTCATATTTAATTGTAATATCATTAGTTTTCATGCGGTACATACGGTTGTTATCTATAATAAACTCGTATTCGCTTAAAGGACTAAACCCGACAAGGTCACCTTTGTGTACTCCAAGATCATTTAAAGAGCTATTGTCATATTTAAGTATACCAATATGGTTTTGCTCATTATCTTGTCTTAAAACGCTTCTTTTCTTTTCGACTATTGGCTTAACGAAGCAGTAATCATGTGGCGCTAACCACTCTTTTTTACTTTTGTAAAGAAATATTTGATCACTGTAGCAAAAATATAAATCTTCTTTAAAATAAGATCCGCTATTTTTTTCGTTACCTCTTATGTCATAAAATCTTCTAAACACATTGTGATGAACTATAACTTGATCACCTACGCTTATATTTGTTTCACCTATTTTAGGTATGGACTTAACTATACCAATACGGTTAACAAATTTATGATCGTCCATCGTGGTGTTAACTATTAGTTTTTTATCACCAACTTCTACTTCATTTGCATACCTACCGTTTTTAGGTTGTATAATGAAGCTGTATAAACTTTGCATTAGTATTCTAGATTATATTCAATTGATATAGCCATATTTGAATTAAACTTTTTCCAAGGTATGACTTCTTTGTTTTTCTCTATGTATATATTATAAGATCCGTCTTTTTGATCAAATAGTATATCAGATATGCAATGACCTCCGTAGACGCTTTGACCTACGGAATAATGCATTGCTTCGTTTTTATAATCTGATCCTATGCTTATTTTTCTAATCAGCTTGGACATCTTCTTCACTTTTAATTTCTTCGTAAGTACCGTCTTGCAAGTTGACAGTTATCTTACCGTACTTTTCTTCTAACTCTTCGTTGATTTTTCTTGATTCACCAACTAGTTCTGCAAAAGCGTGAAGCAGCTCGTGTTTTTGAGCCTCTACTGTACCAATATCAGATAATACTCTTGATTTAGCTGATTCTTGTTTTTTTAACCTTTCAAGGTCTTTTTCGTCAATTTTTTTACTCATTTTAATTTAATTTGATTATTATTTAATTTATTATATACTAATTACTTATAATAAGCTTTATTTACTTATTTTTTCTTAAACATACTTGAGGCTTTTTCAGTTGTTCGTCCTCCAAAATATGCTAACACTACTGCCATCATTACTTTTTCAAAAGTATCGTTCCAAGTACTGCCAATATTAAATGGTATTGAATCTACTGAATCTAGTATACCAGCTAGTGAAAATATACATATACACCACACTAAAACTAACGGGCGCACGTTTTTAGAAAGCCAAGAGTCAGACATGCTATCTGCCTGCCAACGGTTTGTAATAGCTTCTATTTCTTTATTTTGTTGTTCGTATATTAACTGCTGTAGTTTTATTTTATCTTCATTAGAAACATCAGCTTTTGTTATTTCAGCTATAGCTTCTTTAGGTGTTGTCACGCCTTGAAGAACTTGACCAAGTGCAGGGTTTATCATACCTGCTGCACCTAGCAATAATTTACCTACTGTAGTGTCTTTAAACTTTTTCTTATCTCTACTCATTACCACTTTACTTTATTAGCCCAATAAGCTGCACTTAGCTTACCTTTAGCTATATTCTTTCTGTGTCTTGCTTTGAAGCTTTTACGTCTAGCTTTTTGTTTAGCTGATTCACCTTTTTTAGGTTTACCAGCTGTTCTAACACCTTGCTGACCAAATCTAATAATTTTCTCTTTACCACCAGAGCAAGCCTTAACTATATGAGACTTTGTCTTGTGTCCAGGGGTTTTTCTAGGCTTGTTGCAAGCCATTTTCTTTTTGTCAACCCTTGCCATAGTATTATTCTTCTGATTCTTCTTCTTCTTCCTCTTCTACTGGTAAATTACCTTCTGTATTTCTTGGCCAACCAAAAAATGAGTGAGCTGAAGCGTCACCTGGGTGTACTAGGTTGCTACCAAAGTCAAGAATATCACTACTCATAACATCGTAAGCCCAACCATCGTAATATACAGGTGCAGTTATTTCTTTACCGTCAGGATCGTAAGTTCCAGGTGTTTTCACAATTTTACCGATATTAACTATAGCTTTAGTACCGTTGATGTATACCATTTGAGTAACACCTTCTTCAGTAACTTCTTTCCATACGTTTTTATCAATTAAAGCTTGTTTACCTTCTGCTTCTGTTGAAAAATTTGTTTTGTAAATGTACATTTTTATAATTATTGAATTGTTAAAATTTCTAGTTCTCTATCTGTTAATGCTTTGTTAAATACTTTTAGGTTTCTTACTTTTCCGTTAAAAGGTAGTGTTCCGTTAAACATAGAAAAGTTTAATTTATTTAATCCTATTGGAGTATTTCCGCTTGTACTTGTAACTCTTTTAATTCCATTTATCCATAAAGAAAAATTATCTTGTTTGTACACACAAGCTATTTTTAAGTCATCAGTTTGCTCAAAATTGTAATCTGAAATGTTTACATCTAAATTGCCACCACTTCTTAATCTGAAATTAATTCTATTTGCTGTATTATGTAATAATAATTGTATAGAATTTTGTGTACTGCCATCGCTAATTGTAATCATCTTGTCTCCGCTACCACCATTAACAAGACCACTTATGTCTGCGTACAATACACCTTCTTCGCTGTTAAAAACATTTACGTCACCTGCATTTATTGCAGTTTCACCTAAACGAGTTGCGGTAGAGCCAGCTGTGGGTATGTAAGATGTTGCATAAGGTAGTTCTTCTAATTGTGCACCCCATATATACATATAAGAGCCATTAACACCACTTCCACTTGTTGCAGTAGCATTAGCAGCAAAACCAACACTACAATAAGTTCTTGTTGGTGAACTTGCTTTTAATCTATACCATCCGTTTTTTAGTTTTTCAAAAGATAGTGTTTCATTAGCGCCAGTTAAAGTAAATGTTTCTGTGTCAAAATCAAATACGCTTATATTAACAGAACGAATCGTAATGTATCGCCAATTGCCTTTTTTTACATAAATTGAACATGTTGCTGGATTTGAGCCACCTGATATTATTCTTAAAAACTCTTCTCCTCCTGTCGCATTTATAACAGATAAAGTTGATGCGTTAAAATTTCCATCTGGAGAAATTGCTGTATTTAGCAAAACTTCAGTTCTACCTTTAATCCAATTACTTTGACTAAAATCTTCACTAAATGTTACTAAATTAGTACTTTGCGGTTCTAAAAGCAAAGATGGTTCTGTTAAACTATCTGAGTAATCTATTCTTGGTTTATCACCTAAGACTTCTATTGCTGATATGTTTGTTATAGATAAATCTGTACCTAAAACACCAATAGCCAAAGCAAATTCAGTAAGTTCTGTTAATGCATTTAAAGTAAAAACAAAAGTGCCAACGCTGTCAATCCTTAAATCTGTATCTGGTTCTGCGCCTCTAGGTTTTCTTAAATAAACATAGCCAGATGAATATTCAGAACAAGTTACACTTATTTTATAAGTTGAATTTAGGTTAAAACTTAATGATGGCTGTGTTAATCTTTGATATAAACTCTGGGCATTCGCTACGACTACCTTATTTTCTTCAATACTCCAACCATCTCCAAACGTCCAATTATGCCCAACTTCTTTTATTGATAAAGACCAAGTAATAGTTGAATAAGCTTGAGCGTTGTTAAATCTAAAATCAGCATTCGCGCCACTTGCGTTTCCTTTAATATAATATACCCCAGAACCTACTTGAGTTAAATCTCCAAAACCTCCTTGTTCAACACCATTCCAATACCAAAAAGTACCACTATTTGAATTTGTTGAAATTACCTTCCACTCTACTTTATATATTTTATTTTGATTTAAAATATCACTTGCACCAACAGCCCAACCAGCTGTATTCGCTGGGTTGCTAATTAATTCAGTTGTTATTGTTCCGTCTGAATTAATTGTATTTGTAGCACCATTCCTGGGGGAAATATTATTAGCGTTAAACCATTCACTACCTATTTCACTGAAATCACCATTTTGAACTAACTCAGGTCCAAAGTACCCAACATCTTCTATTAATCCTTTTTCATTTACTCTAGTCGCAGCACTGTCTCTGTTAAATGTAAGAGGTGCTGGTACAAATGTAAAATCATCTGTATAGTTATAGCTTAAT
>Ga0187217_1000758_pt1 | contig 13253 bp, 10 predicted proteins | sample 15SPOviralmetaG_FD_130165 | JGI IMG/M metagenome (GOLD analysis project Ga0187217, IMG submission 130165) | Marine viral communities from the oligotrophic San Pedro Time Series (SPOT) site, San Pedro Channel, CA, USA - 15 SPOT_SRF_2010-09-15... | ecosystem: Environmental > Aquatic > Marine >... | reverse complement strand
TTCTTGAATTGTAAGATGGATCAGACATATTATTTATATAATAAAATTAGAAAATAATAATTTTAAAAATTATTATTTTTTTACGCAAAATTATATGAGAAAATTATATGAGAAAATTATATGAGAAAATTATATGATAAAATTATATGAGAAAATTATATGAGAAAATTATATGAGAAAAATATATGAGAAAATTATATGAGAAAATTATATGAGAAAATTATATGAGAAAATTATATGAGAAAATTATATGAGAAAAATATATGAGAAAATATTACATATTTTTAACTAACAGCTAAATTAACTTCTTCAATATTTAAAATATTACCAAGAGTTGTAAATATTATTTTTGGTTTAAAATCATCATTATTTGGTATATCTTCTACATTATTATTTTCTCTATAAATTTTTGCTTTAATATAAAAATTTAATATATCTCCAATTTGGCTAGATATATCAGTATAAAAATTTTTACTAAATTGGTCAAAAGAAGAATTTGCGTATTCAGAACCGAGTTTATATTCAGAAATTATATTTTCAGAAATATCAGTTCCTGAATATATTTTATAAAATAATCCTATTTTAAAGAAAGTATCAAAATATGATGGCGAAGCATAATTAAAATTTAATAAAATTTTATATTTACTATTTAATTTTAAAACATTTAAATTAATTGATAAATCATTAATAATAGTATAATTACTTGAATCAATTATTAAATCTGTTTCTTTTGATATTATGTTAGTTGATGCTATTTGTAAAACATTAAAAGTATTACTTGAAGGTAAAATAAGATTGTCTAAACCTTTTCTTCCTATATATGTATAAAATGTTAAAACAGGTTTATTGTCGGTATTATTTATCCAGTAATTAGGAGTACTACTATTTTTTATTCTTAAATTTTCAAAATCAGGAAATAATAATAAACCATTATGAATATCAATAAACCAATTACCACCATATTCTCCCTGAGGAATAGTCTTAGAAAATCTCTCTAAAAAAGATTTTTGAGAATATAATGTATAATTATATGGATAATAAAAACTACTACTTTTATAATTATATTGTAATATATTATATGTAATTATATTACCATTAGAATTTTTTTTATACCATGAATCTTGTAAACCATTTATAACAGCATCTAAAGTTAAATATTGATATCTACGAATTTTTCCAGTTGAATCATCAACTATAGAACTATTACTTTTATTATTAGTATCAAATATATAATTATAAAAATCAGTATTTCCACATAAATCTATACTTTCTGCTGTTCTTACAATACCATTTATATCAAAATCTGGATTATCTGGAATATTTTCTAATAATACATATTCACTATTTATATAATTATTAAACGAAACATTATTTCCTTCATCAAACCAATTTACTCCAAACTCACTATTTACTATATTTAAACTTTTTTTAAACAATATATCTAATTTTTCACTATTATCAAATTTTGAAGACATCTACAAATATTATAATATTCTTATATAATATAATTTATTTTTTAACACCAATTAAAATAAAAAAACTATCATCCATAAGGTTAAAGAAACTAGTGGCTGGAGGAAATTTTAATAAATGTTTTTTGTCGCCCGCCATGGCCGCACTTATATAACTGTCTAAGTATTTTGAAGAGAATTTATCTTCTACCTCTTGTGTCCATAATAAAATATCTTTAATGGTAATTAATTCTAAATCATTTGAATATCCAGAAGAATTAATTGAATGCCATGGTGCGGGCTGTTGTTTAAATGCAAATAAATTAGTTAAAAATGTAGTATTACCATTAACATTTGTAAAAAATAAAAGTTTATTTTTATAATCTGTAATTTCACTATCATAATCATAAAAGTTATATATAATGTTAATATCATTTAAAATATTTTGAATATTTAATGATAAATCTATTATTTTATATAGTATATTATTAAATTTATATCCATATTCAGTAGGAGTAACATTTGAATTATAATACTTTTCTAATTTTATAGCTATCCATTTAAATCCATTATTACTTAAATCTCCATTAAAATCATATTGTTTATTTGAAGAATCATATAAATTTTTACTTATATCATTGGTTAAATTATTATAAGAAAAGTCTCTTATATTAGGATATGGTTGTGTATTTACATTTTGAAATTTATTATTGATATATAATAATGTATGTTCTTTTACTTTTTTAGTATGGTGATCATATTTTTCAAATAAAGTATTATAACATAGGTCAGCAATTGGTGTTTTAAATAATGCTGAAATATCTGTAACTTCATAAATATCCATATTACTTAAATCAAGATTACAAGTAGATAAATCAGAATGAAAACTATTTTTATCACAATAATGATTTGTATTTAATGAAATATCATAATTAATATTTATACTAGATAATTTTGTATATAAATTTTCTACTTTTTCATTCCAATTTAAAGAATAATCCGTAGTTAATATGCTTTGATTATAAGTTAAATTATTAAAATATCCCAAATTTTCTAAAATATTAGAAATATCATTAAATTGGTATAATCCTGTTTCATGTATTAAATTTTGATGTAATAATACATTTATTGAACTATCACCATTAATATAATTTAAAGATAATGGTTTATTAATCTTTGATATTATTGAATTATTGTTTGAACCATTTTTTTCTAATAACATAGTATTGGAATTTATATCTATATATGTTCTAGACATATCAATATTAAAACGTTTTACACTTGGAATACCCATACAATAAATTAAATCGTTTATATGTATATTATTTTCATATAACATACTTGGAACAAGACTTAAATCATCTAAAACAAATGATAAGTCATATGAATTATTATAAGAATTATTAACAATTGGGTCTCTTGTATAATTATATTGAATAGAATATATACTATTAGATGGTTCTATATTCAATGCATTTAAATGAGATATATCTATTGTATTGAATTTCAAATTTTCTGCCACTAATCTAAAACCTTTTTTAAAATTATTTGCAACTGTATTTGTTGAACCCGCAAAATCTCTAATAATATTACCTGTAAAAATAATAAATGGTTTTTCTATTATATCATTATGTTTATTTTCTGTTGGTTGTGTTTTTGCCCAAGAAGCATCAAATAATAATTCTTGATAACATATATCATTATAAAATACAGATAGAGAAACTACATTTTCTTTATTATTTAATTCTTTTCCATAACCATAATTATTTGTAGTATCTAAATTATTAGCAAGGTCATATGTTATTTGAAAATTATGATTACTAGAGGAAATAAGTAAGTGTTTAAAAGATTCTATATTATAATTTATATAATTAATATTTTCACTATATGTTTTTGATAAAATTAGTTTATTATTATTTGATGATTGTAGTTTACTATTTATATTAAAAGTTGAAGATATACCATTGCTTCTTGGAATACGAGAAAAATTTTTTGTAGTTACTGGTAAAATTTCAGACCAAGTGTCATTACCTAAACTATTTCTTACTTTTATATCATATTTAAATTTAGAACCATAATATGTAATTGAGCTTGTTATAGTTTTAGATGATAAACTAATATCAAAAGAAATATCTGCAAATATATCTATTGTTTGAAAAATTTCATCTATTATTGGTATATTATATGAGTTTATTGAGTTTGTTCCTACTTTATTATAATTAAAATAATCATCACGTAAATCATCTACTATATTTGTTGTTACATAATATCCTGTTAAATGTGTATTTGCATAATTACTACATATATCTACATCAGAAACATCTAATGTCAAAATATAATTTTGTTCATTAATTAAATTACTATTATTAAAAGAAATTTCAGATAATAATCTTGGTCGACTAGGAACTCCTTGTCCTCCAAATTTTAAATTATTAAAATATAAACTACGTGTATTTGTATTTGGAAAATTATTAGCATGATTTATACCATAAACTCTTATATCAAAAAATTCTGTTTTACTTAATATACTATTTACATTATTATCGGTATTAGAAGGTTGATTAATAACAAAATATTTATTTTCTAAAATATCATAATTTGATATATCTGTAATTTGTATTGTAGAAAAATCTATCCAAAGTCCATTTGAAGAATCATTGGTATTAATATTTCCACTAATTTCTATTTTAATTTCATTTATATATGGTAATTGTTTTGATTTTAAATTAGTGCTATCTTCTAAAAATGCTAATCTAGCATTTAATATTTTATTATCTTGTTTTACTAAAATATTATCAAAATTCCAATTAATAGTTAAACTATCAGTTGATGTATTAGTTAATCCGTCATTTATTTTATTAAATTTATTAGGTTGTTGAGTCATAACTTCAAAAAATGTTTGACTTGCGTCATTTACTATTAATTGATTTCTTCCGATACTAGCAATAGAATCATTGAATGTGCTGGATAATAAAAAGTCTCGTTGAACTAATAATTCATTAATTTGATTAAATGTTAATATATGATTTTTACTGCTATCAGTTGTTTCTAATGAAGTATAAGATATATCTTGTTTTATTAATAATTCATCATTTAATAAATATAATTTTGAAATATCCATTGGGAAATTTACTACTATTCTATTATCACTTAATTCAAAATAACTATATAAAAATGATATATCATTATAATTGTTATTAACATTATTGCTAATATCATATACATCACCTGATAAAGTATTAAAATCAGCATTTAGTCTGTTAACATTTCCACTTAAAGTAGTAAATGTATAATCTAAAATAGCACTTGCTTCTAATGAAATGAAACTTGATTCCAAATAATAAAAATTTCTAGAAAGATCATTAAATACACTAATTTGTGTATAATGGTTACTTAAATCATTAAAACTTGTTTGCAAACTATAAAACTTAGAACTTAAATCAGCAAATACATTATTTCTAACAGCACTAATATCTAATAAATGTAAACTATTGTCTATGTTATATGTTAATCCGCTTAATTCGTTAAATAAAGTATGTAATGAATAAAAATTAGATGATAAATCATATATATTATCTAAAATTATACTTTTATTTCTAAATGATTCATTATATGAATTTAGTTGATTAAAACTATATTCTGTAATATAGTAATTTCTACTTAATTCATAGAAATCTTGATATAATTTATTAAATGAATTATCAATTAAATTATTAAATGAAATTTCAAGATTATAAAAACTTTGACTTAAATCTTTAAAAATATTAAATTTAAAATTACTTAAATCCAAATAAGTAAAAGAATTATCCAACTTATAAAAATTTCTGCTTAAATCATTAAATATTGTATTTTTAACAGTAATAGACTTTAAAGTATCATGTGATGAACTTAAATCATAAAAATTTCTGCTTAAATCATTAAATATTGTATGTTTAAAATTACTTAAATCTAATGCATTAAAAGACGATTCTAATATATAAAAACGATTACTTAAATCATTAAAAACATAATCTCTTATTGCACTTAAATCTAATAATTGAAATGAATTTTCTAATATATAGAAGCGACTACTTAAATCATTAAATATAATTTTTTCAACATAATTATTTTTTATATGTATTATGGAACTATCAATGTTACCTATATTAGTATTTATAGTTGTTATTTGAGTATTAATTACATTTATTTGATTTTGAAAACTAAAAGTAGATGTTTCGCCAATAATAAGTTCATTATCAACACTAATAAAACCAGTATTTAATATAGTTGCATCTGCAAGTTTTGTATCTACATTATCTAAAATTGATTTTCCAAGAACATTTAAATAACCTGAAATGTCTACATTATCAAATGAAGCATCTACAACCATTTGTAAAACTTGTTTTTGTAATACTTTTGGATCTAATAAATCTGTAATATTTTTTGGTATATTAGTTCCAATAGCAAATGAATCGTCTTGTTCATCATTTGCTACTTGTTCCATCATAATAAGACTTTTACTGGATGGTGTATTAGCTTTTGTATCAGATAATTTGTTTGACATTATATATTATACTATATAAACAATTTATAGTAATAATATTATACTTAAAAATATGATTATTAAATAATTTAATAATCATATGAATGATAGTATTAATAATAATATATGTGATAATAATACCTTATTAAATAATATAAAGAAACAATATTTATTAGAGGATACAAATAATAATGAATACGATAATTATATTAGGGAAAATATAATAAAAAATTTAGATAAATTAAATGTCCATAATATTAATTTATTTAATAAATTAATAATATTATATGAAAATTACAATATACCAAATATTATAATATGTGGTAATCATTTAACTGGTAAAAAAACATTATTATTTACATTTCTAAAATTGATATATAAGACAAAAAAAAATATAGATGATTATATTTTGATAGTAAATTGTTCTTTTGGTAAAGGTAATATACGTTATATAAGAGAACAATTAAAATTTTTTGCGAGTTCGTCAATAAATAATTTTGAAAATAATAAAATATTTAAAAGTATAATATTATTAAATTCTGATAAATTAACTATTGATGCTCAAAGTTCTTTGCGTAGATGTATAGAAATATATAATCATAGTACAAGATTTTTCATTATAGTGAATAATAAAGATGATTTATTGAAACCAATATTGTCAAGATTTACGTGTTTATATTGTAAGGATTCTATAAAAGAAAATATAAATATGGAAATAGATAAAATAAATAGTAAAAATAAGAATGCTTTAATTAAAATATTAAAAAGCAATAACGATGATTCAATAAATACTATAGATATAATTAATTTAACAAATAAATTATATAATTTAGCATTTAGTGGTGATTTATTAATTCAATATATAAAAAACAATATTGAAAATAATATTAATAAATATAATTTTTTATTATTAATTGAAAGTATAAAAAAAGAAATAAGAGATGAAAAATTAATTATTTTTGTTTGTTTAAATTTTATATATTTTCGTTATAATATTGATTTAGAAAATATTTTATTTATTTAAATAATGGATGATTATAATATATCAACTATTAATGAATCAAGAAATGAATTCTGTATTCGATTAATAAATATATTATTACCTTGTATTATCGAAGGATTTAAATCTATATATAATGAAGCATATGATTTAGCAGTAAGCACTGATTCAGAAGAAAAATATTTAATGACATATCAAAATTTATTAATAAATATACCAAGATGGAGCGAAGAAATAGTTGAGAAAGAAGTTAAACGTATAAGTGAAAGTTCTGGTTGTAATTATATTTCAGATTTATTAACTTGTGTTCATATAACACATTTGAAATCTTTAACTTGTATAAGACCAGGATTAAAACAAAAGAAAATTAATATTGATATACCAAATATAAATAGTTTTATACATAAAGTTTATATAAACATAGCGAGAAAATTATATGTAAATATTTATTTATTTGAAAAAGATATACCACCATTAATTATACAAAAAAATAACAGAGAATTAGAAATAATAATCAAAGAGTGTACAATGAATACAATAAGAGATAATATTCCAGTTGAAAATATTTTACAATTATATTTAGATGAAACAATAGAAACAGATATTGAAGTGGAAGAGAAAAAAGAAGTTTTACCGGACAAAGAAGAAATTATAAGATTAGAGAAAGAAAATTTAAATAATAGTTTAGAAGATATGAAAAAAGAATTAAAACAAGAATTAAGAAAAGAAAAAGAGGAAAATTTAAAAAATAGTATTAAAAATATTAATAATAAAATGAATCAAGATGATAATAATAATGAAGATACAACCGAAATACAAGATACAAAGGAACGTGAAAATGATTTATTAAATTCAATTAAAGCACCCGATAATATTCTAACTACAAATACAAATACGAATAGTAATACAATAAAAAATGATAAAAATAATTTAAATTCAAATGCTATGAATAGTAATGAAATAGATATAGATGATTTAGTTTTTGATACCATAGATAAAAATACAGATAGTGATATTATAAATTTAAATATTAATGATTCATTAACTGATGATGATACAGATATAGATGAAGAAAAAGGTGATACAAAAGATGTTTTTGATTTAGATATTGAAGAATTAAAGTAGATAAAAATAATATTATTCGTTAATATATTTATAATAGATTATTATAAATATATATAAAATTATGAATAACGAATTTATTACATCATTAACTATAACTATTATAGTTTTTACTATAAAATTTTTAGAGATGAGATTAATATTAAAAGAAAATAAAGGATTAAAAGTTTTATTTAAAGAATCACTTATAGTTTTTATAGCTTCAATTATTTCTTTATTTATTTTAAATGAATTTAAAGTATTTAACATAATTTCAACGGGAAAAGGTGTACCTGATGTTTTTGTTAATCAACCAAATTTTTAAATATAATTTTTTAAATATAAATTTTTTTAACTTTTTATATAAAAAATTTATATATATATATTAATTATGATATATCCATATTAGTATTAAATAATATAGGCAAATCGTCTATATTTAATATTGAACCTGATTTATTTATATTTTTCTTTGAAACAATATATTTATTAAATAATTCATTTTTTATAACATTACTAGGAACATGTTTATTAACGGTTCTTGCTATCATTTTATATAATTTAAAATCAGGATATCTATCGTCACCATTATTTTTATATAAAATATTTTTATTATTATCATCAAAAATCCAAGAAATTATTATTTTTTTTATAGGTGATTTTATTTTAAGTATATCATTAATATCATCTATAAAATAATCAAAAATACTGCAACCTAATCTACACAAATCAAAACTTGGATTTGGCTTAACTATTTTTTTTGAATTATTATAAAATGGACCAAAATTATATTGTGTAAAAGCATCGCCATCTTCATAAAAACTATCACTACATAATTGTTTATTTTTAAATTTATAAATAGCTCTTCCAAAATCAATAATTTTATATATTTTACCAAAAGTTGGTATTTTGTAATGTTTATTATTATATTTGTAATATAGATATTTTTTTTCTGTTTCTACGTAAACTATATTATTTGTATGTAAATCATTATGTGTTAAATCATATACCTTTTGATATATAATTAATGTTAATAAAATTTGTAAAACAATTGATTCCCATTCGTTATTAGATATTTCATTATTTGATATATATTCATCTAATGTAGATTTACAACATTCTAATGCTATAATATTTACTGGAAATTTATTGATAGATATAAAAATATCTTCTTCTATTGAACTGTCATCACTTTCTTCATCACTTTCTTCATCACTTTCAAAATCCTTACTACTTGATGTATTTTCATCGCTTATTTTATTAGTATCAGAATATCTTGAAGAACATAAAGAATTACTATTTAAGGAATTTTCATTTGTTTTATTTTTTTTTTTAGGTTGAGATTTTGTATTTTTTTTGTTTTCTTCATTATTTTCATTATTTTCATTATTTTCATTATTTTCATTATTTTCATTATTTTCATTATTTTCATTATTTTCATTATTTTCATTATTTTCATTATTTTCATTATTTTCTTCTTTTTTGTATTCTAATACTAATTTATCTAAATTTTGTTTATTTAAATAATTTATTTCATTTATTTCATTTATTTCATTTATTTCATTTATTTCATTTATTTCATTTATTTCATTTATATCATTTATATCATTTATATCAATTATATCAATTATATCAGTAACATCATCTGATAATTTTATTTTTGATTTAAATTTACGAGTAGTATTAAACATTTTTTTTGCTAAATTTTTATTTGTTAATTTAAATAATATATTTAAATTTTTATGAAAATAATCAGAGTCATCTAAAATATCTATGTCATCACTTATTTCAGTTATAAAATTTTCTTTTATACCTAAAAATGAGCCATAAAAATCAATAGCATTATACATATTATATTCATTTAATAAATGACTTGATAAATATGAAAAAAATGAATCAATATATGATGAATTATTTTCTCTATGAATTTTATTATCAATCAAATCATAATTTTCATAATTAGGTAAATCCAATAAATTATTATTTAAATTATTATATTTACCGATTAAATACTTAATAGGGTCCACTAATGGACTAAATTTAAAGAAAATTTTTTTTTCACTAATATTATCTAAATCATTAGTTAATATTTTTCCAATAAATTTATTGTAATCATTTTTTTTAAAAATTTGTGTTAAATAATTATTATGGTTTAAATTGATCGAATTATGATTATTTTTGTTTAAATTAAAAAAATATTTATAGATAGGTAGATAATTTTGACTATTTTCAATATCTAAAAAATAATGAAAATTATTAAATAATTCTAAATTATTAGTTTTTCTATAATTTACAGCCATTTAATTAAATAAATAAATATATTTATTATATTTAACGTTATTTATTTTTTATTTTTAATTTTTTATTTTTAATTTTTTATTTTTTATTTTTTATTTTTTATTTTTTATATTCGTATTTAAATATAATTTATTAAATTATATTTAAATATAATGACTTTAGAATTAAAAAAATTTGATATGAAATCAATTAGTTTTAGACCAAATGAAAATAAAGGTCCGGTAATTGTTTTAATTGGTCGTCGCGATACAGGTAAATCTTTTTTAGTAAGAGATTTATTATATTATCATCAAGATATACCATTAGGAACTGTTATAAGTGGAACAGAAGCAGGAAATGGATTTTATACACAACACGTTCCTAAATTATTTATTCATGATGAATATAATTCAGCAATTATTGAAAATATTTTAAAAAGACAAAAAACTGTTTTAAAACAAATGAAAAAAGAAGTAGAAATGTATAAAAAATCATCAATCGATCCAAGAGCATTTGTTATTTTGGATGATTGTTTATTTGATGCTTCATGGACTAGAGATAAAATGATGCGTTTGTTATTTATGAATGGACGCCATTGGAAGATGATGTTAATTATCACAATGCAATATCCACTAGGTATTCCACCAAATCTCCGTACAAATATTGATTATGTTTTTATATTACGTGAACCATACATATCTAATAGAAAAAAAATATATGAAAATTATGCAGGCATGTTTCCAACATTCGAATCTTTTTCTCAAGTAATGGATCAATGTACTGAGAATTTTGAATGTTTAGTAATTAATAATAATGCTAAATCAAATAAATTAAATGATCAAATTTACTGGTATAAAGCAGAAGATCATAAAAATTTTAAATTAGGTTCAAAAGAATTTTGGGAAATTAGCAAAAATCTTGAATCTGATGATGAGGAAGAAGTTTATGACCCAAATACGCGTGATAAGAAAAAAGGTCCGAAGATTAATGTGCGAAAGAGTAAATGGTAAAATGGAGATATTGCCTCATAATAAAATTATAGAAAGTATTTATTTATTTATTTATTTATTTATTTATTTATTTATTTATTTATTTAGACATTAATTTAAAATAGAATTTATTATTAATACATAATAATAAATATAATAAACTTATTATTAAAAATATAAAAATTATACTGGATATTATATTTTTATATGATAAATTATTAATATGTAATATATACATTAAAATACTTAATATAACCCAAAATATACCTCCAATTATTGAATGAATTAAAAAAGTTTCTGTTGCTTTTGGATTATTAAGTATAATAGTATAATATTGGTATAAATTTATAATTATAAAACTTCCACTAAAAAAAGCATAAAAACTTATTAAATTTGTATAATTAATTATTAAATTTAATATTGTTAATAAAATAGTAAAGCTTATACCACTAGTTAAAAAGGTATTAAATAATGTATTTACAATAAATTTCATAATATATTATAATTATATTTTTTCTAATTTTATAGGTGAACATTTTAAAGATTCTATTTTTTTATTTATATTTCCAGATTCTTTATAATCATATTGACAATTATGTAAATTTGGAAACATATGATTTTTACAATAATATTTTTTACATTTACAAGGAAAATCTGTTACTTTAATTTTTTTAATACAACCTATATAATTACATTTTGAAGTATTGATATTGTTTAAATCCATTAATATATTATTTATTATATAATATATTAATAATACTTATATTTTTTTTATTTAAATCATTTTTTTTTATCTTCTTTATTTTCTTTATCTTCTTTATCTTGTTTATTTTCTTTATCTTCTTTATCTTCTTTATCTTCTTTATCTTCTTTATCTAAAATTTCTTTTGATTTTGTTAATCGCGATATACCATGATCATTATTTTTATCAGTTGGTAATATTACATCGTCAGATTCAAATAATTGTTTTCGTAAATTAGCAGTTGCTATATCATCATCTTTACCATCGCCATATAATAAGTTTTTTCCAGGAACATCCATTCTATCACTATTTACTAATTCATCATTTTCATTAATACTTTGCATTAATTTATTACCTTCTTTTTCTGCTTTTTTTATATTCTCTTCTATTGCTTTTCTTTTACTATCTTTAATACGTTTTTTAAATTCTTCTTTATTTGTTTCATCATTCTTTTTCTTTTGATTCATTAATTCATTTAGTTCTTTTTCTAAATATTCTACCTTGCCTGTTTTATATGCTTCAGGATGAAATGGCATCCATAATCCAACTTGTCCTACATATACATCATGTGAAGCATCATTATCTCTTAAAAATTTACATCTTAATTCTGCTTCTTCCTGTGAAGGAAATACACCTCTTACTTTTATACCACGAGTATTTGTTTGAAATTCATATAATTTATTATATTCATCTTGTAATTTATCTTCAGTTTTATCTAAATATGTTTTATAATCATCATCAAGCGTAGTTAAAAATAAATTATCTTTCTCTTCTTTAATATATTCATTCATATCATCTGTTAATTTATTAAAATCAAGATTATATTTATAACTTAAAAAATTCAAAAATTGAGTATATTTATCAAACGTTTTATAAAATTCAAATTGTTTTAAAAATTTATTAAAGAAAAATAAATTTTTATCTTTTATTATATCTTCAGGGGATATAAAGCTCAAACATACAAATTTTTGCCCGGCGATTGCTTTATCTTCATCTAATAAATCAACATATTGACTTTCTACCTGTTTTTTTTTATTAGGCATTATAAATAATATTTATAAATAATATTTAGTATTTAAATATTATTTTTAGATTATTTATTATTTATTATTTATTATTTATTATTTATTATTTATTATTTATTATTTATTATTTATTATTTATTATTTAT
>Ga0187217_1000757_pt1 | contig 13256 bp, 18 predicted proteins | sample 15SPOviralmetaG_FD_130165 | JGI IMG/M metagenome (GOLD analysis project Ga0187217, IMG submission 130165) | Marine viral communities from the oligotrophic San Pedro Time Series (SPOT) site, San Pedro Channel, CA, USA - 15 SPOT_SRF_2010-09-15... | ecosystem: Environmental > Aquatic > Marine >... | reverse complement strand
CTCAGCAGATGAGTACATGGCTGCTAACTGGATGGAAATTGCAGGTTCACAAGCTGTACTAAAAATTGCAGTAGGTTTAATTATCTTCCTACCAGCATATGGGTTACTACTACGTTACATCAAAGGACGTACGAATGACACAGCCCAGGGGTAATTTACTACCCGGAGAAGCAATGGTATATGAGCGTAGCGACGGTGTTGTCTACGCTCATTACCGCGACAAACCTGAGATACCTCGTTGGATTGTAGGCGGAGATCCAGGTGCTGTTGCAAGAGCACAAGGCGAGCTATTAGACTATGGCGAATGGAAACACTTGTGCGAACTAGCACACACAAACACTACTCTTAAAAAACAAATGGATAAGTTAGTAACAACGTATTACATAGTAAAGGAAGAACAATGAGAATTATTGCAGGACCGTGTCAACACGAATCGTTAGCACATTCTAGTGAGATTGCACGTGAGTGCAAACGTGTGTGCGACAAGTATGGCATTGAATATTACTTCAAAGCAAGTTACGACAAAGCCAATCGTTCAAGTATGCAAGGCAAGCGTGGTATGGGTATGGAAGCAACGCTCACAGACTTCCTAGCACTAAAAGTAACGTTGGGTGTAAAAACGCTAACTGATGTACATGATATCGTACAAGTTAGGCGTATCGAACGACAGTTTAAGGATGCAGTTGATGTCTATCAGATTCCTGCGTTCTTGTGCAGACAAACGGATCTTATTCAAGCAGCCTGTGCTACTGATAAAATTGTAAATATCAAAAAAGGACAGTTCCTTGCACCGTGGGATGTAAAAGGTATCCTTTCAAAAACAGAAGATGCTAAAGAAGTTTGGATCACAGAAAGGGGAACTAGCTTTGGATATAATACTCTGGTTGTTGATTTTACCGGCCTTAACTATATGCTTGATAACTTTGATTGTCCTATTATTTTGGACGCCACGCACAGTGTACAAAAGCCAGGCGGCAATGGAACTAGTAGCGGTGGGAATCGCGATTATGTTCCTGGCCTATCTCGTGCAGCTAGTGCTTTGGGTATTAGAAATTTCTTTTTAGAAGTACACCCTGACCCGGACAACGCACCTAGCGATGGTCCAAATATGCTTAGACTAGATGACTTTGAACAAGTAGTAAAAGACATTGTAGCACACAATTATGAAAGACCTAATAAATGAAAACAGCAATACTAATCCCCGCAAGATACGGCAGCACACGTTTTCCAGGTAAGCCTTTGGTTAAGTTAGATGGCGTTCCTATGATAAAGCGTGTGTATGACGCTTGTGTTGCGTCTAACCTACCAACATACGTGCTTACTGATGATATGCGTATCTTTGAAATGTTTGGCTCTAACAAGTGTTGGATTGATCAAACTAATTATGAAAACGGTACAGAACGATGCGCAGGCGCAGTCAAGAATAACTTCTTTAATCAATACGATCAGTTTATAAATGTACAAGGCGACATGCCTGATGTAACAGTTGAGATAATTGAGAAAGTTCTTTGGCATCTAAAAAACTATTCCGTAACAACAGTGTTTACAGATATGCCTGAGGATAAACAAAACGATCCTAACAGTGTTAAGATGGTTCGTGCTGGCGATCAAGCTCTATGGTTTGGTAGAGGCATGACAGGTTACGGCGACTGGCACTTAGGCGTGTACGGATATAAACGCAACCCATTAGAAATGTATAGTGGACTAGAAGTAACTCAGGAAGAAGAAGTAGAAAAACTAGAACAACTACGCTGGTTAAAAAACGGTTGGCAAGTTGGTTGTTTGAGTGTACAATATAATGGAGTAGAGATTAATACCCCTAAAGACGTTGAGGAATGGCATGCCAAATAAAGAGTTAGACTTGTTTAAAGAATTAATACCTGCAATTGACGGCGGTATGAAAGAGTTATATGATGCTGCAACTGATGTGGGTAAAAAAGATATTAAAGGAGATTTATGGAATCTCAATCGCTATATTAGTAGTGTAAAGGGCTCAAGAGATAAACAAGAACTTGCTGTATTTAAAACTAACGAATATTACAATAAAAATTGGAATGTGCTAGGAGGCACAGACCATGTAAAGTTGCAATGGCAACTATTATGTGTTGCTGGTAATACTGGTAAAAATGAATTTCATCCTTGGATTGCACTGCGTAGAAAAAAAGATGCTAGTAGTAAAGGTGCAAAACTTATTAGCGAAATATATCCAAATATGAAAATGGACGAGGTAGAATTACTTGCTAGAACACTTACAAAAAAAGAACTCAAACAATTGGCTGAAGAGCATAACATTGACATCAAATTCTAAACCATATGTATGTGAATATTGCGGCAGCAGTTTTGTAAAAGAAAAAACACTTGTTGTACATGTTTGTGAACAAAAACGCAGAGCTTTACAAAAAGATGAAAAGCGTGTACGCTTAGGCTTCTATGCATTTAATCAATTTTATAAATTAAGTGCTGGCGCAAAAAAAGAAAAAACATATAAAGAATTTTGTAAATCGCCTTACTATAATGCATTTGTAAAATTTGGTAGCTTTGTATCAAACGTAAAACCTTTATACCCTGAAAAGTACATCGACTATGTAGTAACAAGCGGCGTCAAATTAGATCATTGGTGTCGAGAAGAATTATATGAAAAATATGCACTTGAGTTAATATTAAAAGAAGGTGTTGAAACTGCACTAGAACGTAGTGTGAAAAATATGATGGACTGGGCCGACGATAAAACAGCTCCGTGGAATCATTATTTTCATCATGTAAGTTTGAATAGAGCAGTGTGGGATATCAAAGACGGTAAGGTATCACCGTGGCTCATACTTAATTGTAAGAGCGGAAAAGAGATGCTAAGTAAATTTAACAATGAACAGTTAGAATTAGTATATAATGTTATTAATCCTGAGCATTGGGCAATGAGATTTAAAAGACAACCGACAGATGTAAACTTAGTCAAAGAAGTTTCAAAGGAAGGTAAATTATGAAAGTACTAATATTTGGCTTGCCAGGCAGCGGCAAGTCAACATTAGCAAAACCGTTTGCAGAATTAATAGGTGGCGTACACATAAACGCAGACGAAGTACGTACTAAGTATAATGATTGGGATTTTAGTATTCAAGGCCGCATCCGTCAAGCACAACGTATGCGCCATCTAGCAGACGGTGTTGTTATGGCAGGCAAAATTGCTGTAGCAGACTTTGTATGTCCTATGGAAGAGTCTCGTAAAGAGTTTGATCCAGATTTTACTGTTTGGATGGATACAATTAATGAAGGTCGTTACGATGACACAAACGCATTGTTTAAGCCACCTAAAAAAGTTGACTACCATGTGTCTAAATGGTTTAACGATACACACACTCAGTTAGTCCCTATATTAGAACGTTGGAAAGAAATAAATGCCGTTTAATAATTTTGCACCTACAACACAAATGCTCGGACGCTGGCAACCTTGGCATGCCGGACATACAGAACTGTTCAAACGAGCCCTTGCCGAAACAGGACAAGTGTGCATACAGATTAGAACTGTCCCACAAGATACAGATGCATCAGCCGGACGTACTATGATACAAGATGATAATCCTTTTATTGTTACAGACGTTCAAGAAAACATTAAGAAAGAACTAGCAAAAGAAGGCTTTACATATCAAGAAGAATATGTTATAATGATAGTTCCAAATATTGTAGATATTAGTTACGGACGCGGAGTCGGATACACCTTTACTGAACACGATCTAGGAAAAGAAATACACGATATAAGTGCTACAAATATTAGAGCAAAAATGAGAAAAGAAGGAAAATTATGAAACTAGTATATCACCCAGATCCATTTCTAAACAAACAAGTTAAAGATGTAGACTTAGATAATCCAGGATTTGATCCTGTAGAACTTAAAAAAGAAATGATTGACTTTATGCTTGCTAATAACGGTATTGGATTGAGTGCTAATCAAGTAGGATTAGATGCGCAAGTATTTGTCATGGGAGACAGTGTAGAAAATAGTACAATATGTATTAACCCTACAGTGTTACAATACACAGAAGAAACTATAGACGATGTTGAAGGCTGTTTAAGTTTTCCAAATGTATATGTTAAAATTAAACGCCCTAAAGAAATACTTGCAGAATGGTATGATGAAAATTTAGAAAAACAAACTGTAAAAATTGAAGGCTACAGTGCAAAATGTTATTTGCATGAATGGGATCACTTGCAAGGCATCACATTTAAAGACCGAGTAAGTAAACTTAAATGGAATATGGCTGAGAAAAAAGCGAAGAAGTATGCCTGATATTGATATTGATTTTGCGGATAGAGATGTTGTCTTGTCAAAGATTAAACATCGTACGGCAAGATTAAACACAGGAAAGAAACATAATACCGGAGTCTATGCAACTGAGGTTCCGCACAACCCTGTAGATAATTTATCTACAATCGAACATAAGACAGCAGAAGAACGCGGTTACTTTAAACTAGACTTCCTTAACGTAAGCATATACAAAGACGTTAGAGATGAAGCACATTTAACAGAATTAATGGAAAGGAAACCACTATGGGAACTATTGGAGCACGAAGACTTCAGCGAAAAGGTCTTTCATCTAAACGGGCACAGCAGTCTATTGAAACAATTGAAGCCAAACTCGGTAGAACAATTAGCAGCGACACTAGCGATAATACGTCCTGCGAAGAGGCATCTTGCCAATCACTCTTGGCAGACAATAATGAAGGAAGTGTGGACGAAACCTAAAGAAGGTTATTACTTTAAGAAGGCACACGCTTATGCATATGCAATATCTGTAGTTGTGCATATGAATTTAATATGTGAAGATTTTACTTAGGTTTTCTTACTAGTTGTACACTGCGCCGTTTAATTCTTTTAACTGTTAAATTATTTAAATTAACACACGGGCCAATTGTTATTTTAACATCTTTAGAATTCATTGTCATTATACAATATCTATAAGGGTCCATTTCTGATTTAAGAAAAATATTAATCGGAATTAGTCTATTCGATTCCCACCACCAAATGTCTCCTAATTCTAAAAACGCAGACTGTTCACTTTCAGTTCTAAGATCGGTATAGACATACATACTTGTAACTGTAACGTCTTGGTTTATTACCACACCGATATATTCTGCCCCACCGTATGTAACTACGCTTAGGAAGGGGAAATTTTCTTGTATATCTTTTGTTAACATTTTATTCCGATAAATACATTATGCAATTAGTACCTAGATATTTAGTCAATAATTCAACCAGGCTCATAGCAAATGTGAGCGGATTCATAACGGAGTACAGACCAGTGTATAACAGACAGCTACAAGTATATAAAGGCATTGATAATGTCTTAGATTTTAGATTATATAATGCAGATCAAAGACCAATTGACGTTACTTCGTACACTCCTAAATTTATTGCATTTGACGAATATAATCAAATGATATTAGAAAAGGACGGTACAATACTTGACGACGGATCGAGCATTACTAGGGGCAAATTTAAAGTTACTATTACCGAAAACGAATTATTAAATATTAAACAACAATTTGTAAATTATAATGTTTACTTACAAGAAACAGACGGAGACAAAGTATTAACTTATAGCCATAGTAACTTTGATAACGATGCTTCAATTTTTATTAATGGACAAACTTTTCCGGGTCCTGTTGCAACACACTCGGTATCAAATTTTCAACAAGAAAGTGTTGGAGTTGATGTGTGGTATAGTAGCACAATCGATGCACAACCAGGTATCAATGGCAACGAAGCTCTGCATACAGCAGCAGCGTATACAGCGTCATACAGCGGCGATCTCATTGTACAAGCTACTTTGGATAATCAAATTACAGATGGTACTAATTGGGCTGATATAGCAACGCTAACCTTTACAGGATCTGAAACAGAACCTGCACCAGTAAACTTTAATGGCGTGTTTAGTCATCTACGTTTTAAAGCAACATCAAACCCAGCAGATAAGATCACTAAAATATTAATTAGAAATTGATTGACAAACTAGCATAACTACGCTATAATAATAGTATGAGTGTAGTAAGCGAAACAGTTCTGACATACTTACCGTCTAAGAGAAAACAAACTCCTAGCGGCTGGCTATCATTCAATGCGCCTTGTTGTCATCACAACGGCCACTCTGCTGATAACAGAGGTCGTGGAGGACTTATAAGTAATCCAGACGGTGGTATTAGTTATCATTGTTTTAATTGCGGATTTAAGTCTAGTTGGCAACCAGGGCGTAACTTTTCACACAAGCTGCGAAGGCTCCTACAATGGATGGGAGCGCCTGACGATATAATCAATAAGGTGGCACTTGAAGTGATGAGAGAAAACGAAGGTGTTCAAGCACAAGAACGCATTGCTGAACTACCTACGTTTAATACTGTCCCGTTACCAGAAGATGCAATTAAAGTTGCTGATATTACAGATTTCAACAAATATAGTTTAGCTGTATTAGAGTATATGGCACAACGTGGACTAAATTTAGATGACACAGATTACTACTGGAGCCCTAGTCTAGGATATCGTGATAGACTTATTATTCCTTTCTACTACGAAAAGCGTATTGTAGGATGGACTGCTAGAACAGTAACAGCAGATAAAAAGCCTAAGTATCTTACAGAAGTACAACCTGGCTTTGTTTATGGACTAGACGAACAAGGTTACAATAAGATATTTGCTATTGTTTGTGAAGGACAAGTAGATGCTATCCATATAGACGGCACAGCATTAGGCGGCAGCGAAATAAGTGATCAACAAGCAATGTTATTAAATAGATTGCAAAAAGATATTATTGTTGTGCCTGATAGAGACAAAGCAGGAAGTAAGCTAGTAGAACGTGCCATTGAACTAGGTTGGGGAGTAAGTATGCCCGAATGGAGTCAAGAGATTAATGACATAGGAGATGCTGTAGATAAGTACGGAAGACTATATACGTTATATAGTATTGCTAATTCTACAGAAACTAGCACATTAAAAATTAGATTGAAAGCAAAAAAATGGTTCACAAATTTGTAAATGATACAGCACTTATTAATGCTAGACAAAATAGAAAAGTGTTACATTCTAAAAATATTTTGCCCGATACTGTATCTTGGGACGAAGCGTTTTATTATCTTGATGACCTTGTTAACAAAAAAGATAATTTTGAAGCAAGACGTATGTTTGGTATTATAACACAAACTGCTAGAAACATTAGCAGGGTTAACGATGTTTGTAAGGAAATTGACATTATTGAAAATAGAATTGACAATAATAAACCTTCAGATGCACATATGTATTTGAGCTTAACTACACAGTATGACGGCTTTGGTCCTCATCACGACGACTGTGAAGTTATTTTTTGGCAATGCATAGGCAAAACACAATGGGATGTTGAGGATACAAAATACATTTTATCACCTGGTGATTGTTTGTATATACCACAAGGTGTGGTACACGGAGTAACAACACTAAGTCCTAGAATGGGAATTAGTTTTGGATTTTAGGAGAAATGATGAAAAAGTTTTTTAAAAAAATATGGGACTTAATTACTTGGCCCTATTATAGAATAAAAGAAGAAATAGCGTTTCGTAAAAAGATGAAAGAGCTAAGAAAAAAAGATCCGTTTATTTACAAATGAGTATAGATGCAATAGGAGCAAGTCAAATAGTTAGCATGTATACTAGAACTAGTGTACAAGGTAATCATGACGTTACAACGCAATATAAACATGTTGAAGAGAATGGTTCGATTAAGATAGAAGCAACATCGTTTTCAACATATAATCAATTCGGCAAAGAAGTTACGCCAGTACAACAAGGTGCAAGGGTAGATATTACAATATGATAATTTGGGGAATAGTTGGTAACAGCCACGATGCTAGTTTAGCAGTATTTAAAAATCAAAAGCTATTATGGGCCGCTCTTGCGAAAGACTTTAGCGGAGTACCTAACGACCCACATTTAAATAGACGGCTAATAAATGCAGCAGTAAGACGGTTTGGAAAACCAAACAAGGTAGTATGGTACGAACGTCCTATGCTTAAAACATTTAGACAGTTCTGGGCTGGACAAGGTTGGCTGGCTAAAGAAAATGATATATCAAGATACTTAGCTCAATGGTATATATACTGTCCAATTGAATATACCCAACACCATTTAAGCCATGCTGCATATGCTTACTACACACAGCCGCAGGATGATTGCGCGGTGATTTGTTTAGATAGTATAGGAGAATTTGAGACCCTAACTATATGGCATGGTGAGGATAACAAACTTAAGAAGGTTCATTCACAAGGGTATCCACATAGTCTTGGACTTTTTTATAGTGCTATGACACAACGTATAGGATTAATTCCACAACGTGATGAATATTTAGTAGCCCAATGGGGAGAAAAAGGCGACCCTAACAAACACTTTACAGCAATACTTAATGACCTCGTTGAAGTTAATGGTATGGGTACTGACCCTAAAGTTAAGATGCGAAAAAATTTACACAGGGGGTGTAATTGGTGGCGCCCAGATCTAAATAGCGAACAAGACATGTATGATCTTGCTGCGGCCACCCAAAAAGTTTTTGAGTATTGCTTACAAAATTTATCTCAGTGTGCATACAAACTAACACAATCTAAGCATGTAGCGTTAGCAGGCGGTGGAGCCCTTAACAAAAAAGCTGTAGATTTAATTAGACCACATTGGCATAGCATACATATTCCACACAATCCAGGAGACCCAGGTAGTTGTATTGGAGCAGTATTAGCAAAAACTAAGAAAAAAATAACACTTGACAGGAAATGGTATAAGGTTGTATAATACATTATGACAAGACAAAATACAGATTATGGTTATGATATACAAAAAGTATATCTAGAAATGTTTATGACAGACGCAGAAAGTTTTGTGCGATGTCAGGGCGTATTTGATCCTAAAACATTTGATAGACGTTTACAACTTCCTGCAGAATTTGTTAAAACATATGTAGAAGAACATAACGCATTACCTACATTTGATATGGTAAATGCAGCTACAGATACTAATTTAAAACACCCAGGTGATTTACAAGAGAATCACTATGATTGGTTGTTGCAAGACTTTGAAACATTTAGCAAACACAAAGCACTAGAAGCAGCTATTCTAAAGAGTGCAGACTTGCTGGAGTCAGGTGAGTATGGTGCATGTGAAGACTTAGTTAAACAAGCTGTACAAATTGGTTTGCAAAAAGACTTAGGTACAGATTACTTTGCAGATCCGAGAGCTAGACTAGAAGGCATCAAAGACAAGAACGGACAAGTAAGTACAGGCTGGCCCACGCTAGATAAGAAACTGTTTGGTGGCTTTAACAGAGGCGAGCTGAATATCTTTGCAGGTGGTTCAGGTTCGGGTAAGAGTTTGTTTATGGCGAACATGGGTGTGAACTGGTGTTTACAGGGCATGAACGTTATGTATCTAACATTTGAACTTTCAGAAGCATTGGTTAGTATGCGTGTTGATAGTATGACAACAGACATTCCAAGTCGTGATGTATTTAAGAGTATTGATGATGTAGAACTAAAAGTTAAAACAATTGGAAAGAAGTCGGGTGCATTTCAAGTTAAGTATATGCCTACTGGTAAAAATGCAAACGACATTAGGGCTTATCTAAAAGAGTATGAAATTAAAACAGGCAAGAAAGTAGATGTACTGCTGATTGACTATTTGGATCTTATGCATCCAATCGGACAAAAGATTAGTGCAGAGAACTTGTTTGTGAAAGACAAGTATGTATCGGAAGAGTTACGTAACTTGGCTATGGAACTTAACACTATCTTTGTTACAGCATCACAGTTAAACAGATCGAGTGTAGAAGAAATTGAATTTGATCACTCGCATATCTCGGGTGGTATATCTAAGATTAATACAGCAGATAACTTGATCGGTATCTTTACAAGTAGAGCTATGCGTGAGCGTGGACGCTATCAGATACAGTTGATGAAGACACGTAGTTCGAGCGGTGTAGGACAAAAGATTGATTTGAGCTTTAATGTAGACACACTTCGTATTGAAGACTTAGGTGAAGAAGGTGAAGAAGCACCTACAGCTACACAAGGAGGATCAGCTATTCTTGATGCGCTTAAACGTACTAACAACGGAGAACAACACACAGGTGATGATCCAGATGACGGAGCTCCGGTTAAAAAAATACGTGCAGAAGCTGATTCAACAAAGCTAAGAGCATTTATAAATAATCTCGGTGATGAATAGCACAAGATAAATAACAGTATATAATCATCGAGGAGCCTATCAATGAGCACACAAACATTAACTGATCCGCATACTAAACGTCAGTGGATTGTTCCTAGCGAACCTTATATTCACATAACACCAGTAGAAGACGAAGTGGTAGAAGAAACCGATGAAGAACGCGAAGCTATGGCACTTGCACTAGCAGCAGAGGAAGATTAAATGAACGGAAGATTAGCTGCATACAACATTACTGCCGCAGACACGCCAACATCAGTTTATAGATGTAGAACTGATGGTTATGGAATGACAACTGTTAGTTTGGTAAATCGTAGTTTGTCAACTGCCCAATTAACTATAAGCATTCATGCAGACTCGGAAGATACTGAAGGTGACATACTAGAATACAAAACAGAGCTACTTCCTAAAAATGTACTAGAGCGTTCAGCAATGACTATACCAAGCGGCAGCTATCTTACAATAGAATCTGATGTTGTTGGTATAAGTGCAGTTGTGTGGGGAACTGAAGTAGGCACACTTGATGCTGCACTTGATGATGTTTCAGAAGCACCTATTGCATGGAGTCAAACATTCGGACTTGACAATCCAAATGCATACGGCACTGGTACTACAGACCAAATGGGTGACGAATGCATTGCCATAGGCAACAACTATCTAGTAATTGGCGCACGTCTTGAAGATGATGCTGGCGGTAACAGCTCGGGTAAAGCCTATGTGTTCAACACTACAAGTGGCACACTTGCATACACACTAGACAATCCAAATTCATCTGGCACAACAGCAGATGATCAATTTGGATTTAGTGTTGCAGTCAGTGACAACTATTTTGTAGTAGGTGCTGCTAGAGAAGATGACGCAACTGGCACCGATCAAGGCGCAGTATATGTGTTTGATGCAAGTACTGGCAGTTTAGCACGTACCATAGCCAATCCAAATTCTAGCTATCAAAATGGTGACCAATTTGGCTATAGCATGGCCATGGACGGAGACACTCTACTTGTAGGTGCACCTTATACAGGCAACTACGACGGTCGAGCTTATCTTTTTGATGCTTCAGATGGCAGTACACTACACACGCTCAACAATCCCAACCAATTTGGTGAAGGTGGCAGTGATGATCAATTTGGAATCAGTGTAGACATACAAGGTGGACTGTGCATTGTAGGTGCTTTTCATGAAGACGTAGTCAGTGACACAAGATCAGGAGTAGCATACATTTTTAATGTAGGCTCAGGCATACTAGCACACACACTTGTAAATCCAGATGCAGACGGCAATCCAGGCAATGATAGATTTGGTCAGTCAGTGTCAATACACGGCAGTTATGCAGCAGTTGGTGCTACAGGCGCAGATGATGCGGCTACAAACAAAGGTATGGTATACATATACGATACTAGCACAGGCTCATTGGTACATAGTCTTAGTTCGCCTGACGGGGAAGGCATTGGCCACAATCTTGCAATGAACGCAGACTATGTGTATGTTCCTGCTTATTATGCAACTGTTGGAGGATACGCTAGCCAAGGTAAAGTATATGTGTTTAGAATTTCAACTGGCACACTTGTACACACCATTGACAATCCTGCGCCTGACTCAGCAGCAGTTAACAATTCAACATACTTTGGTTATGCAATTGACAGCGTCGGCACTAGAATTGCTATAGCAGAACCTCGCAGAACTATAGGCTCAGCAGACAATTCAGGTAAAGCATACATATACGACCTCGACTAAGCCCAACAGCGCGAAGCGTTTGCGCCCAAAAAGCCGCTTGCGGCCTGCGCTTTAGTCTAGAAGCCGCGAAGCGGTAAACGCTTTTAATTCATTATATACAGCGTTTACTCGCACAAACAGTATCACACTATACAACCCCACATACAAGATCTAAACGAACGACACCTAGTCTTACGGTGTCAAACAACACCATGCAATGCCCCTTAAACACTGATGATGTTTTTTAGGCCGTTTTAATCTATATACACTGTGGTATACAGTTCGCTTGCACTCAAACACACACTAGCAAACATGCGATCCAACTCTGATGTAAAAGCTATTCGCGATGCACTCATTTGATATGAGTCTATACCGTGATCCACATACAGTTCAATTGTTGCACAGTGTGTTATTGACTCTTTGTAGTGTTGTGACTTTGCATCATCATAAATGAGTTTGAGTTTATACATAGTTGTGACTATCCAGTATTTGTACACACAGTGTGTCAGCTAGTCTGCTGTTGAGTATGTAGCTATGCTCATAGCATGTGTATGATGTTCAAACTGTGAGTAAGCACTGTGTGTACACTGTTACTTATACGTTGAGTCACTGTGGTGCTACAGTTAAGAGGTTCTGTTTTAAGCTATAGTACGAGCAAGCTCATACACGCTATCGCTTTACGCTCTAGCGTAACTTGCTTCTTTTTACTGTGTAGCGTAAGTTCCAAAAAGGGTTCTTGTACAGTAAAAAAATTGTGCGCAAAAAAATTTGAAGTGTGATTCTATTTTGGTAATGGGTTTTTGGAGATAGAAATTTTGCGCTGCGGTTTCATTAAGCATAGTACTTATAGTTTCAACCTGGTGATTTTACAACCCCCCACCCCTCGAGAAAAAATTTTTTTTTTTTTGAAAAGAAAAAAGGCTAACGTTTCCGCTAGCCTCTGTTCCTAGTAACTACTACTCCCTAGTCTGCTCTTGATCCTGCGTAAGCTGTAAAGCCTGCAGCCTTGAACACTTGTGCGGCTGCACTAGCACCTGCTTCTTTAGTGCTCATACACTGTGTGCCTAGGCCACTTGGGTTCCATATTGAGTAAGCACCAGTGTAGTCTTTCTCAAAGCCTGCTGCCTTCATACGCTTGCCCAGCTTGGTGTTGCCTTTAATGTCATAGATGTTAACCCAAGCAAAGCCACAGTAGGCATGCTCTCCATACTGTTTAAGATGTGCTTCACCTGCGTCACGTGCGTGTTGAAGTGCTGCTTCTTTGATAAGGATCAAGTCCGCTACAGTGTAATCGTTAAGAGTAGTAGTTGAAGTGTTGATAG
>Ga0187217_1000755_pt1 | contig 13270 bp, 17 predicted proteins | sample 15SPOviralmetaG_FD_130165 | JGI IMG/M metagenome (GOLD analysis project Ga0187217, IMG submission 130165) | Marine viral communities from the oligotrophic San Pedro Time Series (SPOT) site, San Pedro Channel, CA, USA - 15 SPOT_SRF_2010-09-15... | ecosystem: Environmental > Aquatic > Marine >... | reverse complement strand
TTATTTACTTCTAAAAAATCATTGTATTTTTTTATATATGCTTTTGGGATGCCATGTTTAAATGCTCGTCTAAATACTAAGCTACCATGATTAGAGTCTAGTACATCCATCTTAGGAAACATATTTTCTAATTCTTTTATTATAGGTAAAGACATTTTTAATTCTGCACCTGCCGATGGCAAATCAGGGTCGCTATCGTGAAAAGACATTGCGTGTTTATCTACTTCGTCTCCAATGTGGATGACTCTATCAGGTTTATATTTTTTTTTTAAAAGTTTTAGAAAGTCCATTAATTCAGGAACATGGTATGGAATATGAGTATCGCTTATTATCAAAACTGACTTATAGATCATAAGTCATTAATACAACTATTTAGTGAGTATGTAAAGTAACTGACCTAAAACTAAAAGACCAACAGCACCTAGACCATATAAAATTCTGTCTATGTCTTGCTTCATGTGATGAAGATGATTTTTAATTATTAGATCAATCTTTTGATTTACTAATTTAATTTTACCATCTATCTCTACAAATTTTTCTTTATTAGTTTTCATTTCTTTTTCTTTCTTCGTAAGTCTGTATCATGTTTTCTACTTCCTCTCAAATAGGAATTTACACGAGCCATACTCCATCCAGCCATAGATACTTTTGGTCTTGACCCTGAAGATAGAAAAGCACCCTGACCTCTCCGATATACTTTTTTTAATGTGCCTAATGTAATGTTTTTTCTAGTTTTAGCTTTTGCTCTAAGTGTTGCAATAACTCTTGGAGATAATGGTTTTCTTCTAACAGCCATTATCTTACTCTTGCTTTGAACATTGATTTTGGGATTCTTGCACCTGATTTGTAAGCACTAGCCATAGCCTTAATAAGATTTGCTCTAGCTGATCTTTTACCACCTTTAAGACCTGATAAATATTTTTTAGGAATTTTAAGCTTTTTATCTTTAGGTACTTTTCTTCGTTTCATTTTCCTACACTCCTCATAGCTTTGGTATGTGCAGAAGAAAAAGTAGCACCTTTTTTCATAGCATTAGCCATAGATCGCATATGCTTTAATGAGTGATGACGAGCATGACTTTTCATAGTCTTTTGCTGTCTAGGTTTTAAACCTTTAATGATTCCTGTGATTGATGCTACTTTAACCATTTACTTCTTCTTATTCTTTTTCTTTTTCTTTTTTTTCTTCTTAGGTTTCATACTATATCCATAAGCCATGTTATTTTCTCGCTTTCTTCTTTTTCTTTTGTTTCTTCATTATAGCTTTTTGTAAAGCTGGTGGTAGTTTCTTTTGTTTCTTTGTAAGCATATTATCTCCTAGTTTGCAAATTTACCTTTAGACCATTTAGCCTCAGGCAATCCATTGGTAAACTGTCTGCCATCAAAAGTCAAAACTTGTTTTCTATTTGAACCTTCAACAAAACTACAATGCACCCAACCTGAATTAGCACCTTCTTCTTCTTTCCAAAACTCCAATATTAGTTGGTCAAAATTACAATTATTTTCTATCCACAAAGCTACTTCTAAATTACTAACTCCAGCAATTTCAAAATCTACTGCTTGTCCTTTTGTATGTTGGCTGGTTTTAGAACTTTTTATTGCTTCACATAATGTTTCTGACCTAAATCCTGAAGTAATAATAACAGGTTTTTCATCAAACTTTGCTCTTACAGGCTCTAAAATTTCATAGCATACATCAGTTAAGTTTTTGATCTCTCCTGATCCAGCTTTATTTTTTATACCTAATCTTGTAGCTGTTGATGACTTCTCAAATTCGTGTAATTGAAAATGTTTTGATAATTGCATGATTAACTGTTTTGTTAATTATTAAATGATGGGTTATCTTCCTTCCATTATAAATATAAACTATTTCTTTATTTTTATCAACTTAACACCTTGAAACCAAGAAGGCACACCAAGTAAAGGTCTTTTATCAAGGTAATTTTCTTTAGCTTTTTTAGAACCATCTTTATTATAATGTAAAAATACTTGTCCACAATTCTTTCCTTTAAATTCTTCTCGCCAATGTTCAAGATCGCAACCAGAATATATAAGCATATCTCCAGCTTCTAGGTTTATTTCAATACCAGCTTGTCCTTGTTTGCCTGTTGGGTCTAAATATATTGGCCAAGAATCTCCACCTAAATTTAATGTAGTAGATATTTCACATGAATATCTATCTTTGTGTCTATTTAAAATATCTCCTTTTTTATATATTCTTGCATATGAATAAGTAGGACTTAATTTAATTCCTATATGTTTTTCCATAATAGGTTTTATTTCTTGTAACAAAGTTTCCATAGCAATATCGCTATAATGAGAATAAGTGTTAGGCACTTGTTCATCATTCCATACACCATACTCTTGGTTAAATGGAGATATATATTTTTGATCAAATAAAAATCTTGCAACATTTCTTTTATTTAAAAAATATTTATAAACAAAATCTGCTAATTCTTTTGATATTGCTTTTTTTAATACTGTGTATTTATTTTTTTTAAACGACAATCAATACTCCTTTATTATATTTTTTTATTGGAATGGGTGTCCTAAATTCCAAATTACTAAACTGTTTCTTTCTCCACTTTTAACAGGACATATTCTATGCCATACAAAACTTGGAAACACAACTAAAGATCCTTTGGGTAATATTTCTTTACATTTTCTAATGTTTGGTTTTTTATCAGGATCTAAGTTTCTAAAATCAAATTCTAATTCCCCACCTTTATAATCTTTAGGGTCTGATAAAGTTACAGTTACAGATAATTTTCTAATCTTACCATGTGAATAAGGGTTTTGTGGAGCATCATAAGGTTTATCCCAACTATCACAATGCCAACCATAATATTGTCCTTTTTTATATTTTGTAAACTGACAAGATTCAGAATAATCCCAATTAAAATTCCAACCAGCAGATTTATTGGCTTGATGTATATAAGGTTGTATTTCGTTATAAATCCATCTATCATTCATCCAAACTATATCTGAATTTCTTTTTTTTCTAAAATTTTTAATTTGTTTTTTATTTAGTTCTTCAACTTGATAACCACCTGTAATAGCTGTTTGATCTTTTAATTGTTTTCCATATTTAGAAATATCATCACAAATATTTAATGGAATAACCGATTGAAAATACCAATAGTAATTTGTTAAATTCATACCTTTTTAATGAAAATAATTTAAGTAATTTTATAATAATTGTAAAGTTAATTATGCAGATACCCAAGAAAGACTTGATGTATCCCAATTAAAGTTATTTTGTGGATCTGAATAATCTTTTGCTTTCCATTGTAAGTTTGTTTCATCCCAAAAAATATTATATTTATCTAATGGATCGTTACTTCCATAAGTTGTAATTGTTGGATATGGAATTGGTGCTTGCCAATCATCATTATCGTCTAATGACCATGAAGCATAAGGTTGTGGACTAATAAATTTATTTTTTGTAAAATCATAAGTATAACCTATTCCTGCAAATTGTTTTCTAAAATTATTGTTATAAGATGTTTGTTTCCAAATACCACCTTTAAAAAAACTTATACACCACTTTTCTCCATCAATATTTTCGTCTGATGATACACAATCATTGCCTACTACTACAACTCTTAATACTACGTTGTTATCATCTAATTCTGCAAAGTGTGCCATAATTTTTACTTTCTATAATGTTAATGTTCCTGATACAGTAAATGTTGCTATTTTATCTCCACTTGGACTATCGGTTGCTAAATTATTAGTTCCAGGTGCTACTGCTAAATCTGCTGGTGCTGATGAAGGAATCCTAACTACAACTAAACCAGATCCACCTGCACCACCTGGCCCATCTCCTCCAGATTCGCCACCTGCACCACCGCCTGTGTTTACTGTTCCAGCTTGTGCGTTTGTTCCTGGCCCTGCATCTCCACCACCACCAGATCCACCAGATCCAGCTGGGCCTTGTCCTCCTCCTCCTCCACCACCACCTCTTGTGACAGAAGATCCTGTAATACTATTTGCTAAACCATTTCCACCTGCTCCACCAGAAGAACCACTTCCATCTGATCCAACTCCTCCAGCACCTCCACCTCCACCTGCACCCTCTACAGGCCCTGTGTTAACTCCTTTTCCACCATTATTACCTTGTGGTGGACTGACAGGAGGTGTATTTCCTGTTCCTCCTGGTTTATCTCCACCTATATCTGCACTTCCAGCACTACCACCGCCAGATCCACCATTTGCACCTAACATATTTGGTGCAGAAGCTGGTGGGCCAACTCCACCTCTACCACCACCAGCAGAAGTTATTGTTGAAAAAACTGAATTAGAGCCACTTGCTCCAAGATTATCTTGATTTGGTGCACCTGCTCCTCCTGCACCTACTGTGATTGTGTAACTTGTACCTGGGTCTATTGTAATTTTTGTTCCGCCTGGAAAAGAAGTTCTATAACCGCCAGCACCAGCACCGCCTCCTCTACCAGCACCGCCACCACCGCCACCAGCTATAACTAAAAAATCTACATCTACAGGGCCACCCCCTGCTGATCCACCAGCACCAAATCCTAAGATTTGATAACCAAATGATTTACCTTTTCTGTTTTTAATATTTTTTGTGTTTTTACCTGATGTAAGTTTATTTTTGAAATCTCTCATAGTGTAATTCCTTATGCGTCATTAGATGCATCAGTAGTAAAGAATATTTTAACACCTAAAACTCTCGCGTCAGCACTAAATGTATCGCCACCAGCATTAGCATCTCTAAATAATTGAAAGTAAGTCAGTTGATCTACTGCTGGAGAACCAGCTATTGTTACAGCACCACTTTCTGCTGTAACTTGTTGATCTTCAACTGTTCCTATACCAGCATCAGTAACATTAATTGCTGTACCATAAGAAACATCAATAGTATCACTATCTCCACAAGAAACACCCTGTAATCCAAAAATACAGTTTCCTGTATTTGTAGAGCCAGGAGTCCAATATACTTGATAAGTTATTGTTCCTTCGTTCCATGATTTTGGAAAAGCTACTGAAAATTGTGCAAACTCATCTGTTCCTGCATCAAAATCTAATACTTTCATATCAGGTCTTGTTGCAGTTGTTTCAACTTGTTGTGCGTCTGCTGGGTTAGTTGTTGCTCCATACATTGCTGAAGATGGAATCCACATAGTTTCTTTACCAGCTTGTTTTAAAGTTCCAGCACCAGCTAATTTATTTAATTCAGCACCTGTAGCAGTTACAGCAGTTCCAGCATAATTAAGATTTGCTGTACCAATAACTATTTCTCCTGTTCCTTTAGGAGTTAGAGCAATACCAATATTAGTATCATCTCCTGTTGCAGATAGGATAGGATTATTTCCTGTTGAGTTATTTGTAATTGTTAATTCATTTACTGCACTTCCTGTTTCTACAAATTTTAAAAGTTCTAAAGTTCCACTTCCTAATGATTGTCCATTAACATCTAATTGAGCACCTAATTGTGGAGAGGTGTCATTTACTAAATCTGCTACAACTGTACTATCTAACCAATTAACTGTGTTTGCTGAGTGATTTAAAGTTGCAAGAGATATATCATCTGCTCCGTCATAATATTTAAGAGTTGGTGTAGCTGATGATGTTAAATCTAGCCAAATCGTGCCAACTACTGCTGAACTTGGTCTTGAAGTTCCTGAATTAGATGAATTAATAGCATCAAGAACACCATTTAAATTTGTTCTAAAAGCAGGGAATGAACTATTCTCAATGTCGTAATCGTGTTGTGCCATAATTATTATATACTCCTTTTAAAAGCCTTTTGCAATAAAATCAAATGTTCTTGATACATTTGTTCCACTTGAATTTTTAAACAAAATATTAAAGCCATTAATTGTTTTATTTGATACTGTGAAGAAATCTCCTGTTGCCATATCTTCTCCTGTAATTCCTAAAGCATAACTACTAGTTTTATAGGGATTTGTAAATGTTACAGTTTTAGTTCCAGCACCAGAAGTTATATTATCTCCACTAAATATTCTATCTTCCATATCTATTGTTATTGATACTTCTTGAACAACAGGAGTTGAGGCTAAATCAGTAGAAGTTAAAACAACTCTAAATTTATAATATCTAGCTGTATAATTACCTATTACAAAATTTTGAAAAGCAGTAAAGGTTGAGTTATCATCACTTGTCGCAATTTCTAGATGTGCATTAGAGTTAGCTGGTGTATCTCCATCAAAACTTGAATTTTGAGAATCAAATAATCCTGTTCTATTATCAAATAAATCATCTGGGTCATCAGAAGTTTGTTTTAAAGTAGCTGTAATTCTTGTAGTATGTTTAGCACCTATATCCACTACATTTGCAAATAAATAATTACCAGATGCTATAAAGTCTGCATTAGCAACACCAGAATCAAAAAATCTAGTTGTTTCTGCATCAAAGTTTCCTGAAGCTGAATCAAACAATTCTGAAGAATCTAATCTTAAAGTGTCATCTACTATTGCTGTATCTGTTAATGTACCATTAAAGTCAGGGTGTTCTGATACTGATGCAATAGCATTAAAATTTTCAATACTTGTAACATTAGAAACTATTGCAGTTGCATTTGAACTTGCGTTACCTAATTTATCAAATGCTTTTATAAGATAAGTTCCAGCCCTAGCAACTGTACTAATACTTGTGGCTGGTCTTGATACTTTTTCTATTAAAGATACAGAATTTGCCCATTCTCCTGTTCCATCGGTTAATGTTGAATATCTAATTTGATAAAAAGCTAAATCTAAATCAGGTATTTGTGTCCACCCTAAATGTGCTTCTTGTCCTAAAATATTACAAGAAAAATCTGTTACATCACTAGGTGGCTCAATAGCACCTACTATCTTTCTTTGTGCTGAAACATAAGTTGATGATACTCCTAATGTATTAACTGCTTTAACTCTTACATCATAAGTAGATTGGTCAATTACATTTAAAACTCTATGGTTTAATCCTGAACCTTGTGCATAAATAATAAAATTAGAATCTGTGCTTAGTTTATATTCTACTTGGTAAAAATCTATAAATGAGTCTGGAGAAGCACCGATAGCAACATCTAAAGCTACAATTACAGTTCCATCATTATATTCAATAAGTTGGTCAGTTAAAGTTACACTTGCTGGTGCTTGAACTGTAAATGGATTAGGTAAAGTTGTTGATGGTGTTGAACTTACTTGTGATTTAGTAGCCCAAGTATAATGTGAAGCTTGATATTCTACTAAGTTAAGATTTATTGTATAATCTTCATTAAAAGTCATTCCTAAAACTCTAAAAGACTTACTTGAGAAACCTAAACTTGATAATGTAACACTAACAATATCTCCAATATGTAATTCATAAGCTTTAAAACCACAATTCATACTAAGACCTAAAGACTCTCTACTTCTTCTTAATATAATTTCAGCCATTTCTTCAGCCTGATAAGTTGAAGTTATAGTTCTAAAATCAAATCTGCCCTCTAACAAAAAACCACCATCTGCTGTTTTCATAGTTGCGTGTCTATCTGCTGAAGAATATCCACTATCGTCAATAGCTGGATATTGAACTTCATCAACTTGATAGTTTCTATCAGGATTAATATAAGAAGCTATAACTCTGTTATATTTAGAATTTTTTGTAGGAGATGCTAAAGCATAACCACCAATAATATCATCTTCTGTTAAAGATACTGAAGCTGATCCTGTTGTTTCAATAACTAATTTATATTTACCCTGAACATAAGGCAAATAACCTCTCATGCCTTTTACTATTTCTCTTACATTGTCTAACACTTTTTTTGATGTATCTATAACAGCATTTGTATCAAATATATTTATATCACTTCCACCTGAGTATGGTGTGACCTGTGTGACGCAAACTTGTGAAGCATCATAAAAACTTTGTAAATCTAAACTTGATGTTGCAATACCTTTTCCATATCTTTCGTTTCTTAAATAATCTAATAAACAAAAGGCTGGGTTTGTAGAAAAAGATGCAGTTTGCTCTGATAAGTTAGATGCTAGTGTGACAACTTTTTTACCTTTTACTTTTGCTTGGACAATAGGTATTCCACCAAAAACATCTTGATTCCATTTAAACCTTAAAGCTAAATAACAAGTGCCAGACAATTTATGGTTTGACCCCCATGAAGATAATGTTGATAAAATGCTTGATGCACTTTGACCATCTGTTCCAAAGAAAGCTTGTATTTGTATGTGACTTGTAGAATCTTTATAAAAATTACTATCACTACTTGCTACTTCTCTTACTGTTCCATCAGTTAATGCACCATCAAAAGTAACAGTTTTATCATCAACAATTATTTGTTCTATTGAATTTATCTCTCCCTCGCAAAGTGCTAATGCAACATATAGGTAAGTATTATCTGTTCCTGATGTTTGTATGAATACTCTTGTTCCACCTAAAAGTCTTTCTCCATATACAACAGGAATACAAGCATTGTTTGATTGTTTGTTTAATAGTATTCCTCTTTCAGTTTCTTCAAAATCATTTGTACCAAAGTCAGGTACATCAGGTTTTAATGATCTTGAAAATAACCAACCAATAGCAAAGACACCTAAAGTTACATATGGATTAAAGTTTCCACTAAAAATACTATAAACAGTACCTATTGCATTTTTTCCTTTATCTATTATTCCACCAAAACTACACATAATTATAACTTTTTCTTAAATAAATGACCTACTTTATCATATTTTAAAAACTCATAAAGTTTTGCAACAGAATCACTTTTTATTCTTACACTACTTGCTGGACAAAATTCTTTAGCACCTTTTAATCTTGCCCATTCTTCTGCTTCTTTAATAAGTCTTATTGGTACTCTTAAACTTGTTCTTTGTTTTGGATCTACATACAAAGCCAAATCACTACAAGTCATTTCCTCACTAAAAAAAAATTTTGTAAGATGAACAATTATACCACCAACAATTTTGTTATCTTTTTCTGCTACCCAACCCATGCCAATAAAAGGATTATCCATTAAATAATTTATTGTTTCTCTTGTTTTTCTTTCATCAAAAGATAAATAACTATAAGCACCCTCTTTCCACATCATTGAGCCAAGTTGTATTATTTCATCTAAATCTTTTTTTTCCCATTGTCTAATCATTATTCTCTACCCCATTTTAAATCTAAAACTGTTTCACTTGAAAAATCCATACCAACATCTGTACTAAAAAATCTCTGTTGAGAAGCATTATTTGTTTTTCTTCCTGATTTTTTTTCAAAGTCTGCCCAATGTGAAACAATCATTAATTTAACATTTGATTGAGTTTCAGTTTCAGATATTTCAAAAGTATCTATGTTTCCTTGATATAATAATATTGGGTCAGCTATAAGAGCATTAGATGAATTTAACAAACCTCTAAAAATTGTTACAGAATCATTTACTATATTTTCTGCAAGAACAATAGATATAAAAGTTGTATCTACTCCTGATAATGAAACACTTAATGTTGTTTTTGATATATCTGTTTGTTCTTCAAATGAAGAAGCACCAACTAAAAATGCTGAAGATGAATAAGTTACACTAGAGCCTGAAATAGAAGAAGTTAAATCAAACGCATTATCAGTTATATTTACAGGAGTTGCAAAGCCTATTGTTAAAAGATGTACAGGTCTAATCTGACCTGTTAATAATTCGTTTTTTACTGCTGTTGTTAATGTCCTTGCCATAATCCTCGTAATATGTTCTTAATATGCTTTCACTACCTTTTAGCATGGTAAAATTAAATTTACTATCAGGTTTTTTATACTCTTTTAAATCATTAATTTTTTCATTAATTTCATTTTCATCAACAATGGCAGTAGCTTCAAATTCTGCACTAATTAAGTGTGTAATTTTGTATTGTTTCATTAAAGAGTTTCTTCAACATCCAATTCAAATTTATACAATAAATTACCATCTTTATCAGCACCAACTGCTCCAAACTCTTGAATATCGTTTGTCAAATGAACTTTAAATGGAACACTATCATAAGTAACAGAAGAATCATTTGATAAAGCAGTTACAAGTGGTGGCTCTATTGTAATCGTTGCTTCATTTGATCCATCGGCAGTTACATCTGCAACTACCATATATACTTTGTCATGTGCAAATTTTATAAAATCTCCAGCTTTTAATGTTCCTGTCATAGCATCAACAGTTATTGTAGTATCTCCTACTGCTTGAATTCCATTTACTAAAACAGTTCCACTTATATTGCCTCTTGCATTTTTTATTTCAGGTGGAGTAATTGTAAAATCTTCTTTTCCTGATCTTTGCTTCATTATAAAAGCCATAAGTTCTCCATAAACATCTGATCTCTTTGCAGTTATAATACTAGCAGTAAATCCAAATCTCTGGTTTTGTATTTGTCTTGATAATTTTTTTCCTGATAATGATTTTGAAATTAAAGTGTTTTGTATATTTTTAATTCCTAATGTTTCAAATTTAGATGTTGATATTGGAAATGCACCACTCATTATACTAACTCACTTCTTCCTTTTTCTGCTAAAGCATTGTTTATTATTCCTGTTATAGTACCTCTGTTCTCTTGTAAAGCTTCACCAAATCCTCTTGAATCTATTGTATTAATTGTAAAATTCACATTAACTGCTCCACCACCTGTACCTCTAGCATTTTGTGTAATTTGACCTGTGCTATTTGGTACAAATAATTCTGGCCCTCTTTCTCCAACAACAACAGGCTGACCTTTTGAAACTGAACCTCCTGATGCTCTATGTGGATTGCCACCTGTAAAGCCACCTGTAAATAAACTTAGTACAGCTTGTTTTTTCATTTCTGTTGTCTGTGATTTTAATTCGTTTGTAATTTTTGCTTCTGAATCTACTTGTTCTTTTTTAAGTGCGTTTCTAATTGTTTCTTGAATTATAATTTGAATTGTAAATGCTAAAATATCTACGAATAATTTTTGTGCTAATTCTTTAAATGTCATGTTTAAGTCTTTACCAAGAACTAAAGCTTCTGCTAGTCCTCTTGAAAATGCTTTGATGCCACTTTGAGCCATTTTACCTAATGTTTGATTTATAGATTCAAAATCTTTTTTAAATGCAGTAAGTATATTTTCTTTTACTTTGCCTAATTCTAATCCAAATTTTTTAGTTTCTTCAGTAGAACTTTTTAATTTGTTCAATATTTCTTCTACTTGTTTTTTTGAAAGTAATGCTTTATCTTCTAATCCATTTAAAAATTCTTCCATTTTACCAATAAAATTATCTGTTTCTTTAGTTGTATTACTTAATTCTTCATTAAGTATTTTAAATGGAATTTTTAATTTGTCTGCTGATTTTCTAAAATCTTCTATAACAATTCTCATGTTAGCAACTTTGTCTTTAAACATTCCTGTTTTAGCAAGACCATTTGTTATTTTTTCTAAAAGAAAAGCATAAGCATTTGCTAAATCTCCTAAAATACTTCTTATCTCATCAAAGACTCCACCAATAACTAAAACAACACCTTTACCTAATCTACCTAACATTAAGAAACCTATTAATCCTAGTGTTTGTACTCCTTGTGGTAACTCTCTAAATACTGCAAATAAATTACTAACTGATTTTCCAATAAAACTAAATACAGGAGTCAATGCTCCAATAACTGATGCTGATGTTAATATTGCTGTTTTAGTAAATTCTATTAAACCAGCACTTAGCCTAGCACCAAATGTTGACATAAGATCGGAGTTGTTTTCAATTAATCTATTTACTTCTACTAAGCCTTGTTTTATAAAATCAAAGAAACCAGCTTGTGCTGTATCTAATCTAAACTTAAATAGTTTATCAGATAACATTGATAAAGTACCTGTAAATGAAGTTGATAGAACTTCAGTAGCTTTTTCAAACTCTCCACCCTCTCCAAATAATTCTCTAAATTTAGCTTTTGTTTTTTCTGTTGTGACTTGTACTCCAGCTTTAAATCCTAATAATGCTCTAACACCTCTTTCTCTAAATAAGTCTGCACTACCAATACCTGAAGAAAATGATCTTTGTATTTGTTCAGCAGTAGTTCTAAAATCTAATCCTGTGACCGATGCAACATTACCTGTAATTTTTAAAATCTCATTTAGTTCTTCTGCGTTTTTTGTAACAACTGCTAAGTTACCAGCACCAGCTTGAATTTCCTCTAGTGAGAAAGGTACTTTACCAGCAAAGTCTATCAATCCTTGAAAAGCTTTATCTCCCTCTTTGACACCTTTAAATAAAAAAGCAAATCTCAATCTTAATTGTTCAACAGTAGAACCTACATTTAAAATTGATTTTATAGCAAGTCCACCACCAATACCTATAATAGCTGATTGAACAGAAAATACTGCACTTCTTAAATTTGTTAATCCAGCCCTGACACCATTAAAGGCTTGTCTTGTTTTATCTTTTGCTAATATATTTAATACTAAATTTTGTGCCATTTATCTGTGCCTTGTTTTGTTCATAGCCTGTTCATGTTCTTCGTTTTCTAATAAAAGAAAGCCTAACCAATGGTTATACTCCCATTCTTCCATTTGTAAAACTTCTCTTAAAGGTATTTTTAGTCTATCAGCTACAATAAAACAATTCTTTAATTGAGGCTCAGATTTTAGTTTTTTTTTACCTGTTCAGGATTGATAGCTTGTACCATTGCAGTCGCTATCCTAGAGAGTACATCAGAATCAACTTTGTGCATCAAGCCAAGTTTATCTTCCAATGTAAATAATTTGTTACCATCTTTATCTAGTGATTTCATAACTAGAATATCAGCAAGAATACTAACATCATTAAGATTATCAGATTTTCTAAATAGTTTATTTTTTTCAGATAAAGTAATTGGATTCCAATATATTACACTTGGATTTCCAGCTTCGTCTTTCCATTCTTCAACTTCTATATGTTGAACACCAAGAGACTCAAAATGAGATTTTGCTCTGTCAATAAATTTCATACAATATTATTAGACAGTTCCTCTTGTTAATGCTCCTGTGCCTTGAAATGTAACTGATCTAGTTGTTATTCCATCTAATGAAATATTAACACTCATTCCTGTTACAATTCCTGTACCTGTAAAAGTTTCATCTCCTGATGAATTACCTTCAGGTGCTAATATAAAAGATATTGAAGTTCCAGCAGTTAATGTTTGTTGTGGAGTATCAGTTTCATCATAACTCATTTCTAAAGTTCCTGAAAACGATGTTCTTCCAGCTACAAATGATTTTGTTGCATCTGATAATTGAGTATCTTCTACAACATCAGCAGTAGTTTCAAGTGTGTAACCTGTTAGTTCGCCTATACCTGTTCCACCAGCAGTTACT
>Ga0187217_1000754_pt1 | contig 13298 bp, 26 predicted proteins | sample 15SPOviralmetaG_FD_130165 | JGI IMG/M metagenome (GOLD analysis project Ga0187217, IMG submission 130165) | Marine viral communities from the oligotrophic San Pedro Time Series (SPOT) site, San Pedro Channel, CA, USA - 15 SPOT_SRF_2010-09-15... | ecosystem: Environmental > Aquatic > Marine >... | reverse complement strand
CTCAACAGCGCAGCCTTCAAGAGCCTTGTGGATGCAGATTTTGCAGCTAACCAAGTTGCGCTGCAAACCGCTCTAGATAAACTTGAGAGATCTCCAGCTTATAAGCGGTGGCTCAAGAGTGTTGAGATGGGACCGGGTGCTGGACGCGCACTTCTGGAAACAGCAATTGTTGCGGGAGCTGATGGTCAGATCGCTCCCCCAATGGAACAGACTGTTGAGGAAGTTAACGATTCACCAGCACTGCAAAGTCTGATCGAAAGCATGGACCCTAATGTGTCAACCAGAGTGCAGGAGGTAGCCCAGTAGGCTACCCCCAATCCTTAAAGTGACCTAGCTCTTCGTTTTCGTTCCAGCCGTCATTGTATTCTTTTAACTGTTCTTCAGTTAGATCCACGACTTTGTAGCCGTGGCCAGTTCCGTTTGGCCAGTAGTGAGGCGAGTAGCTGCGCCCGTAGTAACTATCTGCGCCGCCACGATCATGGGGTGAGCCGTGTGATTTGTTGATTTTCATCATTAGTAATCCTTTTAAAATGGAGGTTCTTCATCAGGGGTGGATGGGAGCCACACGATGTCCACATCGTGCAGCGCCAAGATAAATTCGCGGAGGCTGTTTCCGTACAATCTATGCCTCCTCTTTTTCTCTCGCCAAAGTATCCATTGCTCCCAATATGACTTGGAGAGGAGTAAATTTGCCGTCAAGATAATAGAAGCAGCGTGTGAAAGTGGTGTTGTATTCGTTGGTCACTTGGTGCGGCGTGACGCTTACAGGCAAGCCACCAAACAAACGGCCAAGCTCAACAGCTTCATGGTACTGAGCCATGCGGCGCTCAATCAGATCAACCACAGTTTCTGTCACTTCGGCTTGCTTGGCTGTGATGCGGTCAGACTTTGGAGCTGGCTTTACAACTTCAAGCTCTTTGAGCAAAACACGAAATGTAATCAGATCAGTCAAGTCAGCGTGGTGCGCCTCATCAAACAGGCGAAAATGCTTTTCGCGGATCTGGTGAAGATCAAAAGGAATTGCAAAGTAATCTTCGCGTGACAAGCTATCGATTGAAAATTGAAAATTGTTTTCACGAAGCATTTGGTATCCGCTGTTCAACTCACCAAGAGCTTCTTTCTGATGAGACTTAGCAGCAAAGGTTTGATCCTCTTGAGTCATGTTGATTGCGGATGAAACGTAGTCCTGAACGGTTGTGAATTTTGTGTTGTACATGGTCTTTCCTCTCTCTCTACATAACTAATATATGACATCTGTCAGAGATTACAATAGGCGTAAGCAAAAAAAGGGGCCGAAGCCCCAATTTATTAGTGATTAATCTCATTGACCCAGATGCCATAGACCATCTTGTTAGAGCTATCAAAAGTATCGTGAGGGGTTCCCTCAATGACAGCGCAGTAATGCTTAGACATCCGAGCGATGCAAACGCCTTCGGTATCTGATGCCTTGCACTTGCGCCCGTCAAACTTAGGCGCAGCCATCCAGAACCAACCATGCTTATTAAGCACTTTCTCATAAACAGATTTTGGCAATCCGTTTCGAGCTGACTTCTTGTTGCCAGCATCTTTGTTGGCTTGAGCCAACTCTTTGTAGCAGGCGTCATAGTCGAGGCCAAGCGCGATTGACATAGCGCGAACACCGCAGTCGCCAGCGGAACCCTTACGGCCAGTGGCGGCACGGCCACCATCGTTGTATGTGAAATTTGAATTAGTCATATCATGCCCTCCAGAGCGTTGTGGGGGAGCCGCAGCTCCCCGGTTGAATTACACAGCGGCTTCAAGCCATTCGATGCAGCGATCCCATTGCTGCCAATTGTCAGTCAAGCTAATGTCGAACCCTCCAGCATCAATCACATTTTCCAGATAGATGACTTTGTCCACCTCAAGAGCGTATTGGTCTTTGACCGATTGTGTTGCCAGTGCTTGGATTGCTTTTTTAGTAATTTTCATTTTGGTTTCCTCTCTCTACACAACTAATATATGACATCTGTCACAGATTGCAAGAGGGTTGGGGAAAATAATTTCCCCTTTAGATCAAATGTTTTTGCCTGCCTTCCGTAAATTGCTGGTAAATGACCTCAATTCTTCACGCGCATAAAACAGTTTCTGTTGCGCATTATTTGGCGCATCCTTGCGCAAGCTATCGTCCTGCGCCCGGTCAACCTGAGATCGCAGCCACTGAAGCTGTGACGCTTGAAAGGCAGTTAGATCAGTATCTGTCATACCGCAAACCCCTCCAGAACTAAGGCCGCAACAAATGACGCAACAAGCGCCCCCCAGAACGTCAGAAATTTTATGTGCTTACGCTCCAAAAACAATGGCTCCATGCCTTCTTCATTTTCCATTTTTTAGCTCCAATACTTTCTTAGACGCATCCGCTGCGCCCTTCCCAACGATCACGCAGTGACCGATTCTTTCAAGGTAGGCGATCATTTCCTTCTGATCGGGGGAAAGTCGCCCACCACTTGCCCTCTTCATCTCAACCCACAAATTCCACTCAGGGATAAACAGGTCTGGAACCCCAGCCACAACGCCCTCTGCCTTGAACTTCTTGCCAGCAGAGATCGATCTCTTACCGCCATTTGGAACGGCAAAGATTAAAACCCCTGCAAATTTAGCTCGAAACCAATTAACAAAACCCACCTGTTCATCATGCTCAGAAGGGTATGTCTTCGAGGTCGCTGAGATCAGCGTAACCGCTCTGCGTCTTCGCCTCATATTTTTTCTCCACTTGAGTATAATCAAATTCTACAATTTCTTTGTACTTCGGATTATGGCTGGATGGCTTCACCTTTATTCGGCTTGGCTGTACCCAATCTCTTGCCTCATCCAAGGCATCACCAGTTGTGTTAGCAGTAGCCCCTAGCAACGACTTTCGAGCCTGATACCGTCCCGCTGCATAGCCCCCGTGATCAGGGCAGAGCCACTCCGATACCTCTTCAAAAAAGCCATAGCTGTATGTCACTCGAATGCTGTCTGGCTTGCCTTCCTTCTTATGCCGCCGATAGCTCACGTTATCCACATCAACCCACTCAGCCTGCACCTGTGACGATAGCATGGCCCCACGATAGCTGCTTGAGCTGTGGTTGAGTGTCGGGGCAGGGAACTCAAACCCGCATTCAGGGCAGATCTGACAGGCCGCATGAACCATCGTCTGGCACTTGCCGCACTGCTTGGCAGGAGCCTCACCATCCCCACCCGACATTTTATCTTTGGGCTTCACCTGATCGATGAACCCGTGACGCTCGACGTTCTGCCCGTAATCCAAAATCAGGCAATTTTCCTTACCATCAGCGATTCGTGTCCCGCGCCCTACCATCTGAACGTACAGGCCAGTCGATGCCGTAGCTCGAATAAGCGCAACCAGATCCACCTCTGGATGATCGAACCCAGTGGTCAGCACGTTCACATTGATCAAGCAGCGCAGCTTTCCACTTTTGAAGTCGGCAATGGTCTTTTCGCGCACAGCCCCACTGTCTGAACCCGTGACAACGCCCACATCGATGCCGTGATCCTCGAACTCATCCGCCAACATATTCGCGTGGTTGACCCCGCTGCTGAACACCAGCCAGCTCTTTCGATCAGACCCAAGATCGATGATCTCTTCGACAGTAGCAGCAACCAACTCTGGATCAGACGCAGCAGTCGCAAGTTGGCTTTCGATAAACTCGCCCCCACGCTTGCCAACACCTGTCAAATCAATCTGCCTCACGCCACCCTTTGAGATGACCGGGGACAAGTAACCTTGCTCCATCAGCATGGCCACAGGTATGTCATGGGCGATCCCGTCAAAGATCGCACCTTCGCCCTTATGCAAGTATCCCGTGTCCAATCGGTACGGCGTAGCCGTCAATCCAACCACCTTCATCAGAGGATTGCATACCTTCAGATCAGTGATGAACCTGTTGTATCGTGTCTCGCTGTTCTTAGGCAGTAAGTGCGCCTCATCGATCAAAACCAAGTCAGGGGCGGGGACAATGTCATACGCCCTCTCCCAGACGCTCTGGATGCCTGCAAACGTGATCGGGCGGTCTAGAACCTTCTGCTTCAAACCCGCGCTGTACATGCCAAAATCAGCCTCTGGATACAGCTTCAGCAGTCCACTTGCGCCTTGCTCCAGAAGCTCTTTCACATGCGTCACAACCAAGACCCGTGTGCCGGAGAAGCTCATGGCGTCCATGATGATCTGCGCGATGATCGCAGTCTTGCCAGATCCAGTCGGAGCAACAATCAGGGGATTGTCCCCAGCCTTGCCAGCCCAGTAATTGTACAGGCCATCGACAGCTTCTTTTTGATAATCTCGAAGTTCAAACGTCATTGATAATCCTCCCCAGAAAATCATCCGCGTCTTGCACGGCTTTGCTTATCCCGTGCTTGCTAATTTCATCTTCAACCTGCGAAATTAAATACTCAACCAGACCAGCTTCGATCTCAGCATTGATGATCGGCCAGTGATTGGCGCGTTTTTTCTGGACAATGAAATTTATCATAATGATGGCGATTTCTTTGTCGGTGATGTTGCGCGGCATAACATTCAACATAATCGCAACTATTTCGCCCAGTTCTTCGCGGTTCATGTTTGCATCCTCCCGGCAAAAATCTCACGGCTGTTACCCTTGTTTCGGATAACCTCGCCTGTATCTTGATCTTCATATTCGACAAAATCATCCCCGGCGTCCACCACCTCGAAATCTTTCGGCATGATCTGGGGAATGTACAAATGCTCATCACAGGTCACGACAGGCTTGCCCTTCGCGCAGCTCCACGTCCCATCCTTCTCAGGCGTCACATGGCTGCACGTCCGACAGCTCACCTCTGGAATCTTGCACCCGTGGCACACCGCCCAGTAAGGACAGAACTTGCACTGCCAATTGCTAGGATCTTCATGCAGCTTCGCAGGAGGCAGCGCAGAATACACAATGCTCTCTGCCTTGCTGACCAACAGCTTGGCTTCTGCCTTGTCCAGCTTGATCCTCTCGCCGTAAATCTCATCTGTATTTTTATTCACAGCCAAAAAGTAGCAGCGTTCCATACCAGCTAAGTGCATACCAATCTGGCATTGCGCCCAGTAGATCGGCTTAGACTTCTGAACGCCCATGTTCTTTGTGGTCTTGAAATTCTTATCGTTCATCGTCTTGAACTCAAGAGTGTGTGGCTTGCTGCTTTCCTTAAACCCCTCACCAACGCCATCCAAGCTCAGTGCAAAGTGGCCACCACAAGCCTCGAACCTGACCTGCTTGCCAGTTTCTGGATCTCGCTCCCAGACCGTCACGCCAACCGCTCGAAGGTTCGCAACAACGCGATCCTCTTCCCGGTCACCAGTCTCGAACAAACGCAAAAGACGCCCGTCAAAGTTGGGCGTCCAAGCATGTCTGAATTGATACCACAAAGCGCGGCTGCACGGGTTGCCAATCTGGCTACCCCCAAGATGAGGCCGATGCTCATTCTTGCGCTTGTCTTTGTAGTGTTGATAAATCGCCTCAACAGTTTCAGGCGTGGCGTATGGCTCAAGGTTCATTATATTATCCCCAAATAACTAAGCGCAATTTGCACACAAAAACTGGTGACCATAAATTCAAGCATCGTACTCTCCTTCTATTCATTAAATGGGGCAGACTAGCCGCCCCATCATAGAATAGAACTATCGCTTCCAAGGTGGTGTGGCAGAACCATTTGCCGCCGCAGCAGCCACAGGAATCTCCACAGGAGCCGAAGCAGTCGCACCCGCAGCATCATAACCCTTCACCTCGTTAGAGGCACTGTACTCGCCGTAAGCAGGCTTAACCGCAACTTTGACCATCAGTGGCTTGTCCAAAAGCTCAGAGCTGTTCTTTGGATTTGGCACATCAATCGCACGGCAAATGCTGGACAGTGCGCGTTGGGCAATCTCAACAGCCACAGAATTTGGGTTGTTCAAATTCAGGCGCTCAAAGATTTTGCGGCCAGCAAAGTTTCCTTCGATCACTTCGATGTCCAACTGAAGGTAAGTGCCAGTCTGTTTTTTATTTGGCTTTTCTTCAGTTTGAGTAATCACACATTTGTACCAATCGGCTGGCATTGGTTCGTATGATGTTTGTGGCTCAACAGCCATTGCGTTAAATCCGTTAAGATCCATTTGAGTTTCTCCTACTCTGCTACAAATTGTTGGAATGGGTTGCCGCCGTCAAACGTGAACGGCAGTGGCTCAGTAATATTGAACCGATTTTTGGTGACTGATGATGCCTGTGGAAAGCACAGGATCTCACGCTCACCTGTAGAGATGGCGCGTTTCTTATCGCCATCGCCGCGTGTAAATGTCTTCAGGCGGATCAGTCCAACCAGATCGACATTGTCCGTATAGTGCGGGATGCTCTTCTTGTGCATCCGTACACAATAACGTGCGTATGGGTCCATGTCAGGCAGGTCCAAAGTTTCGGTATCTGCGTGACCAATGAACACAACATTCATGCCAGTCTCATAGGCAAGGCTACCAGCCCAGTCACGAACCTGACGATGCACTTCAGATGCTGTGCCATAGCCTGCGCCGTAGCCACCACCCGCTTGGTTGATCGACTTGGCCTTGGGATCGGCAGCGACAATTTCGCTCTCAATCATCGTGGCCAACTGCGTGATACTGTCGATCACAAGGGTTTTGAACTCATGCTTTTATGTTGCCAGAACCTCAATGGCGTCGAAGACATCTTTGCTTGATGCTGCCAGAGGAAACAGGCTGACATTCTCATTGCCCTGCAAGCTGGCTGTGCCATCTTCAGTACGAACAAAGACAGGCTTCGGAAACATAGCTGCCAGTGTGGTCTTGCCCATGCCGCCTTCACCGAAGAGTGTGGCGATGACTGGCCGTTGCCCGGTGGGCTTCGACAGTGATTTTAAATTGATAGCCATTACCAATCCTTTCCAAATACGAGGGCGAACACCTCATCTAAAATTTCATCCATGTTTCTCATTTTACTTCTCCCTATAATTTGAATTTGTCGGAAACATGGTATCCATGTCCCAGCCAGAAACGGTATTGTAACCTTCCTTGAACTTTGTATTTGTCATGGGAATTTTACGAATAAACTTATTGTACGAGTTTAAAATCAGATCGATTTTGTACTGCGCTGAAGCCTTCAAGCGAGGGTTCTTCATGTCATCCTTCCGCAACCATTCACGACAAAAAACTACAGCATCGTCCTCATACGTTTTCTGTCCATCACGCCATGCCTGAACCATTGCATTTGCTTCGGTTACTTTACCTTGGAAGCTGGCAACATAATGTAATGCAGCTATCCAGCTTGCTATCCGTGGGTAGCAGTTCATAGCCACATCAACGCTCTCATCGATCATTGGATGGTTTTCCAAAACCTCAAGAATTTCCGAATGTGTTAGGCTTGAGTTTTTGCGATCTTTGTTTTGCGCCAGCATTGACAGAAAGTTTACGGTGCTTGCTTTTCGCTTTCCGTTCTTGATACCCATCATCGCCGCACGATCTGCGAAAGTTCGCTTCTTGCCGTTATCGATGCTTTGCTTAACAGTATTGGGAAGCCCCTCCACCAATATGCATTCAATCGGACGATTGGCCATCAAGCAGGCAGTCAGACGATGTTGACCATCGATAAGCTCACCATCTTCAGCAATCTTGATGGTCTCGCCATTAAGCTGCCAGTCACCATTGATTATGTCGCGCTTGTATTGACCATAAGTTTGCTCAGACAATTTCCGATTGGCTATGTTCTTAGCCAGCAGCGCCTTTGCATGGTCAGGCGTAATGATAGTTTTTAAATCACTAATGTGCATTTCACTTGTCCTTTTCCAGATGTTTAGGCCGCAACTTGGGCCTGATTGATTTAGATGCGACATCTGTCTCAACACAACTTGAATGAATGTCGCGGTAATTTTGATAGATCGCGGCGTGAATTTGATCCTGCGCCGCGATGCAAGAGTGGTAGTTATTAAATGGAATGCGGAACTCTAATCTTTCGCCGCTATCAAATTCCAAAGAATAACTAACCACCAGAATAAACCAGAAGGTCACTAGAGCGCCTCGACTTTGACGCCAACTTTGCCCTGCTTAGATTCAAAAGCCTTCGAGACTTTTGCCCAGAGCCGTGGCTCTTTCTCCAGCAAGTAACGACAACCCGCAGCGTCAGCAGAAATAGTTTCCTTAACGGGACGCATGTGTTCAGGAAGTTTGTCTTTAACTTTTTCCCAAACAATAGGATCAACCTTACGAGACACAGGCTGTGTCAGCGTGACTTTAAACAGTTCCAATTTGTGGGTGATTGAGCCTTCACCTTTAGCTTCAAGAGCCTCAGTGATTTGGGCTTCTATCGCATGACGCCGTGCGATAATCAGTTTTTCTTGCGCCTTAACTTCTAGCCACTCGGAGGCCAATCCATCAATATTGCTCATGGCAATTTCCTTTCTTTCACTCTCTCTACAAAATTCGGTTTACAGAAAGATTTTCAGCCTGTAAAGCTGTTTTTGCAAAATATGTAAATTTAGCCCTAAATGGAGAAAAAAATGACCAACCTCATGCCCATCGATGATATTCGAGAATCCTTGCAGGATAGGCGTTTAACCGTGGTGGCGGAACGCTGTGGACTATCCCATCCAACCGTCAAAGCAATCGCCACAGGCAACGAACAAATCAGCCTGACCACTTGGAAAAAGCTCTCAGAATACCTGAGTGATTCGCAATGAACATAGAAGACTACTGTTCCAAGCTAGGCTGGTATCTGGTCACCATCCCGGCAGGCTCGAAGGGGCCGACATCTTTCGGCTGGCAGAAGCCAGAGAGAGCTTTGTCAGATCCTGATGAGGCCAGAAAATACTATGAGCAAAATCCAACGCACAATGTTGGGCTGTTGCACGGCGCGTCAGGCACATGCGCCATCGACATCGATCACGTCGAAAACACAAAGCTGATCTTTGAAGAGCTGGGCATCGACTTCAGCCTGCTGATGAACTCCGCGCCACAAATCATTGGCCGCGAAAACCGGGGCAAGCTGATCTTCAAAGCACCCGCCGATCTAATCACACACAAAATATCGTGACCTGTAAAAGATGATCCGCGCAAGACCGAAGTGGTCTTCGAGCTTCGAGCTGGGTCAGTGCAAGACGTTCTGCCGCCATCTATCCACCCAGATACTGGCCGTCCATATCAGTGGGCAGGTAGGTCCATCTTTGATGAACTCCCAGAGCTGCCGCCACAGCTCCTGACCTTATGGCGCGAGTGGGACAAGTTTCGCCCACAGCTTCAAGACATCTGCCCGTGGAAAAAGAAGGCAGAGTTTCAGCCAACAAAGCGTCCCCGCCCAAAGGGTGACAGCACCAGCGTGATTGACGCCTACAATGAAGCCAATGACATGCACAGCCTGTTAGTCCAGTACGGCTACAAGCAGACATCCCGTGGTCGATACCTATCGCCCAACTCCACATCTAAATTGGCCGGCGTAAAGTTATTCGATGATGGCCGTGCCTACTCGCACCATGCCAGCGATCCCTTCGACAGCGCCCACACATTCGATGCTTTTGAACTTTACTTGCAGTACGAACATATGGGCAATGTGACCAACGCGGTCAAAGAGGCAGCTCAGATCCTCAACGTCACGCAAGATCCAGATTATGAGTACGACAAAGAGGCTATAGATCACGGCGCCAAAGTGGCCGCATCGATCATGTCCAAGCCAGACACGAAGTCAGACGAACCACTAGATAGTGTGCCTGAAGACCTCCTGTCGGTCCCCGGTGTTTTGCAAGATGTGGTGAACTTCTACACAGTCACAGCCATCAAGCCGCAGCCACAGTTCGCAGTTCAAGCTGCAATTGCATATGGCTCAGTGGTTATGGGACGCAGATGGGTAACAGACCAGCGTAACTTTTCCAGCCTGTACTTCCTCAACATTGGTGAGACAGGATCTGGCAAGGAACACACAAAGACAGTTCTCGAAGAGCTACTCGAAGAGGCTGGTCTTGATGAGCTGATCGGTCCCGCAGGCTACACTTCCGCCGCCGGGGTGATCTCAACTCTGACCAAAAAGCCCACCCACGTTTCAGTGGTGGACGAACTTGGACGCCAGCTCAAGTCAGCAGCAGCCAAAGGCAATCAGCACAAGGCAGACGCCCTGACATCGATCATGGAATGTTTTGGCCGTCAGGATGGCACACTTCGCCAGCAAGGCTACGCAACCAACACCATGAAGTCATCTGATGCTGAGAAGTTGGAAAAGGTTGTAAAGCGTCCCAGCTTGACACTGGTTGGCATGTCAACGCCGTCTGAGTTTATGCAAGCAATCGGTGGCGGTGATGTGGCTTCAGGTCTGCTGAACCGATTCGTCATCGTCAAGTCGGAGATCGGCGTCCAGCTCTCGCAGGAAAAGCGCAGATCAAATATCTCTGAGCGTCTGGCCAAGTGGTCAAAGGAACATGCACACGCTCAAGTTGGTGACCTCGACACAGGCAACGCACATGACATGCCGCCACATCCAGTTGAGGTTCCCTTCACGCCAGAGGCCAAGAAACTTCTGCGCGGCTATGAAGAGAGACTTGTCGATGCCATCAAGAAAGAGACTGGCACAGGACTAGAGGCCATGTACAATCGATCCCGTGAGATCGCCATGCGCCTGTCTCTGATCATCGCCCGGTCTATGGATCAGGAAGAAATCGGACCAGACGCAATGCAGTGGTCAATCAACTATGTGGATCACTACGCCAAGCAGACCATTGAGATGTTCCGTTTGAACATGGCCGAAGGTCCATTCGATGCAGCATGTAAAGCAGTCTACGCCAAGATCGAAAAGTCTGGGCTGGGTGGCATTACCGAAAGCCAGATCTCACGCACGGTTTCGGCCTTTGCAAATATGGAGCCAAGACGGCGCAAGGAAGTCTTCGCAGCTCTGGTTGAAGACCGGGGCATAGAGTACCGCCAAAGCAATGAAGGGATGAGGGGCAAGCCACGCTTCGCATACTTCGCACCACCACAACATTAGGGAGAGTAAAATGAACAAACCAACAAGATCAGAAATCTTGGATACCGCCAAAGAATATGTAACCAAAGATCGCGCTTCACAGCATGGCGACATGGAAAGTAACCTGACTATGATCGCAAATCTTTGGTCAGTTTTCTTGGAAACAAAGATCGAACCGCATCAGGTGGGGGTGTGCATGACGCTCCTGAAAATTGCTAGGATCAAGTCAACCCCTGAAAATGCAGATCATTGGGAGGACTCATGTGGTTACATGGCCTGTGGTGGAGAGCTGATTGCCAAGAAACCCAGCCCGGTAAAGGTCGCAAAATTCCAAGGTGGTAACACATGAGCGATGATAAAATCAAAAGGGTCATCCAATATCTCACAGATATTAGGGATGTGGCCGCGATCAGTGAGGGAACTGACTGGTACGCAATGATGGCACAGAAGGCTCTGGATGAGCTGAAGGATAGTACAGCATGAAGTCATCAATAATCATCGGGGGAAAGTCGCCCAAAAATAGCCGCAATGCCGCTGACTTCTACGCAACCCCACCCGAATGCACCATCGCCCTCATGCACAACTTCGATTGGCTCTTCAGCGGATCTCGCATCTGGGAGCCAGCTTGTGGTGATGGGGCCATCTCAAAAGTTCTGGAGGGCAGGGGGTATGAAGTCGTATCAACTGATCTGTATTACCGTGGATACGGCGATAGCGGGATGAACTTCTTGAACGCTGAATGCAATTGCGGTGGGATCATTACTAACCCGCCATTTAATCTGGCCGCTGAGTTTATCGAAAGATCTGCCGCAAAGCATGTCCCCTTCGCTATGCTCACCAAGGCTACCTTCTGGCATGCCAAGAAGCGACAGAAGCTGTTCGAGGCCACAAGGCCAATGGCAATCTTAGCCATGACGTGGAGGCCAGCCATGTCACCAGAGCGGGGCAAGAGCGCCACTATGGATTTCATCTGGACCGTCTGGGGGGATGCCCCATCAAAGAAGACCGAATACATTCTACAAGGAAAGATCAGTGACTAAGAATACAGAAGTGCAAAAGCTCCAGAGCAAGATTGCAGTACAGCGAAACGAGATCGCAAGACTTACGCAGTTGGTTCAAAAACTCATGGAGCAACGAGACCAATTAACTAAAGACCTAAAATGGATGAGGGGCGAGAAATGATACGCAAGAACGGTTTTACATTCGGGCCAGAGGCAATGGCAAACAATATTGGTAAGTTCCCAAGGACGCGGGAGGGCAAGAGGGCAGACCAAATGACCAAAGTTAGGATGCAACTTGCGTCCTACAGAAAGAACGGAATCCCAAAACCAATCACTCTGCCCGAAGAGCCTTGGGCTAAAAAGAGCTGATATTAATTAGTGCAGTATTTACTGCATTTTTAAATAACACTGTATTAGGCATTAAAAACAACAGGTTACGATTTATTGCATTTATTGCAATATTGCAGTCCCCCTTAGTGCCTAATACCCCCCCTATATGTCTGAGAGATGGGTGGGGTAGGTAGTATGTAGTAATGTAATAAATAATATATCTATATATATATACTATAAGAATAAGGGGTTTGGGCTGGGTGAATAAGTGCAGTATGGATGACTGCAATAAATAAGCAGTAAATACATTAAAAAAACTTTGTGTGACCACTTGTAATCTATGACAGGCGTGTTACTTATAATGTATAGAGAGAGGGAAAAGATATGTTGAAACTTAAAAGAGAATACGCTGGATGTTACTCAGTCGAAGGTCACAACCGCGATTATTTTATTTTCATTGAGCGTTCATGTGACGTTCCAGATATGTGGCGCTGCGAAGGTCAATATTTTTGCAGCTTGTCAGAAGCTAAGGCTTCTATCTTTTCAGAACTTTTGGAGGAAGTGTAATGTCTATACGCAGAATGGAATACAAAAAGAATGGCTACGACATCCGTTGCCGCGTCGAGGGTTCTGGGGATTATGCAGAGGGTCTTATCCTCTGGAAGCGTTACGGCGATGACAAGTACATCGTGATCGGTAAAATCTATAAGACCACAACAGCAGCTTGTGGCACGACACGCGATACCGCAACTTGGCATCACGTCAAAAGCGAAAGCCCAATCAACAAAAAATCTTGGCATGAAGCCGCCAAAGATCTCTATGCTGCCTTCCGAAAGGAGGCAGCGTGATGGAACCTAAGTTTAAAAAAACCAGACGCAAAGGCGATCTGCGACAGCCGTGGGAATACCAAGATTGGCTAATCCACAGCTCAACGTACAATTGGTTTGCTAATAAAGACGGCCACAAAACAATAGTCGCCAGCAGCTTAAAAGATCTGTGCGTGAAAATAGATCAAGCT
>Ga0187217_1000751_pt1 | contig 13328 bp, 21 predicted proteins | sample 15SPOviralmetaG_FD_130165 | JGI IMG/M metagenome (GOLD analysis project Ga0187217, IMG submission 130165) | Marine viral communities from the oligotrophic San Pedro Time Series (SPOT) site, San Pedro Channel, CA, USA - 15 SPOT_SRF_2010-09-15... | ecosystem: Environmental > Aquatic > Marine >... | reverse complement strand
TTTTTTTTACATGATAGTTTGGTTTAACGGTCCCAGTCAAAAAGAATTACTATCTATTCCTAAACAACCAGTGGAGATTGGTTGCAATTACATAAGACAAGTCAGAGATGTAAATCACGTCGTGTGTTATGACGCTGAAGTGGTCAATAACATTGACATAGAAGATGATGTCACATATCATACTCGTGTAGATTGGGCAACACCACCAATATGGAAATCAATTGTTAATCCATATGGAACAGGCATCAACTCAGGCCTGTTGGCAGTTATACTGGCACAAAAAATGACAAAAGAAAAAATTTACATAATAGGTTGCGATTGGGGGATCCAAAAACATAGTGTATTTCAATATGAACAAGGCAGTAAATTAAGGAAATACAGCAATAGTATGAGAGATGTAATGTTTCAACTTGCCAAACAATCACCAATCGTTGTAGTCAATAATGGCACACCAGATGTAAGGGTTCCTGTAATAACAAAGTTTGAATTCCTAAAGACTATACAATAAATATACTTGTTCAAGCAGGACTTGACAGTAATTAAAGAAGGACTTTATAATGGCTACATTCGCAAGTGACTCAAATCTACAGGAATATGAACCTGATATCTTAAATTTTGGCATACAAGATTTTTCAGAACTTCACGCCAAGAGTTATGATGACATCATTAGATTATTACAAATCAAATGGTGGCCAACAACGCAATACTCAACAATTGACATTAGTGTAATAGGTAATGAATCCAGATTATCACCAAGCAGACTAGACAGCACTCAATTCACAAGAGCGTCATCTTATCATGTACTTGCTTATTACATCTATCCTAGGTTATCTACATTTGACCCTGATGGAGACGCTTTCCAAAATAAAATGAATTACTACAAGCAACGGTTTGAAGAAGAATTTGAATTAATTTTGAGAGAGGGCGTATCCTATGACAGCGACAGTTCAGGCACTTACACAGACAGTGAAAGATCTTCGTTTCATACAGGGCGATTGATTAGATAGTGTCAGCAAGAGAAAACATAGCAAAAAATATCGTACATCAACTGGAGAACATGACGACTCCAGCACCTAACTTTGTGACCAGAGAACATTTTGATGTTCAGAAATTAGCAATCACTCAATATCCAGCAATATTGGTCTATACTGCCAACGAAGACAGAGAAGACATCAGCACAGATGAGAGACAGAGCAACATCACATTCCAATTGAGATGTTTCGTGCGTGGCAATCAATTAGACACGCAACGTAATGAACTCTGTGAAAATATTTCTGAGACATTGGAAAAAAGCAGAGACAGAGATCTTACACTAGCACACGAAAATATTCATAACGTATCAACAACGATATCCAATGTGGAGGTGATTGAAAGAGAATTACCTTTGGCACAAATGAATATCAATGTTAATGTAAGATACACATATACAAAAGGAGTATTATAATGGCTGTAAAAATGTACAAAGACAACTTATTCAAAATGGTGCGAGGCATGGATGCCCAAGCACACTTGGATGACGGGTGGGCATTTGATGTCCCGTCAAAAACAACATCAACAAAACCAAAAGTGAAATATAAACTTAAGGTCAAAGATGTTGAAATCAAACAAACAAATCTTCACAGTCCAGAAGATTCTAACATAGGAGACTAAACCAATGGCTACAAATGCAACAAGTTATACTGGAGAGTCAGGTGTTGTAGAATTTAGTGACACAGCATCAAGCGTGACAGCAGTCGCTTCTGTGAGAAACTTCACAATAGATACTGAAATGGACGCAATTGAATCTACGGTAATGGGATCTGGTAATAGATCTTACATTCCAGGATTGAGACAATTTTCTGGAAGTATGGATTTGTTTTTCAGAGATGACACAAACGGTGGAGCAGGACAGGAAGCATTACAAAATGCGGCTTATTCTACTCAAACTGCCGCGACGGCAATAGAACTGTACCCTTCAGGGAAAACTACAGGTCTAAAGTTGTCTGGAAATGTAATCATCACTGGTCATTCAATCACATCAAACTTTGATGGAATGGTTGAAGCGAGTGTGACATTCCAAGGTTCTGGAGCATTAACAAGAACAGAGTTATAATGTTTTCAGTCCAATTCAATACGACAAAAGCAACCGCTGATCTTAAAAAATCAATTGATCAAACGGTTCGCTCAGTAGCGAAGACTTTTTTTGACGGAGTCAAAAAGAGAACACCAGTTAGGTCTGGTCTCGCTAAACGAAGTTGGCGGTTCAACAGGAAGTCAGCAACAAGTTATTCTGTTGACAACAAGCAACCGTACATAGGTCGTTTAGACGAAGGCTACTCAAAACAAGCACCATCAGGTATGACGAGACCCGCACTTGATGAGGTTATTGCAAAGCATAGAAACATAAGGAGCAAATAATGACAATAACAGACAAAATAGCAAAACACTACCAACAAAGCATTAGTGGTGAATTGAAAAAATATCATGTGGACGAGTGGGACACTGATATCTATTACAGAACAACATATCCACTTAAAGATGAAGCAAAGGTTTTAGAATTGCAGGCCAAAGGTCACACAATTGAAGCCTTAGTTGAATCAATCATCACTAAAGCAAGAGACAAAGATGGTAAAAAAATCTTTGTTGAAACTGATAGGGTGAAGTTAATGAATGAAGCAGATCCACTTGTAGTGGTAAGAGTTGCGACAACCATTAACAACGACAGGATAACTGGCTCGCAGGCTTCTATCGCAAAGGAATAGAAACCAGTGTTGAGTTAAGGTTTGTAATGATGCTCGCTGACAGGCTGAAGAAGTCTGTTGAAGAAATATTACAAATGACAACACTGGAGAGAGATATGTGGGCAGGTTACTTGTTTTTTGAGCATAAGGAGAACACAAAGACTATGCAGAAACAAAGACAACAGGCTAGGACTAGAAGAAGATAATGGCTAGGCAAGATCTGTTAATAAACATAGCGGTCCAGAACCAACAAGCATTGGGTAGGCTACAAGGCCAACTCAATGGCCTAAAGAAAAGCAGTTTTGGATTGGGCAAAGCGGCCAAACTGGCGGGGGCGGCATTCGCGGCCATTGGAACCGTCAAACTGGTTGGTGGTCTTATCAACACGATAAGAACATTTGAAGACCTGCAGGCGACCTTAAAGACAGTACAAGGTAGCACTGAAGCGGCGGCTTCTGCATTTGATCTCATAAGAAAATTCACAGCAGGAACAACATTCCAACTAGCGGAAGTATCAGAAGGTTTCATCACACTTAGAAACGCAGGATTGAATCCTACGCAGGACATGATGAAAAACTTAGGTAACATTGCCGCTGGTATGGGTAAAAGATTTGATGATGTTGCCAAAGCGGTATTCAATGCCACTACTGGTGAATTTGAAATGCTTAAACAACTTGGTATCAAAGTCAAGGTCCAAGGAGACAAACTAGAAGCACAATTCAGAGGCACAACAATAAAATTAAACAACAACGCAGAAGAAATTCTTGGATTGTTAGAGACGATTGGTGCTGAAGATTTTGAAGGTGCCATAGAAGAAAGAGCAAACACATTAAGTGGTGCGTTCTCAAACTTTGGTGATGCCGTAGCAGAAACGGCAATGAAACTTGGTGAGGGAGGTCTAAAAGACGAACTGACACAAGCGGCAAGAGGACTGACAGCATTTATAACAGAAAACGAAGAATTAATTGCAAGTGTTGGAAGATTTTTAGGTTCAACCGTTGGTCTATTGATTGATGCCTTGGGTTTAATCTTTAGAACATTTATGAAGTTGGCTGACGGTCTTGGTCATGTCATAAACGGAGTGGTAGAGTTTGGACAGACGGTACTCAGGTACATTCCTTTCATCAATAAACAAGAACAAGTAGTCAACAACAATGTTGAGGCTCTTCGTTCATTACACGAAGCATACGAAGTCAATAACGAAGAAGTAAAAGACGCAGTGGTCATATCTGACACATACACTGACGCCATACAAAGAGTGAATGTGGCCACAGAACAAGCGGCCCAGACATTTAGTTTCTACGATGACCAAATATTAAGAGCAAAAAGATCACAAGATGCGGCTAACAAATCCGCAAAAGAATTTGAAGACATAATCGCAGGTGATGCCGTTATAGTGGCATTGAGACAGGTGATTGGAGAAGGCTTCACACCTTTACAAGGCAAGATCACAGCCATCGCGGCAGGTATGAACACATTCAGAGACACGGCTTCAAGTGCATTGACAGATGTAATCTTTGGCACAAAATCATTGAATGATGCCATGGGAGAAATTGTAAAATCAACATTGAAAGCCTTGATACAGGGTATGATCAATGTTGGATTGACTGTTTTTGTGTTGAAACCGCTTGAAGAATTTTTAACAAGACAGAAAAACAAACAAAAAGAAATTAACAGCGAATTAAAAAAAGAAATAGGCCTGAGAGCATTGTTGGCGGCGTTCACGGGTGGTTTTGGTTTGCCATTCTTCGCAGAAGGTGGTAAGACAGGTGCCAATCAACCAATTGTGGTTGGTGAGAAAGGACCTGAGATATTTGTACCTAATTCATCTGGTACTGTGATACCTAATCACGATATAGGAATGAACACAGGATCAAGTGGTGGCGGAGGTGACAACATAGAAGTCACATTCAACATCAACACAATTGATTCATCAAATTTCAATCAACTAATAACTTCAAGGCAAGATCTAATCATAGGATTGATCAACAGAGGACTTGCTGAAAGAGGCAAAAGGAGTCTAACAGCATAATGGCATTATTCACACCATCACAAGGATTTAGAACTTTAGACTGGCAATCTAACACAGGTGTCAGGACCACAAGATCAGTTTCTGGCAAAACATTTAGGGTAAAAACAGGCAATCAATCTTGGAGTTTCAAATTGACATCACCTGCTCTTACCAGAGAACAATTCATGGCAGACTATTCATTTTTTGTACAACTAGAAGGAATGTTGAATTCATTTACCATTGTACCACCAACGATTGGTTCAACAAGAGGCACAGCATCAAATACTGTCACTGTGAATGCTGGATATTCCGCAGGACAAAGTCTTGTGAAAGCAAATGGTGGTTCTGGCACAATGAAAAAAGGTGACCTAATTAAATTTTCAAATCACGACAAGGTGTATATGCTGACAGAAGATGTCAACATGGATGCCTCGTCAGAAGATTCCTTCAGTATTTTTCCTGCTCTGACAACAGCAGTAGCAGGTTCAACAACCATCACTTATAATTCTGTACCAGTCAAGGTATTCCTTGACACAAACCAATTGAAATTTGTCACACAGGCAGATGGGTTGTACAGATATGAAGTAGTATTGAATGAGGATATCTAATGCCAAGAAGTATTGCCTCTGCCACACAGAATAAACTAGGCGGCTCCAACATTTTTGTTGCTGACCTTATTGAAATACATTTTGGCACAACTGTCTATTACAACACTTCTCGTTTTAACATTTCTTATGACAGCAGTACAGCACCAGACTCAGGCACAAACATCTATCTAGCACAAGGTAAATTTTTAGGTTATGGTCGTGTAAAAGAAACAACTGACCTTAGGGTAAATGCAATTGACCTAACTTTGTCAGCAGTTGATACAACCACAACCACCCAATTGATGAACAACGATTTTATTGACAAAAGAGTTGTCATCTACAGAGCACTACTGAACAATGATCTATCATTTACGGCACAAGATATATGGATGATATTTGATGGATTCATAACTGGTTATGCCATCAAAGAATCACAAGCCACATCAACAGTGACCATAACGGTTGCTTCACAGTTTGCAGATTTTGAAAGAACAAACGGCAGACGTACAAATCCAGCATCACAAAACATTCATTTTCCAGATGACAGGGGTTTGGATTTCGCACCTGAACTCAAAGAAGATATTAAATGGGGGAGACCATAATGATAGACATCAAAAAAGGCAACATAATAAAAAAAATAGAAATGGAAGATGCCACTCAATTCATTGATTTGGCGATGAAAGCGGTGTATGAGAGAGGACTGAATGACATTGATTTTGACAAGCCTATGTTCTATGCCAGATGTAGAAGTATATTGGCGAGAGCGGCCAATCACACAATAGGTCTTTTTGTTGATGATGAACTGGTTGGTTTTTCAATCGCACAGATAACAACACAACCTTGGTCAACTGAAAAAATTTGTTATTTGAATCTAATGCACACTGACACACAACACAGGCACGAAACGTACTATCAATTGATGTTGGACAGCATTTACACCTGGGCCAAAGGTTTAGGCATTACAAGATTTCACACCAGCACAGTAGCCTATCTTTTACCTGAACAAACAAGAACAAATATGTTGATAAAAAACGGATACAGAGAAGCAGATATCATATGGGAGAAAAAAATTGATTAGAAAATTTGAAAAAAAAGATCTACAACAATGTCTTGAACTTGCACAACAACAAGTCAAAGAAAGCAAATGGTCAGGCAAAACTTTTGAAGTGGAAAAAGTACAAGCAGTCTATCTCAGCACAATAGGCAATCCAAAAAGATTGGCTTTGGTTGTTGATCATGATGGCGAGATCATTGGCACGGTGCTATGTGGTTTGTGTCAATACAATTTCTCGTACAACACTTATGTGAAAGATTACTGGTTATATCTAAAACCAGAACACAGAGGTGGTATGACGGCAATGAAAATGTACAAGGCAGTTTATGAATGGGCAAAATTTTGCAAAGCAGAAGATGTGTATCTTGGTTATAATTTTGGTACAAAAAATAAAAAAATGAAAAATTTCTTTGAAAGAATGGGATACAAACATTTTGCTGATTGTTATATGAAGGAGGTACTGACGTAATGGGTTTTATTGAAGATATTTTTGAAGACCTTTTTGAGGACATTATTGATTTTTTTGAAGACATCATAGATTTTGGAAAAGACCTAATAGGTGCCATTGGTGGTATATTTGGATTCATGCCTGATGTTCCAGATTTCAACTTAGGACAAGGTCAAAGTGGTGAAGGTATGATACAAGGTATCCTTGTCAACAAGACAGGTGCGACTGGACACATACCATTGGTCTATGGCACAAGAAGAGTTGGAGGTTCTGTAATTTTTATATCAACAAATGGTGAATCAAACAAATATCTCTATGTGGCTATGACACTATGTGAAGGTCAGGTACCCAGCGATGCTATTGAAAAGATTATTTTAGAAGATCGTATCATGGACATTGGCACATTGAATCACGGTGAGGTAGTTTCACCAAACGATGCAGACAAATATTCTGGAAGGGTACAATTCCAATTTTTTGATGGCAGGGATGACCAAATTGCTTCAAGCATTCTAAAGGAAGCACCAGGTTGGAGTGATCAACACAGATTACAAGGTATCTCGTACATAGCGGCCAGATATCAATGGGACAAAATTGAAACAAGGGAAGACGCAGAGGCAAATCCTTTCAAAGGTGGTGTGCCTAGATTGAATGTCATAATGAAAGGTAAAAAAGTTTTTGATGCCACTACATTGGGCAGTTCTCACGCAACGGCCTATGGCAGTGAATCATTGATCCACACCAACAATCCTGTGTCCTGCCTTTTGGACTATATGAGAAATCCAAGATTTGGAAAAGGACTGAGCAATGACAGTTTTGATTGGCAAAGTTGGGGTGTGGCGGCAGACCTATGTAATCAGGATGTACAATTTGTTGCGGGTGGTGACAATCAAAAAGTTTTCACCTGTAATGCGGCCATTGACACCAGTGTGAGTTTGATGTCAAACATTAAAATTTTATTATCTGGTTTCAGAGGCATGATGCCTTACACACAAGGCCTATATAAATTAAACATTGAACACGCGGGTGATGATACAGACATAACTTCTACATCTACCCCAAGTGTGGTTCTATCCATTGACAATGACGACATTGTTGGCGGTATGTCCCTAGAAGGTGAGGTCAAAGAGAACAGATTGAATCGTTGTATCGTGACCTACACAGACATAGGTACTGATGAAAATCCAACTTTCAAACCAAATGATGCCGTATTCCCTGACAGACAAGATTCAGATCAAAAAACAAGTGATGATCAATATCTCGCAGAAGATGGCAACATCAGGTTAGAAAAAAAAATTACTATGCCACACATCACAAGCAGAGAAGAAGCCTTGCAATTTGCTGAGGTGTCTGTAAAGAAAAGCAGGAATGCCAAAATTGTTTCTTTCACCACAACTCTACGTGCCTCAAACGTCACGGTTGGTGACCTAATCAGTGTCACAAACGAACACATTGGATTATCAAACAAAATTTTTAGAGTACTGAGTGTGAATGTCAGCAATCAAGGAGCAATAAATTTTTCAGCGGTGGAACACACACCAGCCAACTATGCCATGATACACAAACCTGGAGACATTGACAGACCACAAACCAATCCACCAGATGACGATCCATATGCTGGACAACGGGCGGACCTAACTCTCACAAATGCAGAGGGTGAAAGAATTGCTGGTCAAACTTTTTATTTCATTTCAGCATCATTCACAAAATCATCTGATCCATTAATAGAACGATATTATGTGTACTACAAATTGAGCCAAGAACCGCAGTACAGCCTGAATTCAATCATAGGCAAGAACGCAGATAGGCGTGTCCATGTGTATGACGCAGGTATCTTGGGACAAAATTACGATTTCAAATTGGTTGAAGAAGACTCATTTGGCAATATGAAGATAGCAGAGACGATACTAAATCACACACTGACCAGAGCCTTCAGAAGTGCCACTACTGGCTTGACTGAGGCCAGTGGAGCAGGTGGAAGTTCAATGCAAAACGTAGGAGCAGATGCTTTAAGCAGTTAGGAGGAATAGATGGCCAAGACAGGATTTTTTGACGCAGACCAAAACATTTACCTACCCAAGGACACATTGACTTGGACGGATCTAGGTTCATCACCATATGCTACCTGGGATTCATACACCAGTTGGTACAAGAATCTTAGTGCTTCAACAACAGTTGAATTCACAACAGCGATACACGATCTTGGCACACCTGCCAAAAAGGTGGTGCCTACAATAACACTATTCTTGGGCAGAGATGGAGATGAGGATGCTGACGTGTCCTTGCCAGTCACCAAACCCACATACACTTTTGAAGGATCAACTGTGGCAGACCTAAGTTCAGGTGTCACCACTGTGACCTGTGATCCAAACACCGCTTCAGATGTCACCACAGCCTTTAATTCCATGCCAGCAATCAGATATATTCGTACAACTATCAACATCAATTCAGGACTGAACACAGCGCCTCAGGGTATCCGTGGATTTGCCATCAATTTCCTACAGGGAGATGGTGACATCAATGGTTATCTCGTGTCAGGATTGCCAGACGTTCATGTTGATGCTTTTGGAAACATAAAGAGGCGAGTGTAGTACAGTTAAATAACCATAACAGGAGATAAAAAATGGCTTGGCCAGCAAACGCAAACAACATAGTGACAACAAATTTAGATGCAGGCACTGATAACCCAGCATCAGCAAGACCCAATTTAAAAGCGGCACTTGACGAAATAACAAATCTAATAAATGGTAGAAATCAAGCATCAGGTGTGGCAGGATTGGATGCTTCATCAAAGATCGCAAACACACAATTACCTGACACTATCATTTCTTCAAGTTCAACAGATCTAACTTTAACTCCCAACACAGGTACAGTGAACATCAACTCTGTTATACAGATGAATCCTCTGACAAGGTCAGCCTTGTATGCCAGATCAGATTTGGCAGATGGCATGATAGCCATGGCATCAGATGGAGATTCCACTGTGGATAAACCCGTTTATTATGCGGGTGCTGTTTGGAGATATTTCTCAGACGATTCTGAGGTTCCAAGTTCATAGAATTCCTGTGACGAGGTCAATCAGTGAGCAGACTATTTCAGGAAAAAATACATCAGTACGGTGAGTACACTTGTGAAACTGGCAAAAGACAAGGCAAGGCACATCTCAAAAGATGCGACGACGACAATCACACCTGTCAGTTCGTTCTGACCAACAAAATACGTAGACAAGTACACAAACTACCACCCAGATATCCCACACCTGAGCAGAAACGAATGAGGGCCTATTGTTCTCAGTCTGGTGAAGGTTATTTGAAAAAATACGAAGTGAACAGGCTTCGTAAACCACCAATGTAATGGTGTTTAAACGCACACACACGCACACACACACAAAAAATTTGACATCTGGTAGCACAATGCTATATACTTGTGAATAGGCACAAAACACAGGCAATACACAGACACGGTAAAACAGAGACAGGTTGCAAATCCTTGAACATAACTCTAGGTCAACAGGCAAAGTCATTATGGCACAACGGGTATTCACAAACACCACCGCGTGAAGTAAAGAAAGCGATGCTATAGGTTGGTATAACCCTCCCGTGAAACAATGCATCTGGATGACGAGTGAGTCCACTCACATAAAGTCACCACCTGGAAACAGGTGGACTCTGAGTTCATCAATCTACATAAAGACAAACAAATAGACGTCAGTCTATTTGTGGACTTACAGAGTAAGTCCCATACAATGCCATTGACAATGACCCGCAAAGATCATATAATCAACACATGAAACAAATGACACCAGAACAACAACTCAAAATGCAGGGCGATTGGATACGTGAACAGGAACGATCAAGGATCGCTGAAGATCAAAGGGTATGGGCCAAGAACAGACGCATACAAAGGAATGCCATCAAGGCGTATAAAAGAAGCGATCACAGGGCCATAACCAAGAACGACAGCAGGTCAGACCTGACAGAATTCTAGGTACCGCTTTGTCCCAGTACCCAAAACGATTCAGTTAAATATCTGTGCATTGACGAACTCCTTGCAGAGAACACAATGCGGAAATGCACACCTTTCACAGGTCACAATACTGACATTGGCATTTCCCCTTAAGGGTGTGGTTGTTCAATCTGTTTTAGTGCCATAATACAATTACCAACCACACCCACTACTCCCCAAATAAATATTGTTGCGTTGATACAAACATGGTTCAGTCTCCCAGATTAAACGGTGCTCCCGTATCAACGCACTTAATAAGTATGGGGTTGATGCGTTCAGACAAACCTATTGCCATAGCGAATCCTACCGCATCGCCCCATTATATGAGCATGACACACAGCACAATACACACAGCCAAGGAGTTCTGTGACATAATGGAGATCTCCCTGGACCTACAGGATTTCGCCAAGCGATTACGACGACATGACTTCCCACAGGCCCAGGCCCTGATTGAGATCGCCAATGACATACAACAGCACCTGGAAGATGTGTCAGATGATGTGACCACGGAACAGATCACACTGGAGCAGGAGCGGAGAAGTGCGATTTGATCTAGGCAATACCACATTTGATCTACAGGCAACCACCATCACAGAGTTGTTTGACACAATCAGAACTTCACACCAACCCAAGGCCACACACACAACGCACAAACAAGGCAGACACATCTTGTACGAGATGTGGGAACAGGAAGACATGGCCAGCACACATCACGAAGAATGAACACAGAACTGATCCTGCAGAGACTACAGGAACTACGAGCAAGATTGGAGCAGGCCAATTACCAAGACTTCCGTGCCTTAGATTTCGTCACAGAGATAGCGGGCCTGGTGCGACAGGGTAGATCTCAACTTTCGCTTGAAAAAAATGGACCAAACGCACCAAACGACACAAACACTACCAAAAAACAAATGTAAATTGTAAAGACACCCCCTAAAACCCCCATTTTATGCGACTTTTTACCAGGTTGACGCTCGCGTACGCCGTGTTATAATGAAGTATGAGTAAAACAACAAAAGGGAGAAAATAGTATGGGACAGGCAAAGAACAGAGGCAGTTATGAGGACAGGATAAAAAAGGCCAAATCCAAGTCCACTGTGACGACGATTATAGCGGACAAATTGGTCGCAGAGGGATTGGACTTCTGGTGGTTGAACACAGAGGAGCCTGAAATGTGTGCTGAATTGATGGCCTACGAGGCACCACGGGCATTCTTCAGCAATCCAGAGAGGCGTCAGCAGTTCATCAGCACAGGCAAAGGCAGTTGCTACTACAACGCCAATGGTTCATTCGCCATGGTGCCAGGTGCCAAGTTTGTGTTGTCAGAAGCAGTGATGCAGAAGGGCATAGACAAGGGCATAAAACAACTGATGTTCATGGAAGATGATGAGGCCACACAATATTACAACAGGCACGTCAAAGTAGAGTTCTACAGATATGATACCGTAGAAGACAAGATGCGAAAGCATTTGCCACAGAAGATACAGGAGTTATCGCCTGACAGCAACAAGATATTGGGCAGATGTTTTTTTGGTTATAATGCCAAGACCAACAAGCCTAGGCAGGTGAGTCATTTCCTATTAGATGAACTTGACAAGGTACTTGAATATTGTAAGGAGACAGCATAATGTCAGCAAGTGTTGTATTTTTACAACACCTATTGAGGTTGACGCATATGGTAATCGTGTTATAATGAAGTATGTTTAATTTAACAAAAGGGAGAAAAAAACAGATGAAGATTAGTAAAATCACAGGGTTTGACAGCGACACAAAAACCCTTAAAGAATGTTGTGTTATATGGGAACAGAGATTCCGTCAGCACAATGCAACAGACAACTGGCAGATGTATATTGGCATTAAAAAACACCTTGGTGAGTATGACGCCATTGACAAGGACATCAAACAGACGCTATCAGCAATGGCCCTGTTAGAAGCCAATAGCAAGGAGCCAGCATAATGGGACAAGCAAACAACAGAGGCACATACGAACAGAGAGTCAAGCAGGCCCAAGCACAAGGCAAAGATACCATAGAGATAGTGGCCAATTCCAAAGAAGTTGAACCATGGATGTCAGCACTACAGACCTATATGACTTGGTGCAGTATGGGATATATGCAACAACACAATCACCTATATGAACACGGAACCAGCATAAAGATTGATGATTTCGTGATACAATTTAGATCTGATGCCACAGGATTTGATGACAAGAACAAAGCAGTCTTGGTCAAGTACACAGGTGGAACAGTGGGCACATTTACTGATCTCATAGGCAAGATGATTTGGCAAATGGACCTAGATGTGTTGAAAAAAGCACCTGTGTTGTTGGAATGGGTTGATAGCACGGGCAAAACAAAGAGCGAAAGATTAGGCATGAAGGAGCCAGCATAATGACAAAAATAAACATATTGGAAGGATTCACAAGAAAAGATTTGACAAAACTTTGTGATCTATGGGAACAGGATTACCACAATAACAATAGCACCAAGTCTTGGCAAGGTTATGT
>Ga0187217_1000738_pt1 | contig 13436 bp, 16 predicted proteins | sample 15SPOviralmetaG_FD_130165 | JGI IMG/M metagenome (GOLD analysis project Ga0187217, IMG submission 130165) | Marine viral communities from the oligotrophic San Pedro Time Series (SPOT) site, San Pedro Channel, CA, USA - 15 SPOT_SRF_2010-09-15... | ecosystem: Environmental > Aquatic > Marine >... | reverse complement strand
GTATGTTCCCGGTCCGTATGGCATATTAATCTCCTTATAAAATATAACCCCCTCTATGTCAGCAGGGGGTTAAAAGTGTTACGCAGTAACGTCTAAAATGACACCATTACCTGTCGGTGCTTTCGCACAGAAAGTAATTTCTTGTACCATGTAAGAACGCATTGAGTCACCGTCTTCACTAATATCACGGAAGTGCATTGGGCGAAGTGTGTCCATTGACATTGTAGAAGGATCGTATACAAATATCTCAGTGTTACCCATTAGATAGTTGTGTACAAGCTCAACATCACCAAAGTCAGACTCATATAAGTCAACTGATTGGCGAAGCTTGCCTCTTTCATCAATGTTTCTACGTACATTAGTAGTACCTGTCATCAAGTCAGAGAACCTAACTTTGTTAGTAGTTGACATCATTAGCTTGTTTGGAGCTACTGAAGTTACGCCATTAATTTGACGTAAGATTTCATTGATATCAGCTAGCGTAACATTAGCGTTAGAATGACCTGATTGTGCAACTGCAACGTTTGAACCGTCTCCAGCACCTGTTACAGAACCAGAACCAGTGGCTGCAGCAGCCGTACCAGCAACGATGTTGACAGTACTGTATGCTTGATAAGCACCCATTTTACGAGCAGCAGCTTGAATGTTACCTGCAGCTGAACCGCCTTGTACAGCAGAAATGTTAGTCGAAAGCATCCATGCTTCTACGTCACGAGCCATTTCCTTACCACGCTTTTCAGTTTGGTATTTGAATTCTGACTTGCGTCCGACCTTATCTACTGATTCCAACGTACCTGATACACGAATACCTTTAGTAAAGATTTGCGTGCGGTTGGTTAAACGTTGTACGACAGGAGAAGCGCTTTCTGCAAAAGACGATCCTTCAGCTGCTGCTTGTAAACCTGCAGCCTCAAGAGTATCAGTTGACCACTCGTGTAGAGTAGCTGATGCTTTACCCTTGCCAATTGATGACACAAAAGGTGTCATATCACGAGAAATTGTTGATATCCAGTTCGCTAGGTCTTCTCGTTGACCGCCCTGCGTACTAGTTGTAAAGTTTGTAGCCATTATATTTCCTATGGTTAGTAAGGTCTAACTTTCATCAAAAATGCTATCAATTACATTATTGAAAAGGATTGACTGGTCTTTCTCAGAAGCCCTTCCTTTGCTAGCATTCTTTCTGGCAGCGTCCACCTTATTGGATTTTTTATTTTTAGCAGCCACAGGTTTTTTAGTAGGCACTCTTTTAACTGGAGTCTTTTTACGTTTAGCTGTACCTTTATCAGAGTTTTCAGAAAGCCTTCTAAAATTATCAATTGCTTTTACCATCATTGGGTCAGTCATTGTATCAACCATTTGTTCATCTAAACCAATGTCTAAAGCAAACTTTCTGTTTGCCATAGCAACATCTTCAGACCAATCTGGTATTAAATCAGGAACCACTTCATTAAAATGATTCACTTCTTTTTCAAATTGTTCCATTTGTTGTTGATTCATTTGCTCAACCATGCCGTTCATAAGATTATCTCTGCTTTGTCTTCTCGAGGCATACTCTTCCTTCGCTTTTGTAAGTTTATTATTTAACTTACTCGCTTGAAAGTCGTCTTCCTCAAATGCTTTGTCAACTTGATCTTGAAGATGTTTTAAAACGCTTTGGTCTTTAGCATCTTCTCGTTGTAGTAACTCTGCATTTACTCTTGCATAAATTTCAGCCTGTTCTCTAGTTTCATCAAGAACCTTTGCCTGCTCTGCTAGTTCATCCCCTTTTTTTGACTGGCTCTGCTTCGTTTGATAGTTTGCGACAAGCTCTTCCATGGTAACTTCAAATTCTTCTCCGTCAACTTTCACGGGAACATTAAAGTCCATATCAATCTCACCTAAGTCATCCGATTCAGATTGTTGGGTAGCGTCTTCTGTAGACTCATCCTCCTCCTCTTCTTCATCCTCTATGTTATCATTCTCTGCTTCATCAACTTCATCAGCGTCCTCGTCCGTGTGTGGATCATCACTTTCGAGTTCTTCTGTCGTTTCGTTGCTTTCTTGGGTAGCCGTTTCAGGCTCTATACCTAAAACTTCATCCGCCAATGCATCAAAATCGAAATCAGTAACGTTCGACTCATCCGATTGGGTAGCTTCGTTATTTGTTTCTGACATATTGTCTCCTATAAATAAGAGAGTTTATTACAACTCTCTGTCATCAAACATTCATCAAAGGTTTGTAATAAAACCTCTTATCATTTCTTGCTTGTCTTTGTTGCTTTAGCTGCAAGTAAGCTTTCTATATGCTTTTTAGTTTCCATTAAATTATTAAAATCAAATGAGTTGCCGTTCATGCTGCGCCCTCCAGAGAGTACAGCAATTGTTGCTTCTATTTGAATATCAATTTTATCTAATGCTCTTTTTAGGTTATCTTCATTCATCATTCATCACCTTTAGTTTGTTGAACTTTATTGTCTTTTGCCATAATAGAGTTTTCTATATTGCTCATTACAGCACCTTGACTTATTGCTAACTTATAAATAAACTCTCTGCGTTCTGTTTCGAAATGTTTTGTTTCTAACCATTCACGAAACAGTGCGTTAAGTATATCTTCAGTTACCATAGTCATAGTATCTTTAATTTCAGTACACTGATAGCCCTTGTTAAGAACTCGTTGCGCATCATCATATGGCGATACTTTTTTAGGTTTGCCATTGTCTCCAGCTTTATAAGCTGGTTGTCTTTTATAATTACTCATCTGTCATCTCACATGTTTAAGTATTGATCTATAGATATACTTTTGAATCCAAGTATTTGGAGTATACCTAAAGTTTTTAAAGCAGCTTCAGAACTTACAAGAATTTCCATGTCTTCACTTTCTGATGCTAACTCTTTTATTCTATCAATAGCCTCCGCTATTAACATTGTTCTGTTGGGCATATTGTTGCTCCTGCATCATTTGTTGTTCTTGCATCATTTTTTCTTGTTCAGCTTCTATCTGCTCTGTTTCTTCAGTGTCTTGATATAAAGACAAGAAATCAGTTGGAGGTTGCGCAGGAACCTGTGCACCATCTTTTTGCGCTTTGACAGCAAGCTCTGCCCATTCTCTATTAGAATTATCAGCTGCTTGCAACAATTGACGTTTGTTATCAATCTTTTTATTGTCAGCTTCAGCTTTTATTAAACTAATATTAGCCTCTTGTGAAGCTAACTCTAATTGAATAGCTGCTTGCTCTGCTTGTTCTTTTAAGTTTTGTTTTTGTTTTTTTCTTTGTTGTGCTTCTTGTTGTGCTTGTTGAAACTCTTGTGTAGTCGGATCATTTAAAAATCTTGTTGGGTCCATGCCCATGTTTTTTAAAATATCTAACGCTAAGTTGTACGATGACATAGGATTTATAAACGCTTCGGAAGTTTCACTCTGTGCCATTTGTGGCAAAAGTTGTGTAAGTTGTATTAACTTCTCAGCCAAAGAAGAGTTTGAATTTTCTCCAATGTTTGCCTGTATATCTAAGTCCATGTTGCCGGGCATCATTTGTAACTCTTGTGGAGTAAGTGAAGCGTACCCTTTATCTGTTTTGTACATTGTAGGATTCTTAAGATTGCTTTTCATTTCTCTCAATACGCCACGACATAAATCTTTAATACCTGTCTCGACAAATCTACGTGCAATATGCTCAACTCTTATTTGTGCAGCGTTTTGCGCACCTGCCATTTTTTGCTCAGAGTTACCAGATACATATAACGTATCGTTTAAACCCATAGCGGTTTTACTTAAACCTGTAGACTGTTCTTTCTGTAGCCCCAGGAATTCTAACATACCAGTTGTACCAGCACTCATTGGCTCTGGTTGGAGTTGTTGTACTGCTGCAGCTGGATTTCCGTTTGTAGGAATAATCTGCTTTGGTACAGGGTTTTGTAATGCTGAGAAATCAACAACATTAGGGTCAGCTAGTGTTCTGCCGTAGTTACCAAAATACACATTTTCTACAAATCCTCTAAGAATAGCTGTAGTTGCTTGTGTTTGTGGGCGAGCCATATCAAGAAGTGACAGCCCATAAAACTCATGAGGTATCTCAATAGGATTCAAAACTGCAACTGGAACATATGCGACATCATCTTCTTCTAAGATTGTGTTGCCTGCTTTAATAACATGTTTAAGTTCAGCTATACCATCACCGTCTCTGTCAGAGCGAATCCAACATTCAACAACAGTAATACTTATATTTGCCTCATCTTCATCATCATCATTGTTAGTTACCCAGTTTTGTATTCCACCTGCATCTTTTCTTGCAAATGCTTCATACGAAAAACCAGAAGACCTAACAGTAGACTCTTCTCCAATCTCATCAAAATCGATGTCTTGATCTGACCATGTTCGTCTAATATCAGAGCGTGTCATTTCTGTAACAATGCCAACAAAGGTTGCATCAATAACAGAAGAAGCAGCACGGTCAATTAAAAAAGACTCGGGCGGTATAGTACGCAATTTAACTCCAGACTTATCAATTTTTCTACGAAGCCTGACATCTACAAAAGAATAATAACTAGTTCCATCTGGATTAATAGTTGGCTCATCATTAACTAATAAATCACCTATTACTTCAACATTTGGGTCAGAAAGAATTTGGTCTAATACACCTTCTTCAATTGTTTCGTATTCTTCAACAACATAATCGTAATGTTCTTCCCATCCCCATGTAAGGGCACTATTACCAAATACAACTGCTGACTTTATCCACGTGGAAAGTTTCGACCATCCATCAGGATTTGAGTTGAATAGACAATAGTTGACAACATCCGATGCAATCTGAGACGCCTTAACTGCAGCCATGTCATTGCTGTACGGTGTAAATAAAGCCAACTTATTGTTGTCTAATAATAATTTTGTTAATAGTGCGGTATATCCCTCGGCAATCTCTGCTGAGTCGGAGGATACAATTTTAGAAACACCTTGCGGTTTTAAATCGCCTTGTGCCTCTAAGCTCATTTCGTATACTGCATTTTCTCTACGTTTGCTTACATCTGATGAATTGGTATTGCCACCAGTAGCATTCCGCATGTGACGATCAATTGACTCTATCAACGCATCGTCATCAATCTTTTCGATTTCTGTTTTCATTCTCGCTCTCTATCTGTTTAATAAAATATTCATCGCCTTTCTAAAATCGTCTTCTACAAGACTTAGTTCTTTGTTTGGTCTTTTTGTTGAAAATTCAACAGGGTTAAATTCATAACCACCCGTTGCAAAACTTTTATCTTCTTTCATATATTGACCGCCTAACCTAGCAAATCTTTCAGCCACACTATTTAAATATGCTGCTGGTTCGTTTCTAGTTTCGTATGCAAAGTTTGGATCAGCTCTACGTTGGTCTAATGGACCGCCAACATAATGTGTAGTGTAAGATGGTATCATTGCAGTTTCATATACATTCCCATCTTCATCTGTTGCATAAACTTGTGCACCACGAGGAGTTGTATATTGAGATGAGACTTTATTATCGTAAACATCATCTGAAAGTGCTTGTGCAACCATTGGTGCAATTAACTCTTTTGCTTCACCAAGTCTATCGTTTCTAGGATTGTTTATAAAAGCATCTTCTAAAGCTTTTTGTTGTATGTTTCTAGGGTCTAAAAAATAATGTCGTGACATTTCTGTATTAATAAAATGATCTCTACTAGCTGGCGTCATTCCTATAGTTTGTTTTTCAAGGTCTTCCATTAAAGCACTTCTGTCAGTTTCGGACAAAGTAGTATAGTATTGATTTCTAGGTCCTCGTTTTTCCCAAGAATCTTTCATCATTTGAAACTCATAATCTCCATCTCTACCACCATAGCCAGTAATGCTTTTTGCGAGCTCATCTTCATAAACTTCTGGTGCAGCTAAATATCTAGAAAGTGGTGTTGCTGGTATTCTGTATCCAGATGAATTTGTTTGCCAATTATAATCTTCATACATTTCACTTCTTGACTTGTTAGAATTTTTTGGCAGCGTACCGGTTAATATACCTCGTTGATATTCACGGCTTGGGCTTTTTCCATACATCCCTTTTTTGTGGTCAGCAAAATGTGTATCAATATTATGCATATATTCATGTTCTGCTGTGTTTCCACCTTTAAAAAATGGAAACTTAGTAGAATCTGATATAGCTATTTTTCCTTCTTGCTCAAAGTCTCCTGCAGGAATAGTTGCGCCTTGATGTTGTGGTTCCCATGTATCAATACGAAGATCACGCCAATTAGGTAAATCACCAAAACTAATAGAAGCATCAAAAGGCATAACTTTGTCAGCAGGAACATCAAATATTTTAGAAGCGTTTCTAAAAAACTCGTTCCATGTTTCAGGCTTTTGTTGATCAAAACGTTTTACATTTTGTCCTAAAATAGGTTCGTATGCCATAAGTTCTCCTTACAGCCACTTAGTATCTGGCTGCTTATATAATGTATTCATCTCACCCCAACTAAACGATTTGTTAGTTAAAGCGTGACCATGTGTTCTGTAAGCTTCACAAGCAATAGCAAGTGACATAACCATATCATCGTAATGCCCAGTAGAAGCTTCTGCTTTGCCAGACTCTGTAATAATAAAGTTTCTTAATTCTTCTAGCAAAATACTAGAAGGAATTGTAATGTCTTCATCTTCAATCATTCGTCTTAGATTAGATATGATTGGTGGTCTTGTAGACATAGTAGTCTTAAAACCTAAATGATTTACATTATCACCAGCTGTGTTAGCTGTTTTCTTTTGTTGATATATGTTTGGATAGTTCATGCCAAACAATTGTTGTACTGTAGCTAAACCAATAGAGTTGCTCTCAGGACATACTAAAGCATTGTTATACCATCTGCCAAGATAGAATATCATTTTGCCGTAGCTTACTGGATCAATTCTATTGCTTCTATAAATTGCACATACTTCTCTGTCTTGATTTAAAACAGTAGCTACTGAGTAGTCACCCTTAACACCAAGAGCTACGTCAGCACCGATAATATACTTATCATCTTTTTTAGGTGCGTTCCAAACTTGTAGAGAACCTTCTTGTGACTCATCAAACGAACTAAAAGGCTCATTGTATTCTCTAATAGATTCTGGTGACATAGGTAAATATTTGTCTAGCGTTTCTTTGCTAAACACACTAGAGCCAGATTGTATAAAAGATTCTTCAGCAGTGAACGGATATTCTTGTTTAAATGTTGAAGTAGACGTTTCAGATATTTTAATACGCCTCCAATACACTTGACCATCGGTCAGATTGTACTGTTCTTTTAGTTTCTTCTCTTCTAATGTAAACTCTAAGCCATCAGGTGCGTCTAATGTATATTCGTCTTGTAAATACCATGGAACAAATAAAGGCTTAAATATACCTTCGCCTTTTTCTGCTTTGTTCCATAACTCATAGTAAATACCCTGCGCACCGTGTGATGTGCTATTGATAATAATAATACTTCCCGGTAGCAGTGCGATAGACTGAAACATACCGGCAAGTATTCTCTCACCGTTTAACCAAAACGCAGCCTCATCAGCCAGCAAACAAGTGTTTGTTGTTCCACGTCCCGGGTTGTCTGCACCCGCAGTCCACACCCTGTACTTACTTCCATTTTCTTGGAAGCTCATTTCACGAACGTTCGATTTGTCTAACGCTGGTTGTATATCTTTTGGCAGCTCAGCCCAAAATGTTTGCGACATACTAAAAATACTTTCAGTTGTCGGCTTGTCTAACGATATGATTACAGCTTTGGTATTCCCATAGAACAACGCTCTGTGAAATATATACGCAGAGCTTATTGTAGAAAATCCTGCTTGACGATACTTAGATATAATTAATCTAACATACCCAGTATCTTTCATTTGCTGGTCAAGAGCCTCAACAACTAACTTTTGAGCACTATTGATCTTTAGCGGTATTAATCCTAGCGAGGCATCTTTCGGATATATTTGCAAGCAATCTTCAAAGAATGCTTCGGGATTATTTTTCCAATGCTCCCACCTCTTCCTCTTTTCAAGTTCAGCTAACAGCTTAGAGGCTTCTTTAGTTTTTGACATAATTTATCCAAAGTATAAAGGACCACGCCCATAATCCATATCATGCATGTACTCATGTTCATCTACATTGTCGTATGGACTGTCAGGAAATAATAAACTACCGGGATCAATTTCACGGTATGGGTCGCTTAAATAATCCATTTCTGTTGGATATCCCGGCTTATATGCTTGGGCAGTTCTGCTGCCAACATAATCCATAATAGGTACTGGAACAGTTCTTGTATCTTTTAGAACAGGTCGCTGCTGTATAAGCTTTCCATTTGCATCCCTTATTGGTCGTCTGTTTCCAAAATCAACTCCAGCTGTCATAGGAGTATATGTGATATCTTGCCCTTTTGGAAAAGGTTTGCCAGGACCAAATGCTGGTGGCGGACTATCTTTTGGATAAGGTCCTCCTCTAAATGTTGGTCGCTCTGCAGGTCTACGATTACGCATGCCCATTGGTCCATGTCTAAATGGACTACTTCCCATATAATTCATAATATCTCCTAATGTTTTGACTCGTCTAACGCTTCGTCAGTTAGCTCAAGTATACGTGCTAACAATTCGTCTTCAGAAAGTTCTTCAACTTTTTCTTCAGCAGCAGTCTTAGCGTCTTGTGTTGGTTCAATATATTTGTTAGCTTCAGTAATAGCTTTAATAGCCATAGCGTCACCTGCAGCAGTTGACTGTGCAAACTGTCGTTGAGCTATCATTGCTAACATCTCACCCGGAGATATACCAGCAACTTCTTCAAATGCCTCTTTGGTTAACTTTAATTTATTTTTAGAGCCTAGCGGTCTTCCGTTCGGATTTCCAGACTCCCCCGGTTTCCAAGCAAATTTTTTCAGATGTCCAGCCGGATCGTCTTTCTTTGGCATGCGCCCTCCTATCTTTAAGTACAACTTAAAGTATTTTAAATAAAACAAAAAAGCATCTTTAAGTAATCATATAAACAGTAACGAATCTTTCGATTCCGTTGCTTTCCCTTTATGTATCTAGGGCATTCAACGGAATACGCTAGTGGGCATTTAGATTCACAAAAATCTGTATGTGTTTATATGATTACTTAAAGATACTATGATGTGTCTATGATGTGTCCATGAGGTAGCAAGCCTCTCAGCCAAGATGTATCAATCGAGTGATGCAAAACTTGACTTTACTTTAGCAGGGACATCTATAGTATCCGTCAACCAACCGTGCTTGTCATCACGGGTAATGCCCTGCAACCAACTTAGCAGCTATTGGTGATTACTATTGCTAAGTCAGGAATAGAAAAAAGTTTTTTACTTTCCCCTATAAGGGGCTACCCGAGAATTTACCCTTTGAAAAGCGGATTAACTCCACCGCATATGAGTTATTATTATATACATCTACCCGATGTATTTTCGACACCCCCCCGAAAATACATCGGGTAACTTCACGGAAGTTTCGCTGTCTTCGGTGCTTCGAAGACATCTCATGGCTTCCGTTATATCCCCAAAGGGTACATAAGTATACACAAGGTATACTTATGTACGTCTTTGGGGTGTAGGTTGGCTGTTCACATGGTATCTATCAGTCTCGTAGTGACACTTATGTTTCACTCATCGCTATCACACTATGCCTCACCAAGCCGTCTTCTACGGCTTTCTGTAAGTGTTCTTCATTGACACAACATGGCATCTCATAGAGCACCTTCGGGTTGCTTTGTAGGGTGCTGATAGATCATCCAATAAGGATGTTCTTTTCTAACCTAAACCGGGAGTTCAATATGAATATATATGCTATGAATGTAGAGAAAGATGATTTGCTCTCAGAAGCATTCAATGACACTAAGGTTCTAGACCAACTATTCACTGATGGTTTGGACATACATCTTGAGAAATCTGCTTATAGTGAGTTTGACTATAACCTTGAGATGGATGCAATTGACGTAAAACGTCGACGTGCCATTCAATCTATTCACGAAATCAGTGATATGCTGATGGATAAATATGCAACCAACTTACCGTCTGAGATAACTCAGGCACTGGTATGTATGAATACCACAAGTGAGTGGTATGGCAAATGTGAATGTTGTGGTGCTGAAATAATCGATGGATTACATCCTGTTGGTCATGCACCATATCATCATATGTAAATTATTCTTCGAGGCTATTCATAGAGTAGTCTCTATAGAATGATTTGAGTCCACTTTCAGTGGACTTATGTAATTCTCATCGTTAGATATATGGCGACTCTAACGATTAACTTTTAGCCATAACTTTTGGAGTAATGTATGGATATCAATATCGTACAATTCAAAGGGCGTGTTGGTGGCAACGACGCTCTACTAGCTGAACGTACTAACCCAAATACGGGTGCTACGTTCCTTTCGTTATCTTTCTCAATGGCTATTAATGAGCGTCCTTATCAAGGTGCTAATGGTATGGTCGAGAAAACACTTTGGATGAATGTTGCGCAAACATACAACCAACGTAAAGATGGCACATTCGCACCTATTGCGTATCAAATACGTGACGCTTTGAAAAGTGGCGAGCCTGTTCAAGTCAAAGGTTCTCTTCAATCAAGAGAAATCACAACGCAGGCTGGTGAGAAACGTAACATCATGGAGGTAATCTGTTCAGGTATTGGTGACTTCATCATGCTCAAAGACAGAGAACGTGCACCTCAAGCACAAGCTCCACAACCTGTTGTGCAAGCTCAAGCTCCTGTTGTTCCTGTTGAGGCTCAAGCTCAAACACCTGTTCAAGCAAAAGCTCCGGCTCAAGCTCAAACACCTGTTCAAGCTCAAGCTCCAACGCAAGCTCAACAAGTTACTAAGCCTGTTGGTACAATGGATAACCAAGGTAATCCTGCGTTCTAAGTGTAAAAGTCGAGCCTATTCTTTGAGTAGGCTCTATCGTTTACATTCGTAAATGCCGAGGAGTGCTAATGTGATAAGTAGCACACGAGAGACAGTTCACAACCTAAGTAGGTCTCACATCTCTTGATTTGTTGGGTTAAGACGTATACACCCAAAGCCTTAATGGTGGCTTTACCAACAAATTATAGAAGATATAACTGTCAAATACATAGCGTCAATGGAATAAGAATTCCTTTAGAGAGGGTATCTCTTCAAAATATTAAATCCAATGTAAAACTGAGTTATGATGTATATCTGATACATAGAAAAAAGGTTACGTAATAGTATGTTCTATGTAGAGTAGTACAAGGACTTCATATCCGTGGGTGTTTGCTTTCACCTAAGACCGATTGGAACGCTACTGTGCTGAGCATCACGTTAAACTGCTCACTAACTATCCTTATGATTCATGTGAAGAAATAAGGATAGTTATTTATTTATATTATTTTCACAGCCAGTGGTTGTAAATAAGGGTTCATAGGAAGACGTTAGATTGACACAATCCTATAGTGTCATGGCTTGTCTTCTCTCCTAGGTGCTGAGTATCACCATAAAGTGCTCCCAAATTTCAAAGTAAGGTAATACCGGGACGCTGGTATTGTGGGTTCGAATCCCACCGCTTAACGAGAGGTTACTGCTAAAACATCCATAAGTCAATGCGTCTAATAAACGGAAGCGATGTCCTCTCACCAAACACCTGACTAACTAGCTGTATGCGGAACCGAGTCCTGTCAGGAATAGTAAAGCTATTAACACTAGTGGGCTTTGCGATTCATCATCAATATGCAGTGATGTCTAATACAACGATAGGTGCTGAGCAACCACTTAAAACTGCTCACCTAATTTATAGAAGCGAGGGCTCTATGATGCACTTCCTGAGCATGAAGTCTGCTAATAAACTGCTCATTTCATAATAATAAATAGGAGTTAATATGATAGACCTACGTAAGATAAAAAGAACCGACTTTCATTTGTCTTGGCAACATCCAAAAACAATTGCAAAGTTTAATAAAGTAATTGACAAAAAGTTTGACCTTGGTTCAGCTGAAATGCTATACAAGCTAAATCTAATATCATACAAACGTCAATTCTGGGAATTCTGTACTAAAAATCACTATCAAGTTGTTGTTGATTCAATACAACGTGATGCGATCAATCGTAATATATGGCTTTCAAATATGCCAGAACAAAATACAGATGAACCTTTAACATATGGCGATGCGACAATGCGTCATTCAAACTAGGAGTAAAAATGTTAGAACATATACTGTTAGGTTTCATGCTATTTTTATGTGCAATGATAGGTACTGCTTGTGCCTTAGCTCCATTCTTTGCACATCTAAATAATAAAATTAATAAAAAATACAACTTGGAGGATAAGTGATGGGCTTAGATATGTACGCTTGGAAAACTAAAACTAATGATATAACTGTTGATGATAGTGAGCATGTTGAATTAGCTTACTGGCGTAAACACAACAGATTACATGGTTGGATGGGTGACTTGTGGGAAAAGAAAGGCTTCCCACTACAACGTGACAACGATATGCAATTCAATTGTATACCGCTTGAACTCACCAAACGTGACTTGCTTGATTTACGTCAAGCCATAAAAAACAAAGATATGCCAAGTACATCTGGCTTCTTCTTTGGTCATGATAGTTATGACGCTGCTGACTATCGTGCCGAAATTGACAAATATGACTTAGAATTCGTCAGCAAAGGCTTAAAAGCTATCAAGGACGGTTACAAAGTTGTATATGACTCATGGTGGTAACTGACATCATAAACGCAACAATGCTACTCATATCGGGTGGCATTGTTATTTTGTTTTATCATATTGTAAATAAGGAAATAAATAATGACTAATAAGAATATAACAGATATATATGAAGAATATGGGTACGTCAAACAAGATGTACCATTCAGTGCAGGCATGATGGTTGGTCAAGACCATGAAACCGTTGCCAATAGATTTACAGGTGTAAAAGTAAAACTAAATCCTGTAGAAGTAGCTGTCTATGATGTACTCATGGGTAGTTACAACTTGCATCTTCAAGTTCATAAAGATGATGCAATACAAGCTCGTGAATTGTACAATGACTTTATCAAAGGTAAAAACTGGTTCATTGAAAACAATCCACAAGCATACTTTGATTTAATTGACTAAGGAAATAATATGACAGCAAATGACGTAATCAAAAAAGCTATTGACAGTAGCGACATGCAAGAACTCAAAAGCATTGGTGACTTAATAAAACAACGCAAAGAGAATATATCAAAAACAATAATGCGTGACCTAAAAGTCGGTGATCGTGTTCAATTCGAAAACCGCTACGGTGAAATACAAGTCGGTACTGTACGCAAGAAAAACATAAAGCGTTGCGTAATCGATACACATGATGGTGGCTGGAATGTACCTGCAAGTATGCTCCAAGCTGTAGAAGAATGGGACGAATAATAATAGTAATGTTACTGGTGTCTTCTTGTAGTACATTCGAACAAAAAATGCAAGAAGCACAACACTTACAATGCACCCCACCAAATGCGG
>Ga0187217_1000737_pt1 | contig 13436 bp, 23 predicted proteins | sample 15SPOviralmetaG_FD_130165 | JGI IMG/M metagenome (GOLD analysis project Ga0187217, IMG submission 130165) | Marine viral communities from the oligotrophic San Pedro Time Series (SPOT) site, San Pedro Channel, CA, USA - 15 SPOT_SRF_2010-09-15... | ecosystem: Environmental > Aquatic > Marine >... | reverse complement strand
GCATGTCCCTCTTCAATAAGTATGTCAGTGGCTCGCTTATCGTCGATAAAGAAGTCTCCAAGTATTCTTCCGAATTTTCCTTTTTTGTCTTCTCCGCTTCTATCGATTTCTGTTTTGAGTACTGACATTGATCCAACTGGTAATAGTTCTTTAAGTCTTTCTTTTGATGCGAGTCCAAAGGCTTTCTCCACTTTATCGCGTGTTCTTGATTCTGGTGTATCTATGCCCATCATGCGAACACGTTCTTTGTGCATCCACACTCCAAAGCCTAAATCAATATCAACATCAACAGTATCACCGTCGACGACCCTTAGGATTTTACATTTATATTCGTACATTTGTTTTCCCTCACTTTATGTATTTTTTTAATAATAGATAAGAAGCATAACATACAAACAAGTATATTGTTGCTACTCCGACATCTAATAGATGCTCTCGCATATGATAGATAAACTCTATGCCTGCTTGAACATCACCCATACTACCAACGGCTGGATCAACTGTAATATTTTCTACCTTGCCATCTTCGCCGAACTCAATCGCAGTTCTTTCTGTTTCATTTGTTTCCATCTAATATTCCCCTCATCACATTAGTTGCTGTGTTAGTAAAGCACCTTGGTGCTACACTGTGAATTATTAGAGCAGGCACTAACAGTTGTAACTTCACTGCTGTTTTTAAGGCTGTCTTCATATGCTCTAATGGTGTTTGGTCGACTGATTCTAAATGTAACTTGCATTGCTTACTAAACATTGTCGCCAACCATATCAAACAACGCAGGCCCAAAACTACTCGCGGCCCAACCTAGTGCTACCAAAGTGATTACTCCATAGACTAACCATTTAACTTTAAAATCGTCTACTACCATTTTAATTCCTACTAGTTCATTACCTAATATGCGTAATGATACTTCCATTTTACCTGTGTTATCTTCTGCCATTTACTTCTCCTTGATTTCACTACCTTCAGGCATACAATCTAATTGTATACGATAGAACTCGTTCGTTAAGTTGTGTGACCATGCTTCTCTTGCAATAAGTGATTCACACTGTACTTGGGTCATTGGTGTGTTATATGCATATTGGTTTCCAATATATAACCATTCTCCCATTGCTGTCTTACCCCACATACTTAATACTAATACAAACATTTCCATTTTTTCATTTCCTTACTGAATCTATAAAATTGTAAACTCTACCAAATTGTTTATCAATACTAATCAAATCTTGTTGAATCATATTAACTAAAATTTGCAGTTCCATTAACGTAACTAACGTCCAAGAAGCCAATCCTAATAGTATAGTACCTAATAATCCTATCAGCATTGTATTAGTTTTTCTTGTCATTACTTACCTTGACCTTTATATTTCTTAAAAGATCGTTTTTTGCCTTTGTTCATAGAACTAAACTTTATTCTACTGTGGCCTTTACCTTGACTTGTTTTTTTTGGTTGTGTTTCATGTGCTTCATAATATTTGTGTAATTTCATAACCCTCCTTGGTTATATACGTATTTATTATTTTTTGCCATAAAAAAAGGCCGCACTAGGCGACCCTTTTCTTTAGTATAAGTTTGATTTAGAAACTAAATGACATACCTGCCATTGGTGCCCAATCTTCTGCGTCTGTGTCATAATCAACACCTGCACTTAATTCGATACCTGACGCCATGTTGTACACATACTCACCGCCGATATGCTGTAGACTATTGTCTTCATCGCCGTTTACATATGCTGTAATGCCGTTTGATGCTAAAGTTCCTTCATATGCAAAATGCTCTGCATCTGTGTCGTATGTCATCATACCGCCTGCTGTTGCTAAACCTAGATCCAAACCTGTAATTGCACCACCGAACACTTCGTTCTTTGTTGCACGGTTATGATCCACACTTGCTGTTACGTCTGCAAGACCTGCGTCTATTGTGTATGAACCTTGTAGGTTACTTACTCCAGTTACGTCTGTTGTCCAGTCTGTTAAGCCTAGTGCTACACTTGCGCCACCCATTGTTACTTGTAATGACTCTGTCATTGCTGGTTTTGCTAATGTACCGTCTTTTGATGCGTTTGCACCTGTTTCTGGCATTAGGTTGTTGTTATCACCAAATGCTAAGCCTAAGCCTGCTACTGATGTTCCTACTGTCCATGTATCTAATGTTAGTGCTGAACCGTCTGTTGCTTTAAAGTCTAAGTCGACTGTTGCAATGTCTCCAGCATCAAAGTCTAATTCGATACCCATTGTGCCTGCAGTTTTACCTGCGGCTGTTTCAGCAAAGTCCAAGTTTACAGCACCTGTCATGATTGGTGCGGCTGTTGGTAATTCTGCTGTTGCTTCTGCGTTTGCTAATGTCGCTGATGAAAGCGCCAAAAGACCCGCTGTGGCGATTGTTAAAATTCGCATATTTTTCTTCCTTAAATTTTTATAAAATTGATGTCTTGCACATCACATATTACTTATCTACAAACTAACGAACCTACGTTAATCTGGTGTACTATAAGAAAAGAGTGTTACAATTAAGCAACACTCTTTAATGCTATGTTTGGTAACAAGGTCTAACTACCCCGTAACAGCCTTAGGCCGCTAATGCCATTTCTGGCGCATAATTGTCGTTTGCAATTATAAAGTTTGACCAATAACGCAGTCATCCGGTAAACTCCACTTCACTACAACACCAGTCGATCCTATTTCGACCCCATCATAAGCACACTCAGTAAATGTGTTTATGGTGGAGTCGTCGGGTACTGCCCCCGAGTCCTGTATGTGTTCACGTTGCTTCAACGTCTACATATTATTTATACAGTCAAAAGGTATTCTTGTCAACCATTATTATACTAAATATCTCCAATTATGTTACAACATAAACATTTGATAGTTAGAGCAGAAGTAAGCAACCCGCCAAGGTACGAGCAAACAATTATCGATTGGTCATCTAATCTAATCCGCGACATTGGTATGAAAATAATGATGGGACCGTTTGCGAAGTATTGTGAAATGGAAGGCAACCGAGGCTTGACTTGTGTTACTATTATTGAAACTAGTCATGTTGCAATACATGTATGGGACGAAGGTGCCCCTTGCCTAGTACAACTTGATGTGTACACCTGCGGTGATTTAGATAAGCAATTGATATTCGATGCTTTAGAGAAGTTTGATCCTGTCAAGATTGATTACAAATATCTTGATAGAGAAAAAGAGTTTATAGAACTTTAGAAACTGGCTTTGTTACTTCTGAGTATTTTATAGCAAACAGTGTACCTGCCTTATGATCGTCGACATCTACATAAATGTCACAACGACAATACATGTCTCCTGGTAATGTTTGACTATTGCTTCTAATGTACTTTAATTGAAATCCGTCTTCGTTGCATTGTTTCCATAAATCTTGTCCGAGTTCACGCATAACCCACATGTCTTCCATGCTCTTATGTGCGTGGGACCATTTATATTCACACTGCCCAATAAAATATCGCATACATTATTTATATTGCCTACCCGCCTGGGGTAAATTTTTTAGATACATACCAATTCTTTTGGTCGTGTATTCTTCCTAGTAGTTTTTGTATTTCTGTCATCTCTGCTTTTAATTGAGGAGACGTTTCGCCTTCAGCAATGGCTAAACCTCTTCGGCCTGCTTTTGCTCGTAACGCTTGTTCGATTACTTCTATGTCTCTAACAGAGAGATTAAATTTTGTATTTGGTTTTACCAAAGCCCTAAGGCCCTTCCGTTTCCTGCTATGATCATACAACATGTAAACACATGTAATACAATCCAAAAGGTACGAAAAGCCAGTGCCTTCTTTACATCTCTTTGTGTAATTGGAAGGAACTCTGGCTTGTCGTTATCGTCAATGCCTACTGGCATGCCAACAGTTCTAGCCCATACTTTAAGCCATCGCCGTTGTCCGCTCATTACATTGCGTTCTTTTTATCTTGAATTTCTGCTCTACGTGCCTTAGTAAGTTTACCAAGATCGCCTAGTGCTTTTCTTGCTCTTGTTGCCGCGGCTTTAACACTTTTATCTTCGAATGTCTCTGATTCTGTAAGATAGTTATTAAATGCCTGCACAATTTGTTCGTGATTTGTCATAGTTTTCTCCTATTTAAATGTTTATTATATATTACTTTTTAGTAGTTGTCAACCACTATTGTAGTGCAATGCCAGTAGTACGTTCAATGTACTGCTTTGCAATGCCCGTTTCGGTCTTTGCGATACAACTAACTGACGTTGCAGTTAAATTGAATTTGCCGTCTGGTGGTACACTAAACATGAACGGTGCTAGACCTAGTCCTTGTTGTTGTGCAATAATTACCATTGGCTTGTTAAGAAGATAAGATTTGTCAGACTCTGAATCAAGTCTAGCAACAATCTCTTCTCCACTACTTAATTTAAAAGATACGGTATCCCCTACCTTATATGGTGCTTCAATTAACATATTATAATGTGTGTCCTGTTCCTGTATAGTTAGTATCTTCAACGTATCTCACAAACTGTTCATAGCCGCCAACTTTATTAGAGCCTACTACAATTTGTGGAAATGTTTTTGCGTTTGGAAAAGTTTCAAATACTTCTTCTCTAGTAAAGTCTTTACCTAGTTCTATGTATTGAAATTGGAATTCATTCTTTTCACAAAACGCTTTTGCTTTCATGCAACTTGGACATGCGGGTTTACCCCAGATAGTTATCATAAACTAAATCCTTTTAGTGCGTCCTTATCCACATCTTGTTTAATTCCACCAATGATGTATGATTCAACTTCAGTCTCCTGAGGTGCAACTTGCAATCCAGATGAACTTAGCCAATGTTGTGTCCAAGGCAATGGGTTAGTATTCACTGGAGCATCAAATATAGCATTTAAGCCCAGTGCTTTTAGTCGACGGTTTGCAATGTATTCTACATACTGATGTAGTAGTGTGGTATTCAAACCAATCATACTGCCGTCTTTGAACAAGTATTCAGCCCAGTCTTTTTCTTCTGCGACACATTCGCGCCATAAGTCATATACATCTTCTTGACACTCTTTAGCAATCTTAGCCATGTCTGGATCGTCTTTGCCTTGTGCCCACAGTTTTAATACGTGTGTGCTTAGTGCCAAATGTTGTGCTTCATCTCTAGCAATCAACGAAATAATTTTTGCTGAGCCTTCCATTAGTTTTAATTCACCAAAACCAAATGTACAAGCGAAAGAAACATAAAAACGTAATCCTTCTAAGATGTTTACAGTCTGCATTGCCATATAAAGTTTTTTCTTAACTTCATACATACTGCCTTCTTTACGATGCGTATAAGCATCAGCGGCTTCTGTAAATGCATCATAGTGTTTAGTAACGCTTTCTGCTCTTGCAATAATTTTCTCATCATCAAGAATAGTGTCAAACACTTCTGCTGGATCAGCATAAACATTTTTCATAATGTGTGTATAACTACGACTATGAATCGTTTCAAAAAAGTCCCAAGTAACAATACAACCTTCTAGTTCTGGAATAGATACGTGTGGCAAAAATGCTAGACACGGACCACGCCCTTGAACTGAGTCAAGTAATGTTTGATACTTTAGGTTAGCAGTAAAAATATGTTTCTGCTCTGGACGGAACTGTGCGAAGTCTGCTCTGTCTTTTTGTAAACTAACTTCCTCTGGTCTCCAAAAATAACCTAACATAGTTTGGTTAAGTTTATCAAATACAGGAAATTTAAACACATCATAACGTTGTGTATTTTGATCTGCTCCAAAAAACATATTTTGTTTAGTGAAATCTACTTTGTCTTTATTAAAAACAGTCTTTGCCATCTTGGTTCCTTTTACTTCTTCTACAATAACTATACATTCATATTACTTGTGTGTCAACCTAAATTGCACATGCATCACAATATTCTTCATACTCCTCGTCGGAGCCATTAAACTCTGTACGCTCAACTGGAGATTCTTTTACATTGTCGTGCCATCCTACATTGTGTGCTGGCTCGTCAATTAGTTCGCTTGGATCAGTTTTATAATCATAAGTGTTTTGATAGTAACTAGTCTTCCAACCTAACTTGTAGGTATTTAGCAGGTCTTGAATCATTTGACTCATTGGAACTTCATTATTTTCAAAGTGTGTTGGATTATATGACCAATTACCACTAATTGCTTGATCAAAAAACTTTTGCATTACTGCTACTGTTTTAATATAGCCTTCATTACTTGGCATATCCCATAGTAGCGTATAATGTTGCTTTAGCGTAGTATATTGTGGAACAATCTGCTTAAGAGGCCCTTTTTTGCTTTTCTTAACGGACAAGTAGCCTCTAGGTGGTTCGATTCCATTGGTTGCGTTCGACACAACGGAACTACTCTCTGAAGGCATTTGTGCGGACAATGTGCTGTGCCTAAGACCGTGCTGTCGTATGTCATTGCGTAAAGTATCCCAATCATATTTTAATTTTACCTTAACTACTTCATCAACTTCTTTCTTGTATGTATCAATAGGAAGTATCCCGTCACTGTATTTAGTGCGGTTAAAGTATTCACAAGCACCGCGTTCTTTTGCTAATTCGTTACTTGCTTTAAGCAAATAGTATTGAAACGCTTCTGTAAGTTCGTGTACAAGTTTCCATGCTTTTGGATCATCATACTTAACTTTGTTCTTAGCAAGATAATGTGCAAGACCAATATAGCCTACACCTAATGAACGTCTTGCTTTTGTACTTTTCTCTGCCGCTTTAATTGGATAGCGTTGATAGTCAATAATTTCTTCTAATGCTCTTACTGCTAGTTCACATAGTTCTTCTAAGTCGTCAACTGATCTAATTGTTCCTACATTAATTGCACTAAGAATACATAATGCAATTTCACCTTCTTCATCATCAATATGATTAAGTGGTTTAGTTGGCAATGTAATCTCTTGACACAAGTTACTCATGTATACTTTGTCTTTAAAAGAACTGTGTGTATTACAGTGATCAACATTCATAATATAAATGCGTCCTGTTTCTGCACGTTCTTTGATCAACGCACTAAACAATTCCATTGCTGATACTTTTGTCTTTTTAATACTTGTCTTACGTTCATAAGATTCATACAGTTCTTTAAATTCGTCTGCATCACCAAAGTATGCTTCATACAATCCTGGCACATCGTGTGGCGAGAAAAGAGTAATGTCGCCACCGGCTAACAGTCTTTCATACATAGTTTTGTTAAGTTGAATTGAATAATCTAATTTACGTACACGATTGTCTTCAGTACCTTTGTTGTTCTTTAGCACAAGGATGTCATTAATCTCTTGATGCCAAAACGGGAAGTGTGTAGTTGCACTGCCACCACGTACACCATTCTGTGTACAACAACGTACTGTTGCTTCAAACTTTTTAAGGAAAGGAATAATACCTGTGTGTGCTACTTCTCCGCCTCTGATTTTTGCATTGACGCCTCTGATTCTTCCTGCGTTGATTCCGATGCCTGCCCTTTGCGCCGTATAGCGTCCAATAGACATATCGCTGGCAAAGATGCTATCAAGAGTGTCGTCGCTGTCAACAAGAACACAACTTGCAAACTGCCTGACAGGGGTCCGGACGCCTGCCATGACCGGCGTTGGGATATTGATTTTAAATAATGAGGTCGCATCGTAGTATCTCCTTACATAATACATTCTATCTTCTTTAGGATATTGTGCAAACAACGTTGCCGCAATCATCATATACATGAACTGAGGAGTCTCAAAAATTTCACCTGATGAACGATCCTGAACAAGATATTTGTCTGCAACCTGACGCAAGCCTGCGTAGGTAAAGTTTTCATCACGTTTGTGTTTAATGTATGCATCTAATGAAGCAATTTCAGTATCAGTATACGATTCTAATATTGCAGGATCATACACACCGCGATCGATATTTTTTTGAATCATTTCTTTGAACGGAATATTTTCGTAACGACCAAAAACTTGTTTGTTAATACCATAAGATAATAAACGTGCCGCGGCATACTGATAGTTAGGTGCATCTAATGAAATTAAATCATTAGCACTTCTAATTAAAATTTCTTGTATTTCGCTAGTACTCATACCATCGTAAAATTGTAAGTTTGCATTCATTTCTATTTGACTTGCACTTATACCTGCTAACCCTTCACATGCTTCTTGCACTACAAAGTGTATTTTATCTATGTTTAGTGGTTCTTTTTTACCAGTTCGTTTTACAATCATGGTACCGTTTGTCATCTGTCTGTCTCCGTTCTTTTGTTTCATTATCTATTCTATGTGGTATTTAGTTTAGGGGTGGCATGTGATGAATCTGTTGCGGTTCTAAGTCTTTGAGAACCTTATCTACATGCTCATGCGTTGAATGTGTAAATCCTAGCACCCTATCTCCTACCACTAACAGATAATAATGCTTTGATCTTTTGTTGTCTATACCAATATGTATCTCAAATTTCTCCTGTGAAAAACGATCAGTTAACTGTAAAGAATAACACATTCCTAGTACACGACAAAAGTCGCAATACATGTTCTCGTTAACTAGTTCCCAAGGTCCAGGCCAAGTACTTGGCGTGTACGGATCTGTTTGGATACTTACCGTAGGTATCTTGTTGTAATAATTGATTACATCTTGCAAAGGATCATCAGAGAGTTCTAACGTTTCTCTAAATGCCGACCATCCAGAGAGCCTTTGCTCATAATTTAATTCATTCATTTATTACCGTTTTGATCTTACGTGGAACTTGAAGGTCCCAGCGTCAGTTGCTGTTGCATTACTTACTTTAATCTCTACTGTATCTTTAGTTGCATCTGCATTTTCATCAACTAAGGCCGCAGAAAGTTCAAAGTTAGTAACAAGTCCTGTAGAACCAGTAAAGTCGAACTGGTCCTTCACAATTATGTTATCGTTGTCATAGTCAACACTGATATAAAGTATACCTGAACGGTGTGCTTGAAAGGCAGTGCTGTGATAAACATAATCAATTTCGTAATTTGTATTTGAATCGCCTGGTAGTCTAAAGTATCTGTTTGCTACTGATTGGAATACAACTTCTAAACTTGATGTACCATTCATGTCAAACTGACAACTACCTTCGATTAATGGTGTAAACTTTTGATTTACAATATACTGTTGTTCAAATGATAGTGCTTCAAAACGTTTGAAGAAATCATTTTGACTTGTGTTACCTGTTGTATCATATTTGATAACAGAGTAACTACTGTTTGCTTCAGTGCCGTTATTATTACCTACACTATTATAAGTATTACCTACACTAGCAGTTCCTAACCCTTCTTTAACCCAAATAGCATTACGTGCTACTTCGTCAAATGTACTATTTTGTACTTTAGAGTTTTTAGGACCTGTTTCTTGACCTAATTGTCCTAGTGTTGTATTCTCTCCTAGTGCAATACCATAGCCCAATTCATCAAATGTGCTGTTTCTAATTAATGAATCATTAATAGCAAAGTCACTGTATATACCATAAGACCAACCTTTAATAGTTAGGTTATCAAATGTATTATTGTTACTCATTACAGCGGCACTGTCTCCTATTAGACTAAATGCTTTCTGTCCAGCAATTAATGCATCGCCTGAAGACCAACTACCAATAATTTTCATATCTTTAAAGTTACTATCTCTAACACTGTGCATATCAAACATTACGCCTGCTACACTTTGATTTATAGTCATGTTAGACATTAAAATACTTTTGGCTTGGTTTATAAAACTGTTTGTACTTGTTGCGGCATACGAACCAGGAGTACTATCGCCGTTAACAAATGTAAATGCTTCAGTAGCACTTGTATTTAAAATTGTACTATCTACACCTGAGCCAACAATTTTAGCATATGGCGGAACATTAATTGTTGCAGTTAATTTGTAAGTACCAGGTAACATTACTAATGTTACTCTACTAGATGGATTAGTTTTGTTTGTATTAATATAAAGTTGATCAATGGCTCTTTGAAATGCTATAGTATCATCGGTTGTTCCGTTTCCAACTATGCCAAAGTCTGCACTACTTACTTGATCATCAAAGCGTGATTGCAATGTTCTTTGTATTGGTTGTGTTGAACTTGGTCCAGTTGTTATTCCACTATCATTTCTATATGTGTACTGCCCTGCTAATGCAAAAATATTATCATGTTCTGTAAGAACTTTTGTATTACCAACAGCAGGTGCACCTTCTGAAACGCTACCGTTACCAACGTAAAATTCTTGTGTGTCGATTGCCCATCCAAGTTCACCTGAAGCAAGTTGTGGTAGATTATCTACACCTTTTTTGCCTCGTCTAACTTGTATACGACTGATTTGTACTACTGCCATATTTGTCTCCTGTTATACATATTTATCCGTGTTTCTCATAATATGTATATACTCTATTATACCATTCAGTACGCCAGTCGTCATATTCATGTGGCCATACATCAAATTGCTGATATGTTTCGCCGCCTAGTATCATACCGTCATCTCCTCGGCTACACATAAAAATGTGCCCTTCACGTATATTTGTACCGTAAAGTTCGTTATGTGCTTCAGCATATGCTACTAACTGTAAAAAGTAGTTCTGTACGTATTCTAATTTTTTAGGTTTGTTTGTTTGCTTAAAATCCATAATACACGGATTGCCTTTATACTGTCCTACTAAGTCAGTAGTACCGGCATACATTTGTGGAATATAAAGAGCAACTTCTGATCCCCAAATTTCGTCAACATCATTTAAAGCATTGTCACGTACCTGAGTAGCCATTGCGTGTGCTTTTTTAGCAAACGGATTACCGCCTGGAGTAGGCCATTCGCCAAACTCGATATAGTCTTCAAGATACTTGTGCATTCTTGTTCCTACACCTGCGGCTTCTGTAGTAATTTCTCTTGCTTTAGTTTCACCTACTCGCTTGCGCCAAGCAATAAGTCCTGTCTTGTCGCTAGTGGCGTCTAAGATTGTTGTAACGCTTGCTACAGCGCCACCATCTGGTGTCATGTACTTGCGCTTACCATCTACTTGCTTACGCGAAATAGGTTTATAATCAAATTTATTTGTTATTAGAGTCATCGACTTCGTCCCAATCATGTTGCATAGAAAATGGATCACTGTAGAAAGGATCTACTTCACTGTATCCATCTTGGGCTTCTACTGAAACTATCTCTGGCACGTAATGTTTGATCATGTTTTCGACACCCATCTTTAATGTAATAGTACTACCTGAGCAACCTGAACAGGCCCCTTGTAGTTCTAGTAATAGATGTCCGTCTTTGTAATTTAAGAATTCAATGTTTCCACCGTGTTGAGCAACACCTGGTTTAACATGTGATTCGATTAATTTTTTGACTTCTGTGATGATTTGTTCATCAGTTCTTGTTGTCATAAAGTATGCTCCTAATTTAAGTTAATTATACTAGAAGTATTGCCTATTGTCAACCTAAATCTGTGGCTCTTTTTGCCATTGATGAAACTGTTTTATCTGCACTTGGTTCTTTAGCATCTTGTGGGATGTTGTCCATTGCATCACTTTTAAAAGTAAGTTTTTCTTTGTCAAAGTTTTTGATAAGTGCTTGTACTGCTGGATCAGTATCGTATGCTGTTTTGAATACATCATAACTAAACTGAGATTTACCAACATTTTGCATTAGTTGGTCTAACTGATCAAATGTAAATGTTTTTTGGTCTTTGTTACTGAGGACGGTTAAGACCTTTTTCAACACTTGCGTGTCGACGTTCTCAGTTACGACTTTTTTCCTGCTAGTAACGATCCAATCTTGCGTGAACGTTCTACACTCTCACGTGTTTCACGTCCTGCTTCTTCTTCGCCACCTGCGGCCGCCGCGTCTGCGCCAAAGTCATCTTCTGCTTCGCCTGTTGCTGGATCTACTGCTGGTTCTTCTGCGTCTACAGTTGGCTCCATTGCTGGATCTTCTGCTGGATCTTCAGCACCCATTGCATCTGGCATATCACCTTCGCCTGTTACAATGCCCACACCATTAGTTAATGCTTCGCGTGTTGATTCCATTGCAGTGTACATTGCTTCTAATGAAGGTTTAACTGCGTTAGTAAATGCTTCTGATTTTTCTGAACCTAGTTCGTCTCTGATAGCATCTGCAAGTTCTAACATTGACTCTGTTTGCATTTCTGCTGTGTCTTCCATCCAACCAGTAACTCTATCTACCATGTCTTTAGAAGCCATAACTAATTCTGCGTTATCTTCTGCACCTTCTTTAATAACTGATTCTTTCATTTCTGCTTTGCAATCTTTGCACATTTCTTTAAGTTTTGCTTGATCACAATCTGGATACTTTTTGCAAATTTCTGCTTCGCTCATGCCTTCTTTGCAATGTTTCTCAACTACTGCTTTTGATGGCATTTTGCCTTCTTCTGCTTCAACAATCGCTGGCGTTTCTTTAATTGCTTGATTAAGAACATCTAAAAATAATTTAGACTTTTGATAACTTTCGCTTTTTACTGAATCAAAACTTTCGTTAGTTTCAATATCTTTTAGCATAGTACGTATTTTGTTACGTGCATCTTCTAATTGTGGTAATGTAAATTTGGCAACATCAATTTTGGTGCCATATCTTTTCGCAAGACTCTCATTAAGTGTTGCGGCTGTAATAGGTGTTTTAATTTCTCTAATGTTCATGTTTCATATCCTTGCAGAATTTGTTATAGTTATTTATCATTCTAATTGTATATATAGTCCTCAAGTCGACTTCGACCTCGGTCAATCTTGCTTGTAGCAATATCTAGCCTACATTCTAGCACTTCTTTACGCATTTCATCGTCAGTTACTTTGTAACTATGCTGGAAAAATAATGCATCATTGTAATTCTTTTCAATTTCATAATCAATGTTTAATACTTCAGTGACTACGTTATGACCTTCAGCATGTTTTTTAGCGATAGCAACTGCGGCAGTTTTACTGAATGTTTGTGCTATTTCGCTCTTATGCTTCATATCAAATACAAAACAGCCTTTTTTACCTGATCTAACTATTATGTTACCTATACGAACACTATTCCCTTTTACATACGGAAAAGGAACATCTTCAAGACCTTGCTCAATCAAGGCTTTTAGATCATTTATTAAGGCTTTCGTCATTTGCAACCACCAAGATATTACCATTATTATGTACTTTACTTACTAAACTCTTACGTATTAACCCTTCAAGAACGAATTGTTCTCTTTCGTCAAATCCCTCAAACGGCATTACACCCTTAATTGTTTTAAGTAAAGACGCTTCTTCATTACTCATTGCAATAGTAAACTGTGTAATTAGTTCATTTAGTTTCATTTCATACCTTGTAGTTGCTTTTTCAGCATGTCAAGTTCGGCTTTTTTAGCCTTAATTTGTTTTTGTGCAACATCCTTCTGCATTTTTTGCATCTTGGCTTGTTGTGCTTGTGCTTTTGGATCAGTTGGATCTGCTCCTGGTTGGCTTGCGGCCGCTTGTGATTGCGTAGGTCCTGGACCTGCGACTTGGTTTGGTGCTACTGCTGTC
>Ga0187217_1000736_pt1 | contig 13446 bp, 3 predicted proteins | sample 15SPOviralmetaG_FD_130165 | JGI IMG/M metagenome (GOLD analysis project Ga0187217, IMG submission 130165) | Marine viral communities from the oligotrophic San Pedro Time Series (SPOT) site, San Pedro Channel, CA, USA - 15 SPOT_SRF_2010-09-15... | ecosystem: Environmental > Aquatic > Marine >... | reverse complement strand
TGTAAGTAATCGTCTTATCAGTAGCTCCTTTCAGTGTAATACCACCACCATCTGCTGTGGTATCAGAAGGAGATGATACATTACCAAGTTCAATGTTCTTATCTTCTACGGTTAAAGTAGTTGAGTCAATGGTGGTCGTAGTTCCTGAAATATCAACGTTACCTACAACATAAAGATCTTTCCAGATAACAACTCTTTCATTTCCAGTATCAGTTCTAAATTGCAAGTAATCAGTAGTACTTCCATTTTTTCTAAAACTTAAAGAATTTTGTAAATTACTTGGAAAGTAAATGTAATTTTCTATTGCATTTGAAAATCGTAAATGGTTTTTTGCAACTATTTTAGTATTAACTGTTGTTGTGCCGCTACCACTAGCATTTCCAATTATAACATCATTATTATTGATTAAAAGATTAAATGTATTTGCTGATGAAAGAAGTTCCCCACCATTAACCGCAATCTTACCAGAGCAAGCAAGGTCATCACTGAGAATATTGAAGTTAGTATTTCCACCTCCACCAGAAACACCCATGTTGATGGTAGTTGCTGCACCAAACGCATTAATCTGTGTTGCTACTGTATTGAAAAGAGCTTGTGTAGTCTCTGATCCAACAATCGTAGGATTTCTAAGTGTCAGAGTTCCTGTAGTTGCACCAAGACGAATGTCAGTACCAGCACCAAATGCCTCTACAGTTGTTGCATAATCATCAAATAAATCAACTGTAGCTTGAGTACTAGGAACTCTAACGTCACCTGAGTCTACCTGAAGATATCCTGTAAATGTTGAGTTTTCATCAACAGTCAGTGTATCAATGCTAGCAGTACCATCAATCCAAATATTATTCCACTGTTTTGTTGCAGAACCTAAGTTATAGTTTGCAGTACTATCTGGAACAATACTAGATGTAAGTTCGGCATTAAATACGATGTTATCAGTATTAAGATCACCAAATGTTAGTGTGCCACCTGATGCAGCACCAGCTCTAAATGTAATATCGCCGTCTACTTCTAAATCACCACTAATTGATAAACTACTAGTAAGACCAATCTTACTTGCATTTACCTTGTAAAAACCTTGTCCAGAATCCCAAAATAAACTTGGCGATGCAAACGTACCAGGATCCATCCCATGGGTCTGGTTGATTAAATCAACATCACCATTGACAATTTCATTGATGCCATTTACGAGCACATTCGTTGGCGTTAATAACGTTGCTGCATCACCAACATCAGTACCGATGAGGTTAACCATCTGACGCTGTTGCTCAAACGTAAAAGTTGTAAGGACTTCTCTAATTGCCATTGGTAAGTTTCTTTAATAACTGCTTGATTTCATCAAGTTCTTGCTTCAAAGTATTTATCTCCGAAACCATCCCTTCTCTATTTGCCTTCGCTTTCATATAACGTTCATAGTCTGCCTGACTAGAATTGATCACAGCACCACTATCAGGATCCCTATAGAGATTGCTGTGACCTTCAACTTTTACTTTAATCATGAATGTGCAATTACTCGGAGATCTTCAACTCGTGGAGCAAGTGCTGGATCAGTACCAGCAAACACCAATTTAATCGCAAACGCTGAGAATGGTTTCAAATTATTTGCGGTATAAACATATTCCAGATAAGAATTCATGTCTTCCATTGATGGGGACAATGATTTACTTTGTTCTGGAGTAATATTTGAGTTAAAATCAGAGAGTCCAGTACCATTAAAATACTGCCACGCCATTTCAGAGAAGTTATCAGAACTTCCATCAGGACGAATCTTGAAAAGAACCTTGACATTTTCATTGCTAAACAAGTTAGCTGTTAACTTACAATCCAAAGATGTTGCGGGACTATCCAAACTTACCTCTTTTGTAATATACTTAGAGGCAGTAGAGCTATTAAATGTAGTTTCGTCAACATAAAGGAATCCATTACTTTGGGAGACTGCGCTCACAAGTCTAGTAGTTACTGGAGAAGTTCCTGAATTTGTATCATCAATTCGGTCATTTACAGAGAAAAGATTGTCAGTAATTACTTTCACTTTTAGATTTCCAGTACCGGAATCCCATCCGATAACAATACCAGTTTTGATTACTATTCCTCCAAGAACTGCACTTACAGAACCCTGAGCAACAGGTTGTCCATCAACAAATGTTCCTGTAATATCAATTAATTCAAGTATACCACCATTAACATTTACAACCTGTCCAGATGCACCGGAACCAGCTTGAGTTAATCTACTAGCACTGTCAACAGTATTGATAAATGTTCCGCCAGTTACACCACTCATAGTAAATTGTCCAGCTTGAACAACGTCAGGAGAAACTGTAGATACAGTAAAATCAGAAGTTACTGGTACAACTAATGTTTGTGAAATAGCACCAAATCTATCTTCATTTCCTTTTGGATTATCCATTCGTGAAGACGCTGTAATTAAGTTACAACGACTAAGATCAACAACAGGAGAAAGATTATCTTGATCAGTGCTCAATGAAATAGTATAAGTTATAGACTTATTACCATTCAAAAGTGAAGCTTGATTACGATAAACTTCATTGACAGATGATGCAATCACTCTAGTTTCTTCAAAATAATAATTATCATTTGGACTTAAGTTAAACGTAGGTGAAATTGTATATTCGTTGGTTAGTGTAGAATCAACTGGTCTTCCGAATGCAGTTTTAATATTTTGAGATACCGATGATGATGGGAATACCATCATTGAAACTTGAGGAGTTGCAATTTGATACAACTTATTTGTTGTAGATATAACATTAAAACCACCACCAGATCCACTACCAGTCATATTGACATTTGCAGCGTTCCATAATGTTGTATCAATCATTATACAATAATCATCAAGACCAGTATTCTGAACGGAGTGGAATCCATTGATCAATGTAACAGGAATTCCATAGATTGAATTGTTTGCTCCAGATCCTACGACGTTCTTAAGAATAGTAAAATCTCCATCTTTCATTCCATGATTTGGTTGTTTCACACGAATAACTTTTTGGTTAGTACCAAACAATGCAGAAGATCCATCAGTGTTATCAACAGTAATAGGATTGTCGGGAAGATTCACAAAATCAAGATCTTCATTTCTAAATTCAATTGATGCACTTGAGTTAGTTTGAAATAAACATCTATTTACATCAAATTTAATTGCTTCAGCAGTATCTTCGGACCATGCTGTAGAATTCTGAGATTTGAACAAAGCTCCAACGTTAGATTGAGCAGATGCAATAACAGAACTTCCAAGAAGTTTCTCTCCAATTTTAGCACTGTAAATTTCATAATCCGGTGATGAAGATGAGATTACAAATGCATATTTTGTATCGTTTTGGAGATATACTGGTGATGTAAATTTAAATCTAGTCCTTGTGTTGCTATCAACTGAAGTTGAAATTCCCATCCTGACAGCAGGATTAGTTATTCTAATAAACGATGTTGCTGTTGCTTGACCATCACCTCCTGAAATTGTGACGTTAGGTGGGGTATAATAATTTGAACCTCTATTTGTTAATTCAACTTCATAAATTTTTCCATTATAAATTTTTGCGGTAGCAGTGGCATTTACGCCAAATGTTCCTCCATTTTCACCAAAAACGTTGACCGATGTTGTATCATTGGCATAACCACTTCCAAATGATGTTACTTTAATTCTATCAATAATACCAGAATCTTCATCAATATTGAATGTTGTTGTAGAAATAGCAGGGGCTCTCTCTACAGTAAATGCTTCACCTGGAATAAATTCTTTACCATTATGATTAGAAAGAATCAAATTATATCTGGTGTTAGTTGTAGTAACTGTCAAATCTGATTTGACTGTTCCTGATGCTCCTGATGCTGATCCTTTGATAGTCTCACCTTTCAGGATAGTCTCACCAGATGGAACATCTGTATTAATTTTAATTCTGAGTTGAGTGTCGGACTCAAGTGTAGATTCACTAAATGGAATTATATTTCTGGTGGGTAATCCACCATTAGTGTCAACCAAATAAACTGTTACTGGTCTATCAGTTTCCTCATCAGTAGGAGTCTGCTTGTTCTTGAAATATAAATCCACACTAGATACAAACATTCCCCCATCAAATCCAGAAACTTTAAAAGTTTGTGCAAGAGGATCTAGTAAACCAGTTTGATTTACATTGACTAAAGAACTTCCAACATATTGAACTGTGTCAGAATTTGAAGTAGATCTTCTATTAATATAAGGAACTCTTGTGGATTGAATTGATGTAGTAGAAGTATTGGGGAAACCACTTACAGTATATACTGCCTCTGCAAATGTAGCTACATCACCAGAATCGCTGGAATTACTACTGCTAGAAGTTAATCTAAATGACTTACTGCCAGCAACAAAAGATCTCTTAGTACTTGCATTATCATAGAATATACTTGGAGAGTTAGTCATATCCAAACTCTTTCTACTTTTTCTAGGTGCAAATCCATTTGGAATCAAGAAGAAACCACTAATATTACCTTTGTCATCTGTGACGATCTTTTCACCAAAACCTTTTTCAGCATAACCAGCTTTTCCAGTAAATGGAGTGGTTAAGCTAGTAACATTATCTGGGTTGACCCATGAAGAAACACTAATGCCATCAAAGAAAGCATAGAGTTGAGTATCAGGTTCAAGACCTTTCGCAACAAATTTTACAAGTTTAGTTCTAATGTAAGGAACATATGGTGTGGAAACAGCTCTTTGACCTCTGTCTACAGAAGATGCTCCATATGGAGACAATCTGTTCTGGGTGCCATTTCTACTTCTAGTTCTAGTTTTTCCTTTAATAACTAGATTAGGATCACCAGCAAATTGTGAAGTAGTAGTATTGGTAGAATTATTCAGAGTATATGTTGGAGTTCCAGTCCAAGAAATTTGCCATTCATTCCATAAACTGCCCCAAACATTGTTATCATTCTTGATAACATCAAATATTGAATTTTCATTAACAATTAATTCAGGAGATGTTACAGTATCTTTCCATTCATCAATATCAGGTTGCAGCAACATCATTCCAGAATACTTGGAAGTTTTACCTACGTTTAACTTAAGTGTTTTTGTTGAATACTGATTAGTTATAGTGTTCTGCTCAGTAAATGGAAGTGTGACTAAATCACCTTTCTTAACATATCCACTTGCAGTTCTCTGCAGATCAGTAAGATTTTTCTCCTCAAGTTTAGTTTGAGAAGAAGCAAAACTTGGTCTAAGAACACCAGTTTGTGTATCAATAGAACACTTATAATCTATAGACGAAGTATTTCCTACTCCATGTCCTTCAAAGTTATCTACAAGAATACCATTCTTGAACCTATCATTACCAAACTCGTCTCTAACTTGAGTATTAAATGTATCCTGCTCCAGGAGACTTAATACTGTATAGTATTCAAGTTTTTCAACTCTCTTCTCAAGTTTACCGATATCACGCATCGTATAACGACGGTTGTCAAAATTCTTGACAGTAACATCGGATAACTTATAAGTATATGCTGGAATATTCAAATGATAAAGAAGAATTCCATCAGAAATTTCTTCTGGAACCTGTGGATTAAGAGAAGGAGTTCCCTTAGCAACAACAAAGTTACCAGATTTAGAAATATAAATGGAATCAATTCTATTCAAATAGAATTCATAATTAGACTCAAATGTAGTTCCAGAAATAGGCAAAGGAGCAGAAGATGATCCTAAACCACTAAATTTCAAAGCATCAATTGTTCTTGAATCACTATACCCAGGAAGAACTGTTGCGGTATTAAGACCAGTAAAATCAGATACCCTTGGTCTAAAATCAACAACATCTCTTAAAGAAATTTTTCCAAATACTGATGAATCATAATTGGGAATATCTTTATACTCAATATTAGTATAAGAGTCTACGGTGAAATATCCACTACCAGCAGAGCCTGTACCAACACCGCCAATATGATCAAAGTAATCATACACTACTAATAATTGATTACTTGGAGCAATCTCGCCTGGTTTTAAGATAATTCTTGCAAGATCATAATGAGTATCTCTTTGACCACCATCAAATGTAAATCTATCAGTAATCTCAACATCATTATTAGTTGCAGGCGCTGTTGTTGACGACATAAAAACTGATATTAGTTTAAGACCATCAGCATATTCAAGAGGAATTACGGGATCATTAAATCCAGTTGCAATATTTGATTCTACACTAGACTTAAGGACTTTAGTTTTTGGTGAAGTATCAACTTTTCTGACAGGAGCAATAAGTTTAAATGGTGTGTTTGCAAACCCAGTAAAACTACTCATATCAATGTTGATACTCGTGCCATTAGCACCTATTGCAACCTTACCAGAAATATCAAGAAGATTTCCGCTAGTCGGATTAGACATAACATAATCACCAGCCGAATAATTGAGGAACTGTTCATTGGTTCCAACAGTTACACTTGCTAAAGAATTGGAATCAAAATTACCTAAAAATTCTTTTGCTACAGTATAGTTGATATTCGTGTCATTAGGATCTAAAACCTGAGTTTTGACATCTTTATTAGGGAGTGCATATAGAAGTGTGTTAGAGGCGACTCCAGACAACTTAGAACGCTTCCTTTGGATACTCTTGGTAGTGAAAGCAGACAATATTTCGCCATATACAAAAATTCTTGCTGTAGTAGTAGCTCCATCAATACATGCAAATTTTACAACATATTTTCTGACACGTCCAACATTATCAATAACAGAAATAATATCTCCCTCAACCAAATCAAGATCTGGTCTTGACCCAAGATTATCTGCAGTAATGAAATAATCACCTTCAATGGCACTAAAAGTTGATCCGCCTGCAACCGCAAACGATGATTCTACTGAAGCAATATCGCCAGCAAAAGGATTTCCTGTGGTAGTTCCATAGAAACTTCTAACGAAAGATGAATTATAAGGTACTATATTTTTGTAGTTCATAACAGGAGTAACTACAGCTCCAGAACCTGTTGTCGCGACAACCTGAATTTCGGGAGCTGTACTGAATTTACCAATAGCAGCTCTAGTTGTATCAGTAATTGTAATTACTCTAAGTTGATTATTTGTTACAGTAATATTTGATGCTTCAATTGTAGTGAGTTGATTCACTCCGCCAATATTAATAGCAGTAATGTCAGCAGCATCAACATATGCTGCTCCAAAATTTTGAATCTTGAATTCTGAAATAGTTCCTTCTGTTTCAATAAAGTTAAATGGAGTTGATGCACCATCTTGTTCAGATGCAAGAGTTTCTCCCTCAGAGAACTCTCCAACAACTCTGGAAAGAATTAATTCTTTAGAGTCCGCAATAAGTTGTTCAACAATACCTCTGGCACCACTAGTTTGTCCAGTAATGAATTTACCTACACTAAAGTTTAGTGGATCTTTACATTTAATTCTTACAAAATACTCTAATCCAAATAAACCATGCCTAAACAAACAATCTTTATCATATGCACCATTTGATGAATTTCCGGTAAGATATTTAAAAGATTTTGTTTTACCAATGCCAACAAAAGGAGTTGTAACATATTCTGCTGATTTCACAGTCGCCGTGACTGCACCAATCGTGATAGATCCACCAATAGCAAATGCACCACTGCCGCTGGTACGCTTACATACTACAAAAGCTTTATTTTGAGATTCATTAATATGATAAGCAAAAGCAGTACCAGTTTGACCCGACAACGACCACGTAGTTGTACCGCCACCATCAGTTACTGGATTTGTAGTTGCAGAAAGGGATGATAATGTGAAAATAAAATATGCATCAGTTTCTGGCGCATTAGAATCAAGATTCTTTGTAGTATCACCAAATTCAGTATCTGTATGTCTATCATACAGGACTACTTCTTGATTTGCATTTGTGCTAACAAGACCTAAACCAGTAACATTTTCTGATCTAGATTCAACATCAGGAAATGAAAGTAAATTCTTTACTGTATAATTAGATCCCTCTGAAGCAGAAATTGAATTATTTTCTTGAGTCTGTGTATCTCTAGCTTTTTCAATAGAAACATATCTAGTTGAAGTTGTTTCAATCTCATATCCCTTGACATATGCTTTGCCAGGTTCAATAACTGATACAAACTTATCTGCAGACCCTCCTTGAGAAACAGTATATACACCATTATTGTCGGTACTTGCAAGACTCTCCTTGAGACTAAGCAAGAACTCTTTAACTACATAATTGCCAGACTCATCAAAAGTCCTTCTAGCAAGAATATCTTCAACGAGACCATTAGTGTTGGAAAGTTCTACAACTGGTGTAGTAATTCCATTCTTAATTTGAAGTAACTGAACAAAATCTCTCTGGTCAGGTGCATCAATTGGTCTTGAGACTAATGTAAGTCCAATCTTAAGTCTATGTGCTCCAGGAGCAGCAAAGTTAGAATATCCCTGTGCATTATCCAGAAGTGAAAGTTCTTCTTCTGGTGTTGTTAACTGTTCTGAAACAATAAATCCAACTTTATAAGTCGGAGTATTATTGTATTTTTCAAGAATAATTGTTTGTGAAGCTGTCTTTACTAAAGACCCATTAATAAAATAGATACCTTCATTTACAGAAACTGCTGTACCAAACCCCATCGCATTAGAGGTAGTTGGTTTCACATTTCCACTAACACCAACAATTGCTGTGGGAGCTCCAGCAGAATTAGAAGTAATTGTTTCACCTTCTATGAAGGTGAGGGAAGTGTTTGTATCGCCACTACTTTCATACTTAACAAAAAGTGTAGCGGAATCCGTTGTTGTTGATGCAGTAGCATTGACAACAGTAGCGACAATACCAGAAGTATTGCCAGTCATTTTTTTACCGATGTAATCGGTAATTAGCAAATTATTTGTAAAAGAACTAACCTTTACAAAATTAAATTGCCTATCTACAATAAGTTCCCCAGGTACTACAATAGAACCTTGTTTAAAATTTGCTTTCGCAAGACTTTCTACTTGATTCTGTAAAATTGATTGCAGCGTAGTGAGTTCCCTAGACTGGATAGAATATCCAGGTCTAAAGAGAACTCTGTAAAAATTATTATTCGGATCAAAATCATCAAAATAAGGAGCTTTATTTAAGTTAGTACTCTGGGGCATATTACTAGACTAGAATGTTGTTTTGATCTTATATGATATATATCAGAATTCTACGACCAATTTCACATCCTCAATTTGATCAATTGAGCGAGAAACTGTTCTTCTGTTTTCAACATAAATGATATCGCCTGTATACTTTTTAATCTCAGTATTAGCGTAACCGTTAGTAAAAGTTAGATTTGAAGTTGTAAGACTATAACTTGTTTCTGGAGTTTCAACTGCCCCAGAAACTGCACCTGTAATTGCATTAGCACCTGAGAAAGCAGGAAGATCTCCTTTGCTATCGCCAGTGATAATGTGCTCATAAGAACTCTGATAGAGTTTCAGAATCTTTGTGCCTGAATCCCATGAAACAACTTTGCCCTTGGCATTAGTAGTTGCTTGGGTTACAGTTTCATCAATATTAAATGATGCAACTGTTGCTGAAGGGAATTTAACGGCTACAAGAGCGTTGTAGGTAGAAGATGTTGCAGCTCCGCCGCCTGTTTGCTCAGGATCGCGAAGAACTCCAATTCTTCTGAAGTCAGTGTCAACTGGGAACTCAAGATTCTCATCGTATTGAACTCTAGAGTTGACCATGACACGCTTAGTGCCAAGTTCTTTATTAATGTTATATCCATGTCCACCTGAAGGAGGAATGACTACTTCTAGAAGAGCAACAGATCCAGGGGCACCAATACCAGAAATTTCAGTTGCATTTACATTAATATAACCGTAGGTGTAACCAGATCCAGGAGTTGTGATGATTACGTCACTAACAGCACCACTAGTTACTTTAACTGTTGCGATTGCCTGAGTACCACCGTTTTTTGCCCAATCTCCACGGACGGGAACATTAGTGTATCCAGTTACGTTGTTGTCAGTGTATCCAGTACCACCGCTATTAATAATAACAGTATCAACAGCACCATCAACTGCTGCTCCCTTAACATCAACACCGTTTGTGGGATCTCCTGCAGATCCAACACCCCAGACAGCAGGTACGGGAATATACGATGTAGTGAAAAATTTAATTACATCATCTGTTCCAATACTATACAAGAACTTCCATCTGTAACCATCAGCAGTACTGAAAATAGTTGTTCCAGTTCCTGAAGGAGCGACTGTAGAAGCAGTTCCGTTAGGGTTGGCAGGAGAAGAACCGTTGTAGATACATTTGTAAATTTTATAGTCATTTACAACATAAAATTTACCGCTATACAGGTGAGGAGCATTTTCACCAGCAGAGTTTGCCTTGAAATCAGCACTATAATTAGAACGATACATGGAGTATGTGACTCCAGATGTCCAATTATGTCTCGGAACTACTAATCTCACATCCGAAGACTGAATTCTCTTGAGAGAAATCATGTCATCAAATACTTCTTTTTCGTAATTGAAACTGTCAATGGGAGTTGGAGGATTATTTTCGTTTGGAGCAGCGAGATATGAACCACTGTGCTGACTACCTGCGGGTTGACCAACATATGAGAGAGCGCCAGCTACAGTAGCGGTGTCCCAGGTTTGGGGTCTACCCATGAAGAAGTACATATTAGTGGCAGCCGTCTCAGAAAATGCTTCCTCAAACTGTTGAGCATTATGAATTCTAAATTGTTCAGAAATTAAAGCTGGCATTGCTATAAATGGTTTACGGTTTTCCTTGTGTTATTTATATTTATCACCCTCGCCAAGCGAGTCTCAAATAATCACCATCTGCTTGTGCTGATGCTGTTGTTCCTTTAGATCCTCTGACGACTGTGAAGTCTTGACCAGAGATTGATGTGTATTCCATAGTTTCATCACCAAATTCCAAATATCCTGCGGGTGGGAAATTTGCCACATTACCTGTTACTGTAACGGTAGTAACAGTGTCATTAATGGATCCATTAAGTGTCAAACCATATGCAACATAGGCATCAAGAGGAAGATTAATAATAACCCCACCTGCGGAACCATATGCAACACCTGCATGTGTAGTAAAGTCTCCAATTGTGATATTTGGAGCATAACGTGTCATATGTTCAATAGTAACTCCCGTTCCGAGGTAATTCGCAAGAGGATCATTAAGTTGTGTGGGTTCAAACTTGAACTTGAGTTGATCAAATGTATTCAGGTTATATGCAAGTCCAGGTTGCGAAATGTCTTTATTAGTTTTAACTTGTGTCTCAACATGAGTAGTTCTTTCTGCAGTAATCTGAGAAATCACCAAAGGAAGATCACTATCTTCATCATCTTGATTTACAACACCAAACCCAATCGCGGCATGATTATAATCTATACTAGTAATGGTATGATAAGGTCTGGTGAATAAAGGTGTTTGTGGTCTAATAATTTCATACTTTTTAGCAAAAATTAACTCAGGAGCTTCAGTATAACCAGATCCACCATTCGTGATTACAACATTGGTAACTTTACCATTAGTAATTTCAGCATACGCTTCTGCACCTGTCCCAGGATTGTCACAAGCAACCTTGAATAGAACTTCTGGAGCAACATCATATTCAAGTCCAGAGTTCGTAATTTGAATGCCAGTTACTTGATAATCAAATACAGGGGGGACACCTTGCGCTGTTGCAATACCCACAGTTCCACTAACACCGATTGTGTTGCCTCCAGAAATAGGAACACCAGTTACCGTTGTATTTGCAACTGCATTCTTACCACGAACATATGAGTTATCAGTATAAACGAATGCGGTATAGAGTAAATTATCAGTATTCTCAAGTGCTCTTTGATCAATTCTAATAATCTGTTTAGGAGTTTCTCCATCAATCTTGATAAGATCTCCAGGTTTAATAATATCTCTAGTTAGAGCAGTTTTATTTCTGTATTTGCATCCATCAGGACTGTTCTCACCAATATACTGCAGATCTTCATATACATCACCATTCCAGATAGAAATTGTTTTGTCAAAAGTTTTCCCGTAAAAATAGAGACAATGACAACTTTTTCCTGCCTGAGGTGCTTCAGTGAAAGTAAGAACGTTATCAACAATAGTATATGAAACTCCTTCTGATTGAGGAACACCATCAAGCAATACTAAAATTTGGTGTACATCAGGAGGGATAATGTTATCAGCACCAAACTGCAATTCAACAGATTTTCTACCACCATCTAAAAGATGTGAGAAGTTGTTTATAATTTTATATTTACTAAAAGTATATCCAAAGAAATGCCTTTCTCTTTGAAATGCATCAGTAAATACAATTTGATTTGGATTTACTGATCTATCAATTGTATAAGATTCTCCATAAATCTGCATTACTCCATCAACAAAAATTAGAAGATTTTCATCTGCTTCTGTTACAACATTAGATCCATTTTTCCTAAAAAGATCATATCTTTTGGATGTGCCATCAAAGAGAATATCTTTGAGTTTATAGGAATACCTAGCATCATCAGCACCATCAACAAATTTGAAAAATGTTGAATAAAAAGTAGTTCCTTCTTTTGGTTTTTCGTAGAATGTTATATCAGAATTTAGATACTTATATTGACCTTCAACATAAAGAGCATTAGTAATATCGGCAGAATCAAGAGTTCCAGATGTTGTAAGGAAGTCAGGAAGGATAGTAAAGTCTTTATTATATAATTGGTTTGTGATGGCAAGTTTTGCCAAATCTCGCGCTTTATTAAATGCAGTTGTAGATTCTGCGACTTCACCTGCAATACCATTAGTAAGTAAAGAATTACCATCAATATAACGCTCTGTGGCACCAAGAATGTTGGAGTTACCACCAGATCTCATATCAGCAATAATGGCATCAACAATAATTCCAAGATCTCGCTTACACTTACCTTCTCCGAAAGAAGGAACTCGCATAGACTCAATTGGTAGTGCTAATGGTGATACTAACGATCCTTGATTGAGATACAGCGTCACAATGCTGACAAGGTTGTCAATATTGCTCTGAACATCAGCACAAGCACCATTACTACTATTTGTAATAGGAGCATTGACTACAGGTCTTACAATCGCATCGGTTGCTGCTTTAATAAATGTGTGCGTATACCCACCACCAGAAATTACAGCATCACTGAGAGCAGACGCAAATCTATGAACTGAGGTATCGGTAGAACTACCAACATTAATTGTGATAGTAGTTGCAGTCTTTGTAACAATAGGTACTGCTGTATCAAAGGTCTTATCTTTTTTCTTTTTGATACCATACAATGTAGAGCGAACAAAAGTATGATTGGAAGTGTCAGAAGAAACTCCAACTTTTACTTTGAATGAATCATAATAAACATCATAAATTGCAATCCACTTTCCACTAACAGGATCAGATGAACGAGGATAAGTATGTTCAGTTTGATCTCCATCTCTGGCACATGTAAATACCAAAGAATCATCATCAAATTTGATGAAATCTCCTTTCTCCCATCCATGATTT
>Ga0187217_1000734_pt1 | contig 13462 bp, 18 predicted proteins | sample 15SPOviralmetaG_FD_130165 | JGI IMG/M metagenome (GOLD analysis project Ga0187217, IMG submission 130165) | Marine viral communities from the oligotrophic San Pedro Time Series (SPOT) site, San Pedro Channel, CA, USA - 15 SPOT_SRF_2010-09-15... | ecosystem: Environmental > Aquatic > Marine >... | reverse complement strand
CCCTTTACCATCTCCGACTCCAGAATTACCTACTCCAAAACCAGTGCCACCAAAACCCAAGCCACCTGTTGTAGAGTCTTGTGTCAATGGACAAAATTATCAAGTAGAACAAAAATCTTATCGAGGATTTTTTTATAAACCAAAAACTAAAGACTGTGCAGCTCCATTAGTTGTGGGCAATTCGGGCACGGGAGCGCCCTCGTTGTATTACGCAAGAGTCGGTAGAGCTCTTGCTGCTAAAGGCTTTGCCGTAATTTGGCCGGAAAATCCAAACACGGGAGACGGCAGAACTTGCATGGCTGCTTTGGAATACGGGTTCAGACAGCCATATATTCTTCAAGAACATTATGCAATAACTGGTCACTCACAAGGAGGCAGTGCTACAGTTGTTTGTGGTGGACTAGCCCAAGACAAGTGGCCTTCTTACAAAGCAGCTCTACTGCCAAACGAGGCAGCTTGTGGTATGAGTAGGCCCGACTGGAAACGGCTTGCAAATAAAATTACAGCCAAAACTCTATTTTTTGCTGGGTCACGTGACACTGTCGTTTCAGAGCGGTGGGTTAGACAGTGTTTTGATCAGGTTCGTGCAAATAAAGCTCTTATAATAGGTGTTGGAGCTACCCATATGGATTCTAGTGCGTGGATGGAAGAACTAGCACCTGCCTTCTTTAAAGCAGCTCTGTTTGACGACATAGAAAGTTGGGGAGCATTGAATAATTTGAATGAAAGAAAGTGGAAATGGAGATTTCAATTTGAATCAATTTGAGGGAATCATTATGTCTTTAAAAGAATTCTTTTCTAGCTGGATTTTTGGCGACGAAATAAGAGACTATCGCAGCAGAGAGTGGTCCAAAGTTAGAGCTGCTCATCTTGCAGAAAATTCTTATTGTGAAATTTGCGGGAATACTGAAAAACTGGAGGTGCATCATCTTTTAGACACTTCTTCTTTTCCTGAATATGAATTACACCCATCAAATCTTATGACGCTTTGTGGGATAAAAACAAAAAATCAATGCCACTTTAAATATGGTCATCTCGGTAATTACAGAAATACAAATTATTTGCTTGTCTCAGATATTGGAGTACTTAAAAGAATTTACAAAGGTGATGTGGAAGGTTGTCCCGACAACTTGAAAAATCAAAGAAGAATAAAATAAAAAATCCGCAGGGGTAGGAATAATTGTTCATTAAATTCCTGCGGATTTTAAAAAAGTGCTAAATTGAAAAAAAAAGTCTCCCAACAAGATTCACCAATCTATACACTCTTCTTATTTAAATGAGGTTCAAATCTCTTTCAAATATGGATTACTTATATAATATAAAAAAAATATCCACAACCAAAAAAATTTAGCTGTGGAAAATGGTTTAAGACAGGAGTCGATCGTTAGATGGCGACAAGTTATTTTAGCATATTAATATCCAAATAACACTGGCACACCTTTTCTCATATCTAAGTGAATGAAAGTTTTCCCAACACCAACACTAAGTCCATAATCCATTGCTAAATAAACGAGTTCATATCTCTTAACCGCATCAGTCAAATAAAAATCAACTGCAATTCCTAACATGTGTTTACTACGGGAACTTCCGCCAACTCTTGCATTATGTGCCTTGCATCGTAGCCCGCTCGTTACAATCAACGGAAAATCTATTTGCGCTCTAATCTTTTGTAGCTTGTCAATGAAGTCTGCGTCCATATTTATCCCGGTAAGGTCACACCCACACTGACAATCAAACTCTTCTGACTCAAAATTCTTAGATAGTTTCATGGGAATCTCCCTAGCAAACTTTTCCTAATATGTATTGACCAAGTTCAGCCGCTTCTTTGTAATCCAAGTCGAATATCTCTTCTTGCATTTCACCAAGACCACCAAATGCTTCAGCTAGTTTTTCTGCAAACTGTCGATCGCTAATCAATTTAGCCACTAGAGCGGTTGCATCGCTCCAGTCCACGCCATCAGCTGCTTGTTGTAGTATGAAAAGTAGTAACACTTCACATCCGTCAGCTAGTTCTTTTAATTCTTTTATTCCATGACTCATTCTATTTCCCCTTCGACAAATCCGATGAAAAAATACAGGAAAAGGAAACTACATTCTAAATACCAACCTTCCATGTCTTCCATGTCCTCGCCTTCGAGATACATTAGAACAATACTCGGTATAAACATGAATTTATCGTCAAATGAACCGTAACCTAATTGTAAATTCATTGGATGAATCCTAATATTTGTTTGTGATATAATTATTCTACCATAACTGAAAAGGAGACTGTCAAATGAATATACCTACAGAAGTCTTACTCTTTGTTATTTCAATCGTTCTCACCATAATTGGATATTTTCTACATAGAATTTTGTCACAGATTCAAGAGCTGGCAAGAAGCCACGGAAGTTTAAGAACAACCGTGGCTTTAAATAGTGCGGAAATAGACCATCTAAAAAAAAACTTTAATCAGACAACCATGCTGAAAAATGCTCTGGATATTTAGTGCCCAAGTTTTGCTTCAAGTGCATCTACTTTGGCACTTAATTCCTGAATTGCTTTGGCTTGGATGGCAATAAACTCATTGTAACAAAGATGAACTTTATCTTTGGCATTTTCTTTTTGGTCTTCAGTTGCATTAACTTCTTGGTCACAATAAACACCGAAATCGACGCCAAACTTATCCATCGTTTCATGGACTTCTTGTGCTATAAAACCAGAGTGATATCTCTTACCTGCTTTGGTTCGATCGGGTGTGTTCTTAATAACTTTACCTTCATTATTGGATTCTTCGTAAAGTTCTCTAATATCGTATTTGAAGAACTTAGGTTTTAGGTCATTAATAAAGTCTAATCCAAGTGGCGACTCTTTGATGTCATACTTATCTCTACGGTCAGAAACGGACTGCACACTACCATTACCAATTTTGACTGTGAAATCTGCTTGCCCCATAGTTATGGATTTTTCAGCTGTAGCATTTAACTTTGATTCTCCTGCATTTATTATTATGCTGTCTTTAGGTTGACTAGTTGCGCCTGCCCTATAGCCAATCGCCACTGAAGATGAACCTTGGTTCAATTCGCCTGATGAAACACCAAGGGCAATCGCTCCTTCTCCTTGGCGAGTCTTACCTGCATTACCACCAACAGCAATTGCATAATAATTTTGGTTAATATTCCCTGCTAAGGAACCAATTGAAATTCCTCCTTCCGATTGACCATCTCTAGCTGCATTAAAGCCAATTGCGATATTTCGACTAGAGGTTTTATTCTTTCCCGCCTCGAAACCAATGTTTACGGGGTCCTGTGACCATTGAGCAGTTGTTTCTAAAAGAGGTAAATCTTTTGCTAAGCTATCAAGGTCTAGTTTATCAGGTTTAATCCCGTAATAACTACTATCTGTGTCAGGGTCATAAATTGTAAAAACATCAAAAATTCGGTCTTTCGGAACTACATTATTACCGTCACCAAGAGTAACTAGGATCCATACTGATCTTTCTAGTTCATCGATTCTAGGTTTAAAATCTTCGCCCGTACTTCTAAGAGTTATTCCTTCAATGGAATAAGATACAGTACCTACCATGTGGGTTCCCATTTCAAAAATAACGTCATGGACTTCCCCAGTCGTCCCTAAAAGGGTACTCATATTACGATTAAAAATCTCAATCTTGGCAGATAATAAATCTCCTGCCTCGTAAGTTAAAATCATAGCATTATTATCTATACCAAATTCTTGTTCATCCTCTCGTACAGCATTAAATTCAAGCCTTTCAGAGCTTGACAATAATCCTACATAGCCAAAAATTTCCTCGTCAGGAATGGTTTGGTTAGAACTGATTCTCCAATTTAAAGGTATTGGAGGTATACCATCCTTATTAACAAGTTTTATTTTCTCGTCTTCTACTTCTTGTAGTTTCCACGAAGATGAGTCTGTTAAATCATTTCCTGTATTATCATCTATAAGGGATGCGTAAACTCTTCCTTCTGACTTTACCCAAGAACCTATGTGATAAGTAGTTTCAGAATTATATTCAGCCAAACCTTCTTGCAACAAATAGGCAAGATGGTAAGTGGGGATGTAAGTTATAGTTTGAAGTTCTTCGAGTGTTGGCAATTTTGAACCACCAATTGTTGCCCTTGTCCATCCTTCTTTCCAAGCACTTAACGCTTGTAGAATTTCAGGGTCACTACTGGTAACTTTAGTTCCAACTTGTGCAGAACCAAACTGTCCATTATTTGCTGCATCCTCTGCAAATATTTTTAAATTTTTACGTTCTATTTTTGGCATTTTATTTTCCTAAATTAAGAATGGATTAACCAACAATTTGAGGTATGACCTTGACCCCGGCAGGCTTTGGAAGAAGATTATCCTCTATTGCAAAATCCATCAGTGATTCATATTTTTTTGCGTATTTATAAATAATAGTCATAACTTCTGGACCAGTTTCTAACTGAATATCATCACCAAATGATTCATATAAAGAGTCTGAAATTTGTCTTCTTGAACCGTTAGAGTGATTTGTTACGATTTTTAACTTTAGTAAAGTTCTATAGGCTTCATCGGGCAATCTCCCTAGAGTAACTTTAATGTCATCGTATAATAAAACTCGCCCATCCTTATCAGGAAATTCAGCATAGTCAGTAATACCCACAGCATCCGAGGGGACGGGGTCGTCGATATCAATGTATTTTACTAACCCTAAATACAATCCTGCTGGATAATCAAAAACAAGAAAACTTATTACTAGATCAACATATATTGCTATGATGTCAAGTTGCGCACCTACAGCAGTATCAATGTCAAATCCATTAGTCACATCTTTAATTAAAAGATTTCCACTACCTTGATTAATAGGAAATAGAACGCTAGCGTATAGTTCTATTTCAGCCCTTGCCTTTGGAGTCTGGTACTGAACTACAAGAAGGTCTGCATAGTATTTTTTTAATTCATCTATTAAAGCCATTTCAACCTACAAGTCTATTGTTACATCTATCCTGCTGACATCGACAACAAATTTATTTTGTTTAGAACTAGTTTCTAAGAAGTCTTGCCAAGTATTTTCATCATTGGATATTTGGCAGTTAATCGGGATGGCGCCAATAAGATAACCTGAAAGTTTCCCTACAATACTTGCGTTATCGGCAGGCTTATTAATACTGTAATCCAAGTTATCAGCCAACCATTCAGCGATTGTATTTGCATTGAATGAAACTGATGGGTCAATCCTTTTCACAGTGAACCTGATATATAAATCCTCTTCAAGTACACGATCGAATTTTATTGTAATACCTTGACCACTCTGGGAAAACATTTCGACTTCGATAGAACCTTTCATCCCAGAACCTTCGGACTTCTTATCGTAAATTGCTTGTGCTACTTCGTTCGATGCACCACCCTCTACAATAGTCCAAATTGAGTGCGGTGGAATTCCATCTGCATCAGGCGATGCTTCCATGTTTTCAAAAACAAGGGCATCCGTTACATTTTGCTTACCGAAAATTTCAGCTCTAATTGAATCAACATAACTAGTAGAAGGCTTGGCTACAGAACGCTCACGTCTTAGTCTTAATTCAGGGTCGGATTCTTGTTCTTCTCCTTGAGTAAGTACACCAGAAGAGTTATTTACATTTGTAACACCAAGAACTATCGTGACCTGCGTTTGAATGGTATTGACAGTGACTTCAACCGCACCGACTTTTTGCGCTCTAAAAATTAAGGATTTCTCAAAATCTCCAGCTTCAAAAGTATAGGTATCAACAAGAAGGAATTTATTTCCACCGTTGTCTTGTATTGTAAAGGCATCCGTTGCATCTGGGTTATTGGCTTGATCGTCCAGACCTTTAAGTTGAATGACTCTATCTACCGTTATATCAACACCAACCAAAGTAAAATCACCCGATATTCGTTGGATATTATTTATAGATACTCTTTGATCCAAAACAGAACCAACGGCATTGTTAGGATTAAATGAGGAATATACTTGCTGTATCATGTCTCTATTGTCCAAAGCCATTTGAAGCAACAAAGCAATTTTTTGACCATCGGGAGTATTGGGAGAAATGTTTACATCGGCGCCATATATATTTCTATAACCAGCTTCAAGTTCATCTTTAATTTCGGCAGCAGTCTTTAAAGTAAGACCATTTTTATTTAATAAGTCAGGCATCACTTACACCTAGATTGTTGATAGTTTGTTCCCACGTATTTGAGTATATATCTGTTATCGAGTATGAGATACTCAAAACTCGATCTACATTACTTAGATTCAAAAACTTAAGTTCTGCAACACCATAGGTTTGGACTATCACCCTACGAATATCCGATTCTAGTAGTAAGGTATTACTTTGCATACCATCCAAGTACCTATTGTAATCTACGCCATCTTTTAAAGAAAAATAGCAATTCTCTTTCCACATCTTAACTCTTGTCTTTACATTCTGAGCTATCTCGTCACTTTCAGATACATAATTGGAAAGTCCAGAACCAAAAGTCCAATCATTGTCGTCCGTTATTTTTCTAACTGTCATAATAACCTCAACCCACTACGTTTGTGATAATACCTTTTTTTACGGTAATAATAGTAGTAGAAACTGGACCAGCAGCAGTTGTATCTATAATTGTAATAGTTTCATCTACCCCTTCAACACCATCGGGCTTTACCGCACCGTTAAAGGTTACGTCACCATTCATCTCTACATCGCCTGCAATTTCTACATCACCTTTAATTTCCAGATCGTTTTCTACAACTACGTTACCCATCATTCCGATACCGTCTGCATTTAGTTTTATATAAGAAGAGTCGGAAAAGAAAAGTTTAATGCCATCACCATCAAAAGCCATTCTAGTTTGCGTTTCATTGTTTACACCAACAAGACAGAAAGCATCAGTTAAATCATGTTTTCTATTAGTGTATGGTGTTGTCTCGTTGTTTGTCACCCAACCATCTATGTCATCGTCATTGAAAAGAACTAAACAAGTGTCACCCTTATTAATTGGCATTTGTAGATAGGATTCTCCACCACCAATAACAACCGAAGGAACTTCAACAAGTAAAGGATATTTTCTAATTGTTTTTACACCCTCGGAATCAATGTTAAGAATTTTTGAAATTATTATTTCAACTTCGGCCTGCTGTTTATCTGCATCGAAGGAATTTATTTTACCAACTTTAATACAGTTTATTTCCTTTTTGACTGCTGCTTTTGTTTTTCTTAATACATCCACAAGCGAGACGTTAGGGAATTTGTTTTGTGTTGTCATGTTGCTTTCACCGTTTTAAATTGTCCGCCTGAAAGTTGATCTGGCATTAATAAAGAAAGTGTAGTTACAACACTTCCATCCATCGTAGAAGAAATAACTCCTGCGTGTTTCAACCCGATCACTTTGTATTGACCATTAAATTCAGGCTGTATAGAACTTTCTACCTGAACTGCTTGCGCCACTTGAACCCTAGGTTCAAATAAAACATCTATTTCGATATAGGTATCTTGCCTCTTAGGTACATTAAGAAGTCCCGTTTGACTATTAAATTTCAGTATTTGGTAATCAATAATTTCATTATCTTTTAGTGCATGAAGTTTTTCATTATCTACAAATACGCCTATTATTTCTCTACCTAAAACATCATAAACAGTATCTGCATACGATGTAGCTCTTTTTTTGGTAGTTTTATTACCACCTATGCTACCTTTGGTGATCGTTTTGAATTGCTGTATAGCCTTGTCGATGATGTCATCTGTGTCTATTCCCTTAGCAAACGTATCAGAAAATTGTGCGGTTTTTACATCTATGCCACCATCTTTACATTCTATCTCAGTAATAATATCTGAACCCGACCTAGAAGAAAACGCTGAGAACATACTTCCTTGGAAAATGGTATATATGGTTTCATACCCTGCCTGCAATATTACACGTTTGTAAATATCGGAATACCTATCTTTAAATATTTTGGCTCTTGTTGTTTTAGCAAGGTTATGGATTGATACATTCATCGTATTTAAAGAGGAATTAGTATCTCTGTTCACAGAAAAGTTGATTGTAAATGGGTCTTGGATTTCCAAAAAAACCATATCTTTCTCAACTTCTGTTGCATTTTCCTGCACTAATAAACGGAATTTACGTCCAAATTTTTTAGACTCCATAGATCGTTTCCTCTACCCAAAGAACTTCATCCGACGTTAGGACAAATACTTCTATCCTGCCATTTACGGAATCATCTATGTAATAGGGGTCACCAACATCCGTAGAACCAACAGCTAGGCCAAACGGCAGAATATTCTTCCACTGTCTCAGTATGTTTTGACCGCACACAAGTCCAAGCCCGTTTATAACGGTGTCTTTAAAAGCTATATTACAAAACCAAAGACCCTGTGATTCCCTGAACTCCAAATAGAAATCAAATTCATCACCGTCAGGAGTCACAACTGTCATAGATTGTTTTGGGTCGTCTGTTATTTCATTTAGTAAATTCATCCGAACATCCTATGCAAAGTAGAGTCTAGTCCATTGGCTTTTCCGTTGTCTTTAATTGGAGATTGCTGAGTTTTAGACCTAGAACCAAACGACTCTTCATCAAATCCAGTAGTCGTCACTGAGGCATAGCGAAGTTGTTTCATCTCCAAGGTAAAGTTTGAAACTTCCTCATTGTCTTCTGTCTCTGTGGCGGTAATTGTTTCAATCACCATATTTTGGAAATACTGAAACGGAGTTTGCACAGACACTGGAATTCCCTTTTCAGCAAGTGCTTTAAAATAAATATAAGCCTGCTGTTTACTACTAGCAAAGGGGTTTAAGTTTTTGAAGAGTGCATACATATCGTCAGCAGTACTTAGAGCATCCATATTCATAGGTTTAGAGCCATTAATCACACTCGTGACGTTCTTAGTCACAGAAACCATTTCGGGCGCAAACGCAGCTACAGGGGCTAATACGGGAACTATCGTACCTGCTATGGATTGGAGTATGTTTTCTTCCTTCAAAGCCAACTCACCCATATACCGCACCATTTTTAATTTTATAGGCTTCGTCGCAATATGATCATGAATTACAGAATTATCCTCAATGACATTATCTGTAATTACACTAGAGTGGGTGACTTGAGTTTCGCCGTCACCATCAAATACAAAACCAGAAATACCAAACATTGTAGTTGGTGTAATGATATATTCCGTTATTGCATTACCTACTTTAGAAATATTATCCGTCAAACCTTTTGGAGAAATCGTCATTATCCTACCTCATCATGTGTGTAGTTTAATTCCCTAGTTTGTTGCTTGGCTATCCCCTTGGCTACATCATCGGCAGGAGCAGTTGTATTTATGTGATAGATGTTATTTACATTCGCCGTTTTGCTAAAGTTAGAATTACTTACATTAGAAGCAGTCTTTACCGCCTCGCCCGTTACAAGAGAGTTTGTAGATGCGTTCATCTCTTGTTCGCCCTTCATAAACTCATTGAGAGAATTGGATGCACCTTTATCCCCTTCCTCATCTTTGTTGAAAAGTCCTTTCGCAGACTCCCACCCCTTTTGCATGAACTTCCAAACTTTAGACATGGACAAACTAGTAACCCATTCATAGATGGATTTAAAAATATCTCGCATCTGTGTTAAGTAGTCTATATAGGTGTCCAATGCCCACTCACCAAGAGCCGTACCAATATCTTTTATATAGTTCCAAGCTTCCAAAAGGTATTCAGGTATTTTCTTGAAAACGTCTGACAAGTAATTAAAGGCATCACCTGAAAGTGATTCACCACCTTTAAAGGCTACCCATAAGTCCTCTATAACTAGGTAGAGAAGTGCAAAAGTTGCGATCATCGGAGACATAGTAACCAATAAATAAGTAGCAACAGCAGCAAGGCCATAGAATAATGGTTTAATTTTATATATGGCAGAACCAAGGGCGTTAAGACCTTCCATCATATCGGCAACCATACCGAGGAAGTTACTAACAGGTCCAGCTAATAGGGCGACAATTTGATCTTTCCATTCTTTAAATATAATGGAAACCTTAGCCATGGCTTTACCCATTTCTATAACATCTTTACGTCCTTTAGCAGACATAAAGTTGCCCTTACCCATTTTGTCGAACTCTTTATTAGACATTCTAAGGATTTTTAGCATTTCAGGAGAGAAACCAGCTTTACCTATTAAGTTTGTAGCCTCGGCATCGGAAAGCCCTGCAATAGCACCCCTCATTTCGTTCATAACTTCAAAGGCTTCTTTACCTGAAACATCTATGCCTAAGAGTCTAAACGCTGCTGTATTTCCACCGCCGAATTTCAAGTCAGTTAAGTTTTGTTGAAGAGCTTGAACTTGACCAGCGACCGCATCACCACTTAGCCCAGTACCAGAAAGTTCGGCTACTCGTTGATATTCCTGTAGCTTGTTAATCGACAAGCCAGTTGCACGTTCAAAGTTTTCCAAAGCTTGGACACCTTTAAACGTTTCATTAGCCATGTAAGCAAAGGAAGCACCGGTAGCAATAATGGCGGCTTTAAGTCCTAAAACGTTTGCCATTCCAGACTTCGCCTTTTGGCCAAACTCTGTCAGGACTTTAGTATCTGCCTTTACACCAAGTGCGACAAAAAAATCACCGATTTTCATGTGTAGGTCTCCTTTGCTTTTCTTATGTGGTGTTGTTCTACTTGGTTCTGTACGTGTTCTACAGCCATAATATCACAAACGACATCAACTGGTGCATTCAAAACCTTTGAAGGGTCACCAGAAAAATAGCCAATTTTAGCAAGCCTACAACCTATATAAGAGTCTTCACGATGAATCATAACTTTAAAGGAATTGTCTTTTGTTTCAATTACTTCATAAGTCTCTCGAAACTCGATAGGACCCCCTTGAAAAAAGGGGAAAGGTTATATTTTAAAACCTCAACTTTAAGGTCCATTAAGTGAGGCCACATTTCTACATTTTCAAATAATTCAAAAGTTACTTTCTCATTATTAATAGTAGATTTTTTTGCACAACCTAATATTGCCTGCTCTAGTTCTTCGTCAGCATCTAGTGAAATAACTTGAGAAATAATCGACTTAAAAAATTCACTACCAATTTCCATATCAGTAATTTCTTTTAAATTATCGGGACTAATTTCACCTATTTCTATCTCACCAATTTTTATTTTTTTTAATACTAATCGTTTCAATGCCAAAGCGTCCCTAAAGGACGCCCTAGCAAGTTTAAGAGTGAATTTGTCACTCAGTTTAATAATTTCCATATTATCCTAATGCTCTATCCGCTCGTGCGAATGAAAGATTGTAAATTGAAACTGCCGCTTCGGTATCACCTTCAGCACTTTCTTTAGTCTCAACAGCTTTTTTAAATACTCCACCAGCCAAAGAATACTCATCATTAGTGATGTTTCCTGAACCGTCACCAATCTTTTTTACAAAAGAACCATTCATTAGTTCAAACGATGGAAGGTCTTCCTTCATTTTTCTGAATAGTGAGTTGAAAAATTTATCGTCATCACTACCGCGAACCAACCTTAAAACAAGGTCGGCATTGTTTCCAGTCTGATTGATATTAAATAAAGTATTTCCATCTTTACCAGTTTTCATCTGAGTTAGATCGTTTGGAAAAGTTAATGTGGAAACATCTCCATCTGCCAAATCAGTTAACACTCTATTATTTATTGCTAGGGTATCTCTACCTGTAATCGCAAAACTTGCCATGATGTTCCCCTTATGGTTCTGCTATAACATTGACTATTACAGAATGGATTGCTCCAGCCTCTTTGATTGCTATTTGAATAGTTGGTGCTACACGGTCTTCCCTATCTGCTTGTGCCTGTAACCCAATAGGTAAAGAGTGAATGTAGAATCCGAAATCTTCAATGTTTCTCATAAAATCTTCTGGATTACCAAACTTATCAGCTGAGTTCCAAGTTCCAGCAGCTACATATCCATTACGAACATATTGCTCACAGACCTTACGGAATGCAGCCTTAAGACCATCCATACCTTGCGTCGTCTGAGCTATCTTTGTATTTGAACTTAGATAGTTCATTCCAGCAGTTTGTAAAGCATACTTAAATTGCTGTTGGTTATAAATACGATCGAAATAACTGTTTGCACCAGAAGATAAAGTTCTTGGAATGCCGTTATAACTAGGATAAGCATCAGCTCCATTGTCTTTAGCTTTCTGATAGGTTGCCTCAGTAAGTCCACCATCAGGAAGAACATTTGCTAAAGCTTTCATGTTTGCAGTTATTGTTGAATTTGAAGCTGCAAAATCAACTGAGAACATTCTACCAACATAAGAACCACACATCCCAAAGGCTTCTTCTTCTCCAGCAGAATAGTAAAGCGATCTAGTCTTTGTTTGGCTAGCGTCTTTTATTTCTTTAATGGTTGCATCAAGTTCTGCCGATTCATGGAAAGGATAAACAAAGATTGCATCTTCTGCTTGAACTGAACTTGCAGCGGCTTTTACTTGCGCGCCTGTCATTGTAAGAGTTGTAACAACGCCAGTGAAGTTGATTAATGCCTTAGCTCTTGCCATTCCGTCCGCTAAACTTTCATAAGAACTTCCTGCATCTGTACCAGCAGTAAGCACAGATTGTGCGCCGTTCAAGTATGCAGCACTATATAAATCAGTTCCGGTTGCAGTTCCAAATACATCAATAGCAACAAGAGAGCTTGAACCAAGAGTCCCGTCGGTAAATTTTAGAACATTACCAACTGCTGTTACAGTTACAAAATCATCCAATGAGCTTTGAAATAATGCAGCTAAGTCAGCAGCCGTTGAGGCGCCAGTTAAGTCAAGTTCATCGAACTGCTTAACACCCGCAGAAGAATGAACCTGTAAAGATGCACTATTCAAGGCTATGATAGCGGCTAAATTACTTGTTAAGTCAACTGTAGTGCAGAAACCAGAAGTCGCAGATGTTGTTTCCTCTGCTAAAGGAACCGCAATTAATTGACCACCACCACTTAACATATTTGGATTCTGTGCAAACATATTAGCAGCCATTTTATAGGCTCTTGAATCCGTTCCGTAGTCTTTCATTACACTACTAGCGCTCTTATAAATCTGGTAAGCGTCCTGAAAAGTGTGAGGTTCGTGTGTAAATAGTGCGACGTTATTGACATTTGGTTCCCCAATGCCTAGAGGGGTAGACGTAACCGTTACGTTCACCACATTACTAATTGATAGAATGTTATCCATTGTTTTCTTCTCCAAAATCATAGTCAAATTCTAAAAGCCCATCAGTCTCTGAAATAGTCTTTTCGTCATCAGCTCGTATATTAAATTTATCATAATAATCTGGTATCTGCTTAGTTTTATAGTACCAAGTATATGCAGTAATTGTCAGGGCAAAACGATTCAAATTAGATTCGCCTTCTGCTTCACTGACATTGTTGAAGCCTGTATTAGATTTGTTGAGCTTAAATTGATACTTTTCCTGTTGTTGCTGGGAGTAAATACTTTCAAGAGCTAAAATCACTTCATGACTTTTTGTTCTTG
>Ga0187217_1000730_pt1 | contig 13529 bp, 14 predicted proteins | sample 15SPOviralmetaG_FD_130165 | JGI IMG/M metagenome (GOLD analysis project Ga0187217, IMG submission 130165) | Marine viral communities from the oligotrophic San Pedro Time Series (SPOT) site, San Pedro Channel, CA, USA - 15 SPOT_SRF_2010-09-15... | ecosystem: Environmental > Aquatic > Marine >... | reverse complement strand
GTTTGCAGGTAAGTCTGTAGAGCAAGAAGCCATAGAAACATTTGCCGCGAAGCAGAAGGCTCAACAACAAAGGTATGAGTTACAGCAGTGGATTGGCATGACGATGGGTAAGTCCAAGTGGGATGAACTCGTGCGTATGGAAGGTTCCATTCGTAAGCAACGCCAAGAGACACTGTACAAACAAAGGCAACGTAGGCGTAAGTTTGTAGAGATTGTAGCATGGATAGTGATGCTAATACTTGGTGCAGGTTTGCTTGTAGGATTTGTGATGTTTCTCAAGAGTACAGTGGCCCACGCTGCAGACCCAGAGTATGTAACCTGTAGGCTCAAGGGCTGTACAAAGGTAGACAATCAGCGGGTATGTATATATCAAGGGGCTAACAATACTGTAGACCAAGTATGGATAGACTTCCATGAGTTCTTTCCCAAAGAGATACAGTGCAAGTATGACCCAAAGAATGAAAAGCCACCTACGATGCAAGAGACATTTGAAGCAATCAAGAAGTCGAGAAAGTAATGGCATTAGCGAAATCGCAAAAGAGTTTGAAGTCGTGGACAAAACAGGATTGGAGAACAAAAAGTGGGAAACCGTCCAGTAAAACTGGTGAACGGTATTTACCGTCAGCCGCTATCAAAAGCCTCTCACCACAAGAATATGCGGCTACGACCAAAGCTAAAAGGGAAGGTACACGTAAAGGAAAACAATTCGTCAAACAACCCAAAAGCATAGCTAAGAAAACAGCTGCGTTCAGGAGAAAATGATGAGAGCCTTCTTACTACTTTTTGTATTGACTTTTGTTGTAGCTTGTGATAAGATAGATTTTTCTGATATGGCTACAACATTTTCTGCAACAGGTGCCGCTATAGGTACAGCAGTTGTCACAACTAATCCAATGGCTATTGGTGCAGTAACAGCAGGTGGGGCGATAGCAGGTGCGGCATTAGTAGAGGATGATAAGAGTTTGTCTACAGAACAAATATCTGAAGTACAAAATCCGTGGCAAGCAATGCTTGTTGCATTTGACCAACTTCTAGCACATGCTTGGGAAATTGTTATTGCAATTGGTATTGCTGTAGTTGGAGTACCAATGATTATAACATACGTATTGGGTAGAGCAAAGCAACGTCCAGAGGACGCTAAGTCTATTCAGCATCTGGTAGAAAAAGTAGCAAAGATGAAAGAAAATGACTAGACAACTAAACGAAAAGCAACAAAAGTTTTTGGACGTACTATTTGATGAGGCAGGTGGTGATGTACTATCTGCAAAGCGTATCGCTGGTTACTCAGAAAATACACCAACAACTCTTGTGGTGAAAGGTCTAAAAGAAGAAATTCTTGAAGCTACACAAATGTATATGGCACGTAATGCTCCACGAGCAGCAGTTGCTATGACGGGTGCTTTGAATGACCCCACCGAATTGGGAATACGGGATAAGATGACAGCTGCTAAAGAACTACTTGACCGCACAGGTTTGATTAAAACAGAGAAGGTACAAGTCGAGGCAAGTGGTGGTGTTATGCTTATGCCACCGAAAGCTGTTGTTGAGGACGATGACTAGAACGGCAGGACGTTTTAAGTTAGCGCAACCGATAGATATAAAAGAGGAAGAAGAGTGGATTGCCATTCCTCGTATATCTAGGACAGTTCCTTTCGGTTATGTATTAGACGAACACGATGATGAAATTCTTAGGCCAGTAAAAAAGGAATTAGACTTACTGGAAAAGGCTAAGAAATATCTGGTTCAATATTCGTATAGAGAAGTTGCAAATTGGTTGTCTACAAATTCTGGACGGTATATATCCCATGTGGGATTACGTAAAAGGGTAGATAATGAGCGACAGCGTAAGAACGAAGCTAGAAACCTCCGCAAGTGGGCAGAAGATGCGGAAAAGGCAATCGCCAAAGCGAAAGCCCTTGAAGAAGAAAGAACAGGTGCAAGAACAGCCAGCACCAGCGCATGAAGAAATTGATGCTGAACTTTTAGAGGTTGTGTCTGAAGAGGAACATGTTAATGTTCTTTTTAAGCCTAATCCTGGGCCACAGACAAATTTCTTGGCCGCAGCGGAACGAGAAGTTTTGTATGGCGGTTCAGCCGGGGGCGGTAAAAGCTACGCGATGTTAGCAGACCCATTACGTTACATGGGACACACTGCGTTTAGCGGATTGCTTTTACGCCATACAACAGAAGAACTGCGAGAACTCATATTCAAATCGCAGGAGTTGTATCCTAAAATCTGGCCCGGCATCAAGTGGTCAGAAAGGAAGATGCAGTGGACCGCACCATCTGGCGCAAGATTGTGGATGTCATATCTGGATAGGGATGATGATGTCTTGCGTTATCAGGGTCTGGCATTTAGCTGGATAGGGTTTGACGAACTGACCCAGTGGGCCACACCATATGCATGGAATTACATGCGGTCACGTCTACGGTCCACTGCACCAGACTTGCCAATATATATGAGGGCTACGACCAACCCCGGCGGTAGAGGTCATCACTGGGTCAAGAAAATGTTCATCGACCCTGCACCATACAATAGGTCTTTCGATGCGACAGATTCAGACACAGGAGAGGTCTTGCGGTATCCCGCAGGACATTCAAAGGCTGGCAGACCTCTATTCAAAAGGAGGTTTATCCCAGCAAGACTATCTGACAATCCTTACTTGGCAGAGTCGGGTGACTACGAAGCAATGCTCTTATCTATGCCAGAGCAGCAGCGGCGACAGTTACTAGAAGGCGATTGGGACATTAAGGAGGGTGCAGCCTTTACGGAATTTAACCGCGATATTCATGTGGTTGAGCCTTTCCCCATTCCTAATAATTGGGTTAAGTTTCGTGCTGCTGATTATGGTTATGGTTCACACAGCGGCGTTGTTTGGTTTGCTGTTACTCCTTCTGAGCAACTTGTTGTATATCGGGAGTTGTATGTTTCAAAAGTTCTTGCAGCGGATTTGGCAGAACAAATCGTGGAACTTGAAGCTGGGGATGGCAACCTCAAGTACGGTGTTCTTGATAGTTCTCTTTGGCATAAGCGTGGCGATACTGGTCCTAGCTTGGCTGAACAAATGATACAAAAGGGATGCCGTTGGCGTCCATCCGATAGAAGTCGTGGAAGTCGTGTAGCAGGTAAGAACGAAATACACAGACGTTTACAAGTAGATGAATATACAGAGGAGCCTAGACTTGTGTTCTTTAATAATTGCACGAACATTATATCCCAGCTACCAGCACTTCCGATTGACAAGAAAAATCCAGAAGACATTGATACACATAGTGAGGACCACTTATATGATGCGTTGAGGTATGGCGTAATGTCACGGCCTCGATTTAGCATATTTGATTACGACCCTAGAGGAAAACCCGCTGGGGGTATGCAAGTTGCGGATAGCACTTTTGGATATTAAGGAAAGTTAAATGGACGAAGAAGAACTTATCATGGAAAATGACGCTATCGCATTAGACGATAGTGAAGATACCACAGAAACGGATTCGGACGTTAGTAACCTAATCGGCTATGTGCAAGACATGTACACCCGTGCAGAAAACTATCGTGAGCAAGATGAAGAACGCTGGATACGTGCTTACCGAAACTATCGTGGCTTGTATAGTCCTGAAGTCCAGTTTACAGAAGCTGAAAAGTCACGGGTATTTATTAAGGTAACAAAAACAAAAACTCTTGCCGCCTATGGTCAAATTGTGGATGTTCTATTTGCTAACAATCGGTTCCCTCTATCTGTTGACCCAACGGAGTTGCCAGATGGTGTAGTAGCTGATGTACACTTTGACCCACAAGCACCAGCAGAAGATGCCCTGCAAAGTCCTTACGGTTTCGCAGGTGACGGTGAAGAACTGCCACCGGGTGCTACAGAAAAAACACTTGTAGACAGGTTAGGTCCACTAAAAGAAAAGCTAGGTGAAGTAGAAAATTTGGCAGAGGGTGTTGGTAAGACACCATCCGCTATTACATTTAGCCCAGCTATGATTGCTGCAAAGGCAATGCAGAAGAAGATACACGACCAGTTGGAAGAATCGGGTGCTAATAAACATCTACGTAGCACTGCATTTGAAATGTCCTTGTTTGGTACAGGAGTAATCAAAGGACCATTTGCTGTAGACAAGGAGTATCCTAACTGGAATGATGAGGGTGAGTATGACCCTATGATTAAAACAGTACCACAAGTTAGTCATGTTTCTGTTTGGAACTTCTATCCTGACCCAGATGCTAACAACATGGATGAGGCGCAGTATGTTATTGAACGACACAAGCTATCACGTAGCCAGCTACGCGCACTAAAGAAGCGTCCATATTTTCGTGATAACGTAATTGATGAAGCTATCATGGCAGGTGAAAACTATGTCAAGAAGTATTGGGAAGACGACTTGGCAGACTACGCACCAGAGTATAGCGTAGATAGATTTGAAGTCCTAGAGTATTGGGGTACAATTGATACCGAAATGCTCAAAGATAATGAAGTTGAAATACCCGCTGAACTAGAAGACTTTGACGAGTTGCAAGCAAACATCTGGGTTTGTAATGGTAAATTGCTACGTGTTGTACTTAACCCATTTAAGCCAGCCAGTATACCGTATATGGCTGCGCCGTATGAACTAAACCCATATTCATTCTTTGGTGTAGGTATTGCAGAGAACATGGACGACACCCAGACATTGATGAATGGCTTTATGCGTATGGCTGTTGATAATGCTGTATTGTCAGGTAACTTGATTGTTGAGGTTGACGAAACCAATCTGGTGCCAGGCCAAGACTTGTCCCTGTATCCGGGCAAGATATTCCGTAGGCAGGGCGGCGCACCGGGTCAAGCTATCTTTGGTACAAAGTTCCCTAACGTATCTAGCGAGAACATGATGCTATTTGATAAGGCACGTGTATTGGCAGATGAAAGTACAGGATTCCCATCCTTTGCACATGGGCAAACAGGTGTGCAGGGTGTGGGCCGTACCGCCAGCGGTATTTCTATGTTGATGAACGCAGCTGCAGGTGGAACAAAAAATGTTATTAAGAATGTAGACGATTATCTCCTCCGTCCGTTGGGCGAAGGATTTTTTCGTTTCAACATGCAGTTTGATTTCGACCCAGAGATTAGGGGTGACTTAGAAGTAAAGGCACGTGGAACAGAAAGCCTGATGGCTAACGAAGTACGTAGTCAACGCTTGATGCAGTTCTTGCAAATCTCAAGTAATCCTGCGCTAGCACCTTTTGCTAAGTTTCAGTATATTATTCGTGAAATCGCAAAGTCTCTTGACCTTGACCCCGATAAGGTTACTAACAATATGGATGAAGCCGCGCTACAGGCAGAACTCTTAAAAGGACTACAACAACCAGCAGAGGCGGCACCAGCGGGTGCTGATGCAATGGATACCTCTGGTGCTGGTGGGGGAACAATAGGTGTAGGTCAGGCTCCAGTACCTGGCGAACAAGGATTTAGTGCAAATGGACAAGGAAATGTTGAACAAGCTCAAGGCGGTGGTCAGCCACAAGCAATGGGACCAGTTCAGTAATTATTTAGAGCATCTCATCAAGTTGCAACAGAAATCATTAGAGCAAGCAGACAATGAAATACTTGTATATCGCTCGCAAGGTTCTATTGCTACTTTGCGTAAGCTTGCTAATCTTAGGAACGAAGTCAGGGAAATCAATGGAATATGATGCTCTTAAAAGTATAATTGAACAAGAAGTTCAAAGTTTAGGATTAAATGAAAATTATGTACCCGCACTCATTGCTAGTGCTGGTGCAGAATCTAACTTTAATCCAACTGCAAGACAAAAACTGTCGTCCAAAAAAGCATCTAAAGCTGCACGTCAATTTCAACAAAGCCAACCACAAGAAGAGTATCTAACTTCTTCCACAACAGGCAAAGGCTGGGGTCTTTTTCAATTTGATGGCTTAACTAAAAACGGTTTTGCCGAATGGTCTAAAAAAAATGGATTGGATGCTTCAGACCCCCGCGCTCAAGTAAGATTTGCTCTATTAGATTCTACAGGAAATCTTGATGAGGAATTTAATGATGGTTCTTACTTTGGTATAGGTTACGCAAAAGATTTAAAAGAATTGATGGATAGTGTAGAATCTCCAGAAGAAGCAGCAAGGGTTTTTCGTAGAGATTATGTTAGACCACAAGTATTCGATGATAAAGAACAAGAAAGAACTATTGACTTTCTGACTCCCTATACACAACCAGAAAAAGATTATATGATTTTGGAAAAGGGAACAACAGATACTCAAGAACCTGTATACATAAAAGACGAAGCAAGAAATAATAACTATACTATTGTTGAGGAGGGCGATACCCTTTCTAGTATTGCTAGACGTAGTGGTTTTGATTCTGTTGAAGAATTATTGAAACAAAACCCAGATATTGAAAATCCAAATCTTATTAGTCCGGGTCAAGAAATTTTTACCAAAGAACGTGGTATACTTTCTGGAATAGGAGATACAACACAGAAAATATTTGGCACAAGGTTGGGAATGAACAAAGGCGGGGATGTACCAATGAAAAGACAAATGAGTATGTTTGAAGAAGGTGGTTTGCTACAAGAAGGTGGTACAGTAGACCCAGAGTCTGGCAATGAAGTACCCATTGGCTCTACACAAGAAGAAGTACGAGATGACATTCCCGCACAATTAAGTGAGGGTGAGTTTGTAATGCCAGCAGATGTTGTTCGGTATCATGGCCTAGATAAGATGATGGCTCTACGCGATGAAGCAAAGCTGGGGCTACAACGAATGGAGGACATGGGGCAAATGGGTAATGCAGATGAAGCTATTATTCCAGATGGTGTACCTTTTAATATAAGTGACTTGGTTATGGAAGACGAACCAATGCAGTTTAATCAAGGTGGTTATGCAATGCAACCCGGCAATCCAGCAATGCCCGCCACAGGACAAATGCCTACTGGTTTTGTAACACCTCCACAACAACAGTTTATTAGCCCATATGCTATTGCAGAAACACCAACGTATGCACCCGTAGGTGAACAACCGACTTTTGAACAGCTTATGCCAACAACTTCTGGAACGTACACTGAAATTCGTACGTATGTAAACGATGCTGGTCTTATTATGAACATTCCTTTTGTGAATGGACAGCCGTTGTATCCCATTCCAGCAGGATACAGACTACAGACAGACGTTCAAGAACCTACTCCTGAAGCTGCTCTTCCAGCAGTTGCAGCACCAGAAGTTCAGCAAGACGGGCGGGATGATGGCACTAGAGATGTAGACGAGAGAAACGAACAACTTCAACAGCAAATGAGAGATAAAAAAGAAGCAGCTAGGAAGTTGGGATATACTAAAGAACAGAGTACACTAGATGCGTTACTTACTATGAATCCTATTTTACGTACGTTGTCAGGTAATCCTGAACGTGGTACGATTCTAGCCAATGGCAATATTGCAGATGGTGAAGGTGGTAGCTTTGACCCTATAACTGGTAAGCAAGTTGGTTTTCTTGGCACAACAAATCTAGGCAAAGATGACTTTGAAGTGACGCAAGAGATGTTTGAGGCAGGTATTACACCAGCTTCACTTGCAGGTCTTAGGAATATTGCAGGGGATGAAAGCATTAGAGATGTTATTGAAGGATTACCAAAAGTAAAAACCACACCAGAAACAACAGATGTTGCAACACAAATGGATGCCATTACCCGTCCTGACATGCTTGATACACAACCTGCAGCACCTCTACCTGTGTATGACGCAGAAGTTCGTAGAGTTCCTTTCTCTGAAATTGGAAAAGATTTTAGGGGCGGTATGGAGAGATATGACGCACCTACTGTTGAGGTTACAGCAGAACCTACAGAGATTGCAACAATTAATCGCTTTGGTAAACTTACAGACTATCAGAAAGTAGGAGATGATTACTTTAGGGTAAAAGAGGATGGTACATTATCTTCTGCGCCAGCCAGTGGTTTAACTCGTGCTAATCTTATAAATCCTGATTCACCGATTGTAGACAGAACCGAAGTAGGTGGTGAGCCAACAGAAGATAGGATTGCTTTACCCGTATCTCGCACAGACGCAATTCGTCAACGAAAGATTGATTCAGAAAACCGTGCTGCAGATGAAAGCCTAGCAAAGATTGCAAGAGAAGAAGCAGAGCGTCAAGCGGCAGCAGCTGAAGAAGCTCGTAAAGAACAAGAACGAATTGAAAAACAAAACAGACTTGCAGATGAAAGGCTCGCAAAAATTGCTGAAGAGCAACGGCAAAAAGAAATTATTGCGGAACAAACTAGGCGTCAACAAAGTCAGACAGACACTAGTGAAGCAGATAAGCAATCTGCCAAAGAAGGTCGTGGTAACATTGTAACTGACAGTTCTGGTAGACCTGTTACGGATAGCAGGGGTCAGGCGGTTACTACAACTAGAGGCAGTGAAAGAGATAGAAGCACTATTGAAAGACAAGCCGATGCTATGCGAAGAGAAGCTGACAGAAAAGAAAGCAAACCCGCAAGTAAACCAGCAACATCTGCAGCTGATTATAATAGAAAAGACGGCGGCGGTGGAGGCGGCGGTGGAAACAATGATGGTTGTTTTGCCAAAGGCACTTTAATTACCATGCAAGATGGTAGCAAAAAACCCGTAGAACAGATTGATATCGGAGATGAAGTTGCAGTAGGTGGATTTGTATTTGCTGCAGGACGTTTCTTAATTGATAACCTGTATGATTATGAAGGTATCAAAGTATCAGGTACACACATGGTAAACGAAGAGGGTGTTTGGACTCGCGTTCAAGACAGCAAGAAAGCAAAGTTTGAAAGTGATGATGATGTAGTTGTTTATATCTTTGGTTCAGAAAACAGACGCATTGTAATTAATGACACACTTTTCACTGATTACTTTGAAGTAACTGAGCAAGAAAAACTTAAAGAAATTGGAGATTCCTACTTTACAACGTGGAAAGAACATGCTATACTAGATAGCGAAGACAACGTAAAGATAAGGAACTTTAACGATGATACAACAACGACTATGGCGGCTGAATGAAGACTATGACACGTTAGTAAAATGGTGGGAAGAATGGGAGTTTGGGAATGTACCAAAAGAATGTCTCCCACCAGACGGCGTAGTAGTTGAACATGAAGGCTCACCAGTTTGTGCTGCTGGTTTATATATAGGCATTGGTACACGTTTTGCTTTTATGGAATGGTTGGTAACGGATAAACATGCACCACCCAAGATAACACACAAAGCAATTAAGCTGTGCTTAGATAGTGTTTTTGCACTTGCTAAAGAAAAAGGTATGACCTTGGTATATACTACTACTAAGGAACCTAGTCTACAAAAAAGATATGTTAAATACCACGACATGACTCTTGCGGAAACAGAAGTTCAAACCTTTTTAAAAAACTTAACAGACGATGAGTATGAAGACTTAGAATGGATTATTGACGAAGAACAATACTGGATTCGTGAAGGAGAGAAAAGTGGATGAATTTATCCTAGAAATAAGTGACCGTTTTGAGTCACTGTCAGATGACGAAAAGGATATCATACGTGGTATGGTAGGAACCCCAGAGTATAATGTACTGTCAAAAGTATTTGGTTCTGGGTTTATGCGGCAAATTGTATTGGATAAGCCAAATACAATTGCTAAAAAGAAACGTGGTCTAGGTACACGATAACCACCTAGATTAGCTGGCCCACCCTTCCCCCACCCCGACAGGTGGCTACGTTGGCCCCAGTATAGGAAAAAACAATGAACGATACAATAATGGCTGAAGAAATGAAACAGCCTAATAAAAAAGCATTTATCTCTAAGCCTTACTCACGAGATGAAAAGATTAAACAAGATGAAGAAGAACTAGAACAGCTTCTACAAGAACAAAAGGGTGAATCACCCGAAAGTTCTGACGAAGCGGAACCAACCAACGCCGAAGAAAAAACTTTTAAAAAACGGTATGGTGACTTGCGTAGACATATGCAAGAAAAAGAAAAAGAGTTTCAAACACAGATTGACGCACTAAAATCTCAACTGGATACTGCATCCCGTAAAGAAATGAAGCTCCCTAAATCTGATGAAGACTTAGAAGAATGGGCTGCTGAATATCCAGATGTTGCTGCTATTATTGAAACTATTGCTATCAAAAAAGCTAAAGAACAAGCTAATGTTCTTGAAGAAAAAATGAAAGCTGTAGATGAGATGCAATACTCTGCCAAGAAAGAAAAGGCAGAGGCAGAACTTATGCGATTGCATCCAGACTTTGATGATATTAGGGATAGTGATGATTTTCACGATTGGGCTACGGAACAACCAAAGTGGGTACAAGATGCCTTGTATGAAAATGATAATGACGCACGTTCTGCTGCCAGGGCTATTGACCTGTATAAAGCTGACAGAAACATTACCACGAAAAAGTCCAGTAAAAAAAGCGCAGCACAATCTGTCAACACAAAAAATTCTAGAAGCAAGCCGCAAGCGGATGAATCTTCCGATTATCTAAGAGAGTCGCAGGTTCAGAATATGTCACCCCATGAATATGAAAAATATGCGGATGACATCATGGAAGCAATTCGTAGTGGCAAGTTTATCTACGATATTTCTGGGTCAGCACGATAAAAATATAAAAAAAGTGTTGACAAATAGTTGTACATAAGTATAACTAGATACAATAATAGTGTAAGCTTGTTAGCTACTAGCTTACATTATATCTCGCAAACGACAAAAATCTTCAAGATTACCTGAATAACATGGCCTATTAAGTACATTAGTTGCAACTCTTGTACGAGATACACCCTACGTTAGACAGCCTCTGCAAAGAATTGTACTGTTTGCATCTGTGAAAAATCCAAAATAATAGGAGATGGATTATGGCTTTTCCAAGAGCGCCGGGTTATAACAACTTGCCTAATGGCAACTTTAGCCCTGTAATTTACTCCAAACAGGTGCAACTTGCTTTCCGCAAGGCCGCTGTTTGTGACGCGATTACGAATAACGACTACTTTGGTGAAATCGCTAACTTTGGTGATTCCGTCAAAATCATTAAGGAGCCAGAAATCACTGTTAAGGCATATGAGCGTGGTACTACTATCACTCCTCAAGACCTTGATGATGAGGACTTCAGCCTTACTATCGACAAAGCAAACTACTTTGCGTTTAAAGTCGATGATATTGAAGAGGCTCATTCGCACGTTAACTTCCAGTCTTTGTCAAGTGACCGTGCTGCATACCGTCTTGCTGACCAGTTTGACCAAGATGTTCTTGGCTACCTGTCAGGCTTTAAGCAGTCTGCAATCAGTGGTACACCGGACACTGTTAACACTACTGTTAACGGTTCAAAGGCTGTTTCAACTGCTGGTTCTGACGAACTGCTCTCATCCATGAAGCTGAACGCATCCGATTTCAATGCAGGTAATGCTGCTAACTGTATCGGTCTGAAGCCTCGTGGTTCAGAAGCTGTTCCAACTGCCGCTGGTACAACTAACCCACTTTCTGTGATTGCACGTATGGGTCGTCAACTCGACCTGCAAAACGTGGACTCTCAGGGCCGTTGGTTGGTCATTGACCCAGTGTTCGTTGAACTGCTGAAAGACGAAGACTCACGTCTGTTTGACGCAGACTTTGGTGGTTCTGGATTGCAGAACGGCCTGATTCTGAATAACCTGCATGGCTTTAAAGTCCATGTTTCTAACAACCTGCCTAAAGTCGGTACTGGTCCTTCCACAACTGGTGGAACCAATGCTAACAACTTTGGCGTGATTGTTGCTGGTCATTCATCATCAGTCGCTACTGCTGACCAAATCAACAAGACTGAAACCTACCGCGACCCGGACAGCTTTGCAGATATCGTCCGTGGTATGCATCTGTATGGCCGCAAGATTCTCCGTCCAGAGGCTCTTGTCAACGCCAAATACTGCTTGGTATAAGGAGAATAGATTATGGCACTAGGTGATAACACTCTCCAAGCCGCACGTGGTAACTCGCAGCGTGGCCGCAACCCTTACATGGTTCAGACTACTCTGAACTGGGCAACAGCTTTGTCAGACAAAGGTTCTGCACTTGCAGCATCTGATGTTGTTCCTGTCATTGCCGTTCCTAAAGGTGTAATGATAATGAACGCAGGTATTGAAGTTGATACTGCTACTGACGGTTCTACATTTACTGTAGACGTTGGTATGGTAGATGCTGATGTATTTGTCGATGGTTTTGATGCTACGTCAGCCGCTGGCGTACTGTCGCAAAACCCTGCAGCTTACCAGCCAGTGATGGCTGTTGCTGACGATAACATTGACGTGACTATCGCTACCCTTTCAGGTGGCGCAGTGACTTCAGGCAAGTTTCGCGTCTGGGCTGTCCTCATGGACTGCAATGACGAAGGTGACTTGACTGCTCAAGAAGTAGCACGTGACGTTATCTAACTGACATAGTATTGGGGCAGGGCAACTTGCCCCTTTACTTTCTTTCTTTATAAGGACGTATGATGGCATATACTTACATAGATATTACAAATGAGGTACTTGCTCGTATGAACGAGGTAGCCCTGACTGCAGCTAACTTCAGCACAGCTAGGGGTTTTCAGGTACAATGTAAGAACGCAGTTAATGATGCTATCAACTATATTAATCAGCGCGAATTTGGCTGGCCCTTTACACATTCAACAGAAACACAAACATTAGTCGCGGGGCAGACACGTTATACTATCCCTGCTGACACACAGTCTGTTGACTATGACACATTTCGTATTAGCAAAGATGACACTCTTGCTGTATCGGGTGTTACTTTGCGTATTCTGGATTACAAAGAATATACAAAAAAATATATTGACCAAGAAACTACGTCTGATGTAGGTGCAGTTCCTATATATGTTTTTAGAACACCAGATAATAATTATGGTCTTTATCCCTATCCAAATAAAGCATATCAATTGAAATATGAATATTATCAAAAACCAACGGCTTTATCTGCAGATACAGATGTTCCTACAATACCTGAACAATTTCGTCAGGTTATTGTAGATGGTGCTACAGCGTATGCTTATCAGTATCGTGGTGAAGCACAACAATATGGTATTAACTTTGCAAGGTTTGAAGAGGGAATTAAACAAATGCAATCTATTCTTTTAAATCGTGCAGACTATGTAAGGTCTACATATCTTCCCTACTCACAAAGGTACGGTGCTAGTGTAGCTGGATTTTAGGTGATACAAAATGGCAGATGAATCCGGCCTCAGTCCTTATGTGTTTGCTTGTGAAGGTGGGTTAGTTCTTGACCAGCCAACCTTTAAAATGCAACCTGGCATGGCACTTGAACTAGAAAACTTTGAACCTGATGTACGTGGTGGCTACCGCCGTATCAATGGCTACATCAAATGGAACAGCAATATTGTTCCTCAGACAGCCAGTTCATCCGAAGCAGTGCTTATGTCTGCTTTCTTTCCCGGCAACAACAAAGTAATTGCTGCACGTGGAGAAAAAGTATTTGAGGCTGGTACATCAGGTAGCTGGACAGAGATTGACACAGGACGTACTAATGCAAACAGGTACACGTTCTTTAGATATAACCTAGCTGGT
>Ga0187217_1000728_pt1 | contig 13589 bp, 17 predicted proteins | sample 15SPOviralmetaG_FD_130165 | JGI IMG/M metagenome (GOLD analysis project Ga0187217, IMG submission 130165) | Marine viral communities from the oligotrophic San Pedro Time Series (SPOT) site, San Pedro Channel, CA, USA - 15 SPOT_SRF_2010-09-15... | ecosystem: Environmental > Aquatic > Marine >... | reverse complement strand
TGGGGATCTAATCTTTTAAAGTTCGAAGGTATGCAACTTCCTGGAGGTGTTGTATTAAACGGACGTCAAATATTTGATGACGCGACAACTGACATCGATAAATTGAGAGAAACTATACGGATGGAACATGAGATGCCACCAGATTTCTTTGTAGGTTAATATGGCAAGAAATGTTTATTTTAGTGATAAGTTCAGACCAGAGCAGAATCTTTACGAAGATATTGTAATCGAATCTTTAAAAATTTATGGTCAAGAAGTTTATTATTTACCAAGAGACGTTGTACAAGAAGATAGAATCTTTGGTGAAGATATTCCTTCACGTTTTAATTCATCTCATAAAATTGAGATGTATATTGAAAATATAGAAGGATTTGATGGTGAAGGAGATCTGTTTACAAGATTCGGTGTTGAGATAAGAGACGAAGCAACTTTTGTAGTATCTCGTCGACGATGGACTCAATCAGTTGCAAGAATGGACAATGGTGTAACTTCAGTCAGACCACTCGAGGGAGATCTGATTTATTTACCACTTTCTAATAAATTATTTCAAATCATGCATGTTGAGCATGAGCAACCATTTTATCAATTAAGCAATCTACCTATATTTAAACTGAGAGCACAACTCTTCGAATATAATGACGAAGATCTTGATACAGGAATCGATGAAATACAGAAGATTGAAAAAGATTATGCATACACATACACTCTCACATTAGATGGTACAAGTGGTATCATAACAGCAGGAGAAACTGCAACTCAAACATTATCAAGTGGTATCACAGTGGCAGGTGAAGTTTCAAAATGGTCTGACTCAGATCAGAAACTACATCTAATTCATATCGACACAAGTGATGACAAATATCATACTTTTGTCACAGGAACAAATATCACAATAAGTGGTGGAGTAAATAGAAATGTAGACTCTGCATATAATGTAACTGCGATTACCGAGAATAATTTAATTTCATCTAATGAACAAAATGATGACTTTAGCACATTAACTGATAGTTTCTTAGACTTTAGTGAAGATAATCCATTCGGAGATCCGGAGAATAATTAATGGGAATTTTAGTAACACCACAAATGAACTTAACGACCGCTGAAAGAGATTCGATTAGTGGTGAAGAATTAAAAGCAGGCATAATTATATTTAACACAGATACCAACAAGTTCCAAGGTTATAATGGAAGTGCTTGGGTGGACATAAGCTAGGAGATTTAAATGTTTGGCACCCATTTTTATCATAAAAAAGTTCGAACATGTGTTGCAATTTTCGGAAGATTGTTCAATAATTTATATGTTGTAAGACCAAACAGTCAAGTTAAGGTTCCACTCTCCTATGCACCAAAATCAAAATATTTAGAAAGAATCAGAGAGAATCCTGATCTTAGTGATAACTCGCAAGTCGCAATCAAACTTCCAAGGATGTCATTTGAAATAACTTCATTCGCTTATGATGCTACAAGGCAACTCACGAAGGTTAGTAAATTTAATACACTAGGAACTAATAATACAAATCGCCAAAAGTTTTTCTCACCAGTTCCATATAATATTAGTTTTCAACTTAACATTTATGCTAAAACTCAAGATGATGCTTTACAGATTGTAGAGCAGATACTTCCAACATTTAATCCTCAATACACTCTTACAATTAAACCATTCAGTGAAGAATATTCAACATTCAAAGAGGATATACCAATTGTAATACAGAGTTTAAGTTTTGCAGATGACTTCGAGGGAGCACTCGAGCAACGTCGAACTATTATATACACACTTGACTTTGAGATGAAAGTTTGTTTTTATGGATCTATTGGAACTTCTGATATTATAAGAACTTCAAAAACAACTATATTTGATATGGCCGGTGGTGCAAGTGGTGATTCTGATATCGCAGTTCAAAGGATTGATACAGTTCCTAATCCAACAAGTGTATTTGGATTACCAGATAGTGATTTTGGATTTACAAATACTATAACATTACTCAGTGATAGCTCATGACAACTGAAGAAAAAAATATAAAATCTGATTATGATTATTCAAGAGATACATATTATGACTTAATTGAAAAAGGTCGTGAGTCTCTCGAGGATATGATTGAAGTTGCACGTCAATCGGAACATCCGAGAGCATACGAAGTTTTATCTGGAATGATAAAAAATATATCAGATGTAAATGATAAATAAATGGATTTGAATAAAAAAAATAAAGATATCAATCAAGAAGAAGTGAAGCAAATAGCAGGAAATACAACTAATAATGTATTTTTAGGATCTACTGCTGACTTGCAAAAGTTATTACAGAATGAGAAAGATATAATTGATGTCACTCCTAGCACAAAGTGAAAGTTATCTAGGAAATCCTAACGTAAAACGTGATGGTATTCTACAGGAATGGACGCAAGATTCAGTTCTTGAATATGCAAAATGTATGAAAGATCCTATTTACTTTACAGAAAAATATTGTAAAGTGATATCGTTAGATGAAGGATTAGTTTCTTTCAAATTATATCCCTATCAAAAAGAAATGTTTAACAGATTTCAGGAGCATCGTTTCAATGTCGTTCTCGCATGTCGTCAATCAGGTAAGTCGATTTCAGCCTGCGCCTACCTTCTCTGGTTTGCCCTTTTCAATTCAGAAAAAACAGTTGCAGTCCTCGCTAACAAAGGAGCAACTGCTCGAGAGATGCTCTCGAGAGTCACACTTATGCTCGAAAATATCCCCTTTTTCTTACAGCCAGGATCAAAGGCGCTTAATAAAGGATCGTTGGAGTTTTCCAATAATTCTAGGATTATCGCTGCTGCTACATCTGGTAGTTCTATTCGTGGACTATCAGTCAACTTACTTTATCTTGACGAATTTGCTTTTGTTGAGCGGGCTGCTGAGTTTTACACTTCTACTTATCCTGTGGTTTCAGCCGGAACGGATACTAAAATTATTGTCACCTCTACAGCAAACGGAATCGGAAACACTTTCTATAAAATATGGGAAGGTGCAGTCCAAGGAGTAAACGAGTTCAAAAATTTTAGAGTAGATTGGTGGGATGTTCCTGGTAGAGATGATTATTGGAGAGAGCAGACGATTGCTAATACATCACAATTACAATTTGATCAAGAGTTTGGTAATACTTTTTTCGGAACTGGTAACACATTAATTAATGCTGAGACTCTGATGGGATTCAAAGCATTACCATATAAAAAATCACTTGAAGGTGGTGATCTTTTAATTTATGGAGAACCGATAAGGAAACACGATTACATTATGACTGTAGATGTATCGAAGGGAAGAGGACAGGATTATTCTACCTTTAATTTGATCGATATTAGCGTCCGCCCGTTTCAACAGGTTGCTGTTTATCGCAATAACACTATCTCTCCTTTGCTCTTCCCTAATATTATCTATAAGTATGCTAATTCCTACAATCAAGCATATGTGATAATAGAGTCAAATGATCAAGGGTCAGTTGTATGTAATGGATTATATCATGATTTAGAATACGAAAATATACATTTAGAATCAGCGATCAGAGCAGATGCAATAGGAATAGAAATTAATCGTAAAACGAAACGTCTTGGTTGCTCAGCGATAAAAGATATATTAGAGAATAATAAATTAAATATTGTTGATGAAAATACAATACTTGAAATATCTACTTTTACATCGAGAGGATTATCTTATGAAGCATCAGAAGGAAACCATGATGATCTTATGATGAATCTTGTTATGTTTGGTTATTTTACTTCTACTCAGTATTTCGGAGACATGACAGATATAAATCTTAAAGACATGATTTTCAGAAAACAATTAAAAGAAATTGATGATGATATTGTTCCATTCGGATTTATTGATGATGGAAGTGATGAGATCGCTAGGATAGAAAATTCAACTAATATTGATTGGGCAATAGAATATGACCCAAATCTATAATATTATAAATAATAACAATATTGAAGATAACCGCATTATGAAAACATATAATTAGTAACCGAAGAAGGAATAAAAAATGGCACTATTCACACCATCCGAATCTCCTGCGGTTGTCGTCAAAGAAATAGATCTGACTAGCGGAGTGCCCAACGTCCAGTCATCTACAGGCGCGTTCGTAGGTAATTTTAGATGGGGTCCAGTTGAAGAAAGAGTTTCCATATCCGATGAGGATGGACTCGCAGATACTTTTGGAACCCCAGATGCAGCAAATGGTCGAGATATCGACTTTACAAGTGCATCACAATTTTTAAGATATTCTAATTCTTTACAAGTCGTTAGAACAGTTACATCTGCTGCTAAAAATGCGACTTATGCTGCAGGAGTAAGTAATGCTAGTTCACTATCTGCACCAACTGTAAAGAATAAAGCTGATTTTAATAGTCAGGTGGCAACACTATTATCAGGAAATCATGTGTTTACAGGAAGATTTCCTGGAGCATTAGGAAACAGTATTCGCGTCTCTGTATGGGACTCATCAGACATGACAAACTGGGCATATGCATCTGAATTTGATGGTGCTCCTGGAACTAGTACATATGCTTCAAATCGTAGTGCAACAAACGATGAAATGCATATTATTGTTATTGATCAAGATGGTTTACTGACAGGAACAAATGGGGCAGTCTTAGAAAGATATGCATTTGTTTCGAAAGCATCTGATGCTAAAAATACAGATGGAACGAACAACTTTGCAAAAGATGTTGTCAACGAAAGATCTGGATTTATTAATTTTGTTGGATTTGATTCTGACTTTGTTGGAGCAGGTGCGGGAACCACTGTCGATAGTGGTGAAAACTTTGCTCGTGGACAAGCAGGTACAATTTCCAAAAGAGCGAATGACATCTATGACTTAACTCTTGGAGTCAACTCAGGAACGATTACAACAACCGAATATGCAACAGGATTTGATCTTTTCGAAGATAAAGATAACGTAGAGGTCGACTTCTTAATCGCTCCTGGAATGATATCAACATCTGATCAAACGACTGTTGTAAATGACTTAATATCTATTGCAGGAACTACTCGTAAAGACTGTGTTGTAGTTGCGTCTCCTGCTAGAGATGACGTTGTTGATGTAACAAATGCAGCAACTGCTACAACAAATATAGTCACTACTGCAGATACTTTTACGAACTCATCCTATCTAATAATGGATGGAAACTATTTAAAAGTGTATGATAAATTTAATGATCAGTTTGTTCAAATCCCTGCATCATCTTCTACAGCAGGTATTATGGCAGCAACTGATCGTAATGCAGCACCATGGTTCTCTCCTGCTGGTAGCAGACGAGGAACATATCTTGGAGTAACAGGGATTGATTACACACCAACAAAAGCACAAAGAGATACTCTCTATAAGGCAAGTGTAAATCCAATCGCTAATATTCCTGGTCAAGGTCTTTTACTCTTTGGTGACAAGACAGGACTAGCAAGACCATCAGCATTTGATAGAATTAATGTTCGTCGTCTTTTCTTAGTTCTTGAAAGAGCAATCGGAAGAGCAGCAGAGTCTGTACTCTTTGAGTTCAATGATGAATTCACAAGAGCGGAGTTTGTCAACATCGTTGAGCCAGTATTGAGAGAGGTAAAAGGTCGTCGTGGTATTACAGACTTCAAAGTTGTTTGTGATGAATCAAACAACACTGCAGCAGTAATCGATCGCAACGAGTTTATCGCAAGTATCTTCATCAAACCAGCTCGTTCTGTTAACTTTATAACACTCAACTTTGTTGCAGTTAGAACTGGCGTCGACTTCGAAGAAGTCGTCGGTACAGTGTAAGGAGATAGAAAATGGCAGTATTTGGCGTAGACGATTTCAAAGCAAAGATTAGAGGTGGCGGTGCTCGTCCTAATCTTTTTCAGGCAACAATTAACTTTCCGACCTATGCAGGTAGTTCGGATGTAACAGAAACATCATCATTTTTGTGTGAAGCAGCACAATTACCTGGATCTACAATGGGATCAATTATTGTTCCCTTCCGTGGACGTCAATTAAAAATGGCAGGTGATCGCACATTTGATGTATGGACAGCAACTATCATCAATGATACGGACTTCAAAGTTCGTAACGCAATGGAAAGATGGATGGCTGGGATGGGTCAGCACTCAGAGAATGTAGGATTAACAAATCCTATAGATTATGAGGCAGATCTTCGAATCGCTCAACTTGATCGATCAGGTGCAAAAATTAAAGAATATGTCTTTAATGGTGCACACCCAACAGATCTTTCACCTATTGAAGTGGCATATGCTACAACAGATGATATCGAAAGATTTACAGTCACGTTCCAGTATCAATACTGGACAACAGTTGATGGGATTGCTAACTAATAAATAAGATAAGAGAGGGTGAAAACCTTGCCCTCTCTTTTTAAAAGGATTTTAAATGGCAGAAAACGATAGAAGTATTAAATTATTTGGTTTTGAGATTAAAAGGACTTCTTCTACGGATGACCCGAAGAAGAAACCTTCTATCGTACCAGCACGAGATGATGATGGTGCTGGGTATGTAACTGCATCTGGTTCTCACTATGGACAGTATGTTAACATAGATGGAGACGATGTAAAAGATAATTATAATATGATTATGAAATATCGAGGTGTTGCTATGCATCCCGAAGTAGATGCAGCGATAGAAGATATCGTAAATGAATCTATATCAGGTAGCGAACTTGAGCAACCAATCGATATCAATTTAGATAATCTCGAAACAAGTGATAAAATAAAGAAAACAATTAAAGAAGAATTTGATAATATTGTGGGAATGATGAACTTCCACGAACTCGCTCATGATATCTTCCGTCGATGGTATGTTGATGGAAGAATTTATCATCACTTAGTTGTAAACGAAACAAATTTAAAAGCGGGAATACAAGAGATACGACCGATTGACTCATCTAAAATTAGAAAGGTGAAGCAGGTCAAAAAGAAAAAAGATCCAAATACTGGCGTCAATGTTATAGAAAAAGTTGACGAGTATTATATCTATCAGGAAAAACCAGGAAATCAATACTCAGGTGGAGTCAAAATGACTCTCGATTCTATTAGTTATTGTACATCTGGATTACTTGATGAGAGTCGTAGAAGAGTTGTTTCATATTTACAGAAAGCATTGAAACCGATCAATCAGTTGCGTATGATGGAAGACTCACTTGTTATTTACAGATTAGCAAGAGCACCAGAAAGACGTATGTTCTATATTGATGTTGGTAATATGCCACGTGGTAAAGCAGAACAATATATGAAAGATATCATGGCAAGGTATCGAAATAAACTTGTATATGATGCACAAACTGGCGAGATACGAGACGATCGTAAACATCAATCTATGATTGAAGATTTTTGGTTACCAAGACGAGAGGGTGGTAGAGGAACAGAAATTACTACACTTGCAGGTGGTCAGAATCTTGGCGAGATTGAAGACATAATTTATTTTCAGAAGAGAATGTATCGATCACTCAATGTACCGATTAATCGTCTCGAGCAAGAAGCACAGTTTAGTTTAGGTAGATCGACCGAGATCTCTCGTGACGAACTTAAATTTCAAAAGTTTATTGATAGATTAAGACGTAGATTCTCACATTTATTTTATGATATTCTCAGAAAACAACTTGTTTTAAAAGGAATTATAACAGAAGACGATTGGAATATGATGAAAAATGATATAGTAGTTGACTATATCAGAGATAATCATTTTACAGAATTAAGAGATGGTGAGTTATTAAGAGAGAGAATACAAACTCTAGATGCTATATCAAACTATGTTGGCGAGTATTTCTCAAAAGAGTGGATCAAGAAAAATATCCTACACTTATCTGATGAAGATATCGAGAATATGGATAAACAGATGTCTGACGAAGGTGAAGGACAAGAAGATGATACTGAAGAAGAACAACCAACTGAAGAAAAATTTGAATTAAAAACAGTTGCTCAATAAGGAGAATTAATTATGAGTGAAGCAGTCGAAACGAATCCTATACAAGATCTAATTAATCATTCATTAGATCAGGATTTTACAAAAGCAGGAAAAACTTTTGGTGATATTATGACATTAAAAATGAATGATATACTAGATCAAGAGAAAATTAGATTATCTGATCAAATCTATAATGGAGTTGAAGATGAACAAGAGCAACAACTCGAACTCGACATTGACGCTGACGAAGTCGACGATGAAGTATCTGGAGAGTCTTCCGAAGATCAAGGTGATAACGAGGAAGATGCAGGAGAGTCTGACGATGAAACAGAGGATGAGTCTGAAGAGACCGAAGAAAATGAAGACGAAGATTAATTTCTAATAAGTATAAAATATTAAAATTATAAATAACAGAATAAGTAATGAAAACATTCAATCAAATAAGAGAAATCACAGGAAGAAAACCAGAGGGGCAACTTGTTGTCAATAAAAAACTGGGCAGGATTCAGGTGCAAATTTATAAAGAAAGAAATGGATTTGTTACTTATGTTGATGGAGATAGATTAGATTCTTATAAAAATTCAAAAGAAGCAGAAAAAGCTGCAACAGAATTTGTCAAACAGTTTAAAGGTATGAAGTAATGGAAATAAGAGCTTTAAACGCAAAAGTAACAGCGAATGGTAGTGGTAATAAAACTAATGTAGATTTAGCTACTAGTGTTTATATTTGCGCGACTGCAGATGATTTAATAACTAATATCACAACTGGCGCAACATTACAGATGCATGAAAATCAAGCGATTGTAGTACAAAAAGCAGCAGGAGATGAACTTCATGCAGGAACTACAACAACACACTTTACAAAAATAGCATATCCAAGAGGATAAAATGAAATTAATATCTGAATTTAATGATCAAGAATTAAATTTCATCACCGAAGGAAAAGATGGTGAAAAGAAATATGTTATTGAAGGAATATTTGCACAAGCAAATAGTAAGAATAGAAACGGAAGGATATACCCACTTGAAGTAATGAATAGCGCGATTGGCAAATATAATCGTGAACAAGTTACTCCAGGACGTGCGGTAGGTGAACTGAATCACCCAGAAGGTCCAACTGTAAATCTAGATAAAGTTTCTCATAAGATCGATAGCCTTGTATTAGAAGGCAACGATGTTATGGGCAAAGCAACTATTTTGGCCACTCCTATGGGAGAAGTCGTTAAGGGTTTACTCGACGGTGGTGTCAAACTAGGTGTTTCGACTCGTGGTATGGGAAGTCTACAGCAAAATAATAACGCAATGGTCGTTAAAAACGATTTTATGCTTAATGCGATTGATATCGTACAAGATCCATCTGCACCTGGCGCATTTGTTAATGGAGTTATGGAAGGTGTTGAGTGGGTATGGCATAACGGAATTATTGAAGCGAAGGCAATTGAAAAAATTGAGACTGAAATTAAAAGCGCAACTCGTGCTAATCTCTATGAGACGCAGGTTCGTGAGTATAAAAATTTCCTCTCGTTACTCAAATCTAAATTTTAATAGGAGTCAATAATGACTGATGAAAATCAAATCGATCAGGACGTTGAACTTCATGATGAGAACGAAATCATGGAAAAAGCAGGTCACGATCCTAAAAATGCTGAGGCACAGTCAGTAGCATCTGTTGATAAAGCAGGTGATGCAACTGGTTCAGCACCTTTGCCAAATCCATCTGGATCAACAGCAAAGAATGCGACTACAAAAGATGCAATGCCCAAAACCAAAGCAGCACTTATGGCTGCAATGATGAATTACATGGGTAGCATGAATAAAGATATGCTCAAGAACACATACGATGGTATGATGAAAAAAGAAGGTATTGAGAATGATGAGGAGGCAATCGTTGAAAAACAAGATATTGATTACTCACCTGATTTCTCAGAAGATTTAAATGCAATCATGGAAAGTGAAGCAACACTTTCAGATGAGTTCAAATCAAAAACCGCAACAATTTTTGAGGCAGCGATTAAGTCTAAGTTGTCTGAAGAAATTGATCGTCTTGAGGAAAAATATAACGAAGAACTCGAGGCAGAAGTTGCTTCTACCAAAGAGGGTCTCGTAGAGAAAGTAGATAGTTACCTAAATTACGTTGTCGAACAATGGTTAGAAGATAATAAACTAGCCGTACAAAATGGATTAAGAACTGAGATTGCCGAAAACTTTATGAATAGTTTGAAAGATCTATTCACCGAGTCATATATCGAAGTCCCTGAGTCCAAAGTAGACCTAGTCGACGATCTTGCTGAGCAGGTTGAAGAACTTGAAACACAGTTAAACACAAGCACAGCAAATGCTATCGAAATGACTGAGAAGTTGGAAGTATTACAAAGAGAGGCAATCATTAATGAAGCATCTCGTGATCTTGCCGACACTCAAGTCGAAAAACTAAAATCTTTAGTAGCAGAAGTAGATTTCAATGACGAAGAGTCTTTCGTAAAGAAAGTAGCAACAGTCAAAGAGTCTTATTTCAATAAAACTACTAAAATCGCTGAGTCAGCAGACTTTGATACAACAGATGACGACGAAGAAAATACAGTCGAAGTTGGTGGATCAATGGCTCAGTATTTAACTGCCCTAAACCGAACATCGAAAAAATTATAGGAGACTAATCGATGCATAACGTAATATCTTACGACAAGCTCGTAGAAAAGTGGGCTCCAGTACTGAACGAAGAGTCTGCTGGAACCATTAAAGATAATCATAGAAAAACAGTAACTGCTCAAGTTTTGGAAAACCAAGAAATTGCTCTAAGAGAGCAAGGACTAATGGAAAATCCTACAAACTCAACAACTGCAGTTACTTCTGGTCAAACAGGTAACTGGAATCCAATATTAATCGCACTTGTCAGACGTGCAATGCCAAATCTAATGGCATACGACATTGCTGGTGTGCAACCGATGACTGGACCAACAGGTCTTATCTTCGCAATGAAGTCACGTTATAAGAAGACAAAAGGTGGTGCATTAGATGGTGGTGAAGCACTATTTGATGAAGCATTGGCAAACTTCTCTGGTGATTCAAACACTCAGTCTTTCAATACATCTGGTGGTACATCAGGTCTTGGAGATTCTGCTGGAGATAACTCTGACGGTGACAGTACAATCGATGACTCTGATACAGATCCAATCTCAGGAATAGATCTATATTCAACTGCAGAAGCAGAAGCATTAGGTGTATCTGGTGGACAAGGTTTCGCAGAGATGGGATTCACAATTGAAAAAGCAACAGTGACTGCTAAGTCACGTGCTCTCAAAGCAGAATACAGCTTAGAATTAGCACAGGATCTAAAAGCGATTCATGGTCTTGATGCTGAAACTGAGTTGGCAAATATTTTGTCAACAGAGATTCTTGCTGAAATCAATCGTGAGGTCGTCCGTACAGTCAACTCACAAGCAAAAATCGGTGCATTACAAACCAACACTGCAGTCAATGGTGTCTTTAATATCCAAACAGATGCTGATGGTCGTTGGTCAGTCGAAAAGTTCAAAGGACTTATCCTACAACTCGAGCGTGAAGCAAACGTAATTGCAAAAGAAACACGTAGAGGTAAAGGAAACCTTATGATCTGTTCATCAGATGTTGCATCAGCACTTGCAGCATCAGGTATGCTAGATTATACTCCTGCAATGGCAACAAACTTAAATGTTGATGACACAGGAAATACTTTTGCTGGTACACTTAATGGACGCATGAGAGTGTATATTGACCCATATGCAACTGGCGATTATATTAACGTCGGTTATAAGGGAACAAATGCATTTGATGCAGGTCTTTTCTATTGCCCATACGTACCACTAACAATGGTTCGTGCAGTCGGTGAAGACACATTCCAGCCAAAAATTGGTTTCAAAACCAGATATGGCATGGTCTCTAATCCTTTCGTCACAGCAACACCACAAAATGGTCTTGCCGCTGCAAGGAACAACCAGTACTATCGTATCTTCCGCGTGGATAATATCCTCGGAGCATAAGATACTTGGTATCATAAGAGAGGGTGGCTTTGCCACCCTTTTTTTGTGTATAAACTTGTATAAATAAGTGTATGGCAGATTTAACAACAAATTTTAATTATCTTCAACCGACCTCGTTCAAGATAACAATCGATAGGCAAAATTATCCTAATCTAGAATTTTTTTGTCAGAGTTTCATACACCCAGGAATGATTATGAATGCTGTTGAAGTTCCTTATCAGAGGATTACAGGAGTTCCTTTAATAGGAGATAAATTAACTTTTAATGAACTTCAAGCAAATATAATACTTGATGAAGATTTAAAAACGTATGATGAGATGTATTCTTGGATGCGAAGAAATTTAGATATTGAACAAGTGGCGCCGAGTCAAAGGACAAAACCACAACCACCATCGATGTCAGATATCACTCTCTCTATATTATCAAGTCATAATAATACTACAAAAACAATAAGATATCTAGATTGCATACCAGTATCTTTAACAGATATACAGTTTGAGTCAACTTCTGGTGGAGAAAGTTTTTTAGTTTTTGGTGCATCTTTTAGGTTTACTTATTTTGAGTTGCAAGGAGCGTCATACACTACAAATGTAGATGGATCCCCAAGCATAACAGTGAATAGGCAATCTATATAAATAAATTTATAATTGGAGTATATAATGATTGATTTGAAAAGCATCCACGATATGTGGGAAAAAGATTGTGTTATTAATGATATGAAACTTGATGAGTCCTCTCGTCAAACACCAATCCTTCACGCAAAATATCTACAACTATTATCGACTGTAAAACTTCAGTTGAAAAGAGCAGAGTTTTCTCAAAAGACTTTACTCAAGCAAAAGTGGTTATGGTATAATGGAAAGATGGATCCGATCGCGATAAATGAACTTGGATGGGATCCTGATCCTTTCGATGGGTTAAAGGTTCTAAAAGGTGATATGAATTTATATTATGATGCTGATCCAGAAATACAAAAGTCGGAAGAGAAAATACAATATTATAAAACAATAATTGAGACACTTACTGATATCATAAGTAATATTACTTGGCGTCATCAAACTATAAAGAATATGATTGAATGGAAAAAATTCTCGTCCGGAAACTAAATCATGCTAATTTACATGTACAATGTGATAGTGGCACTGCACAGGAACTGAGAGAGTTTTTCTCATTTTATGTTCCTGGATATCGTTTCATGCCTGCATATAAAAATCGTATGTGGGATGGAAAGATAAGATTATATGATGTGAATACAGGTGAACTTCCTGCAGGTTTATTTTATCATCTTCATAAATTTTCTAAGTCTCGTGGATATATAGTTGAATCAGAGAAAACCAACTATGGAATGCCACACGAAAATGCTACAATCGATATTCAGCAACTTGCCAATTATATTGACAGTCTCGGTCTTCCTTTTCGTCCTTATTCATATCAGTTATCTGGCATTGAAGAAGGACTAAAAAGAAAAAGAGCAATTCTCATATCTCCTACTGGTTCCGGCAAATCTCTTATCATTTATATCCTTATAAAATATTGGTTACACTTACTCACTAGCGGATTGAAATATCCAAAAGGTGGAAGAGTATTAGTGATTGTACCGACTACTGGATTAGTTGAGCAAATGCACGGAGATTTTAAGTCATATGGACAAGATGAACGTGGTATGCATCGAAT
>Ga0187217_1000723_pt1 | contig 13621 bp, 11 predicted proteins | sample 15SPOviralmetaG_FD_130165 | JGI IMG/M metagenome (GOLD analysis project Ga0187217, IMG submission 130165) | Marine viral communities from the oligotrophic San Pedro Time Series (SPOT) site, San Pedro Channel, CA, USA - 15 SPOT_SRF_2010-09-15... | ecosystem: Environmental > Aquatic > Marine >... | reverse complement strand
TCCACATCTGGCTATGAGAAAATGGCCCAAGATGCCCGTGATAACGGCGATGATGATCAAGCTGCGGCTATCCTGCAAGAAGCTGCCGACAACGCTACTGAGGACGATGGTAGTAATGATGCGACTAAGGGCGCAGAAGTTATTATTAAGATGGCTGAAGAAGCTGGTATGGCTATTAGCAACGAACAGATACAAGCTATCATTGATGATCCTGCGGGATGGTTGAAGGCGAATGGGGCAAGCCTTGTAGATAAAATCCCTAACCTTGATCCTGAAACGGCAGGAACCCTATTAGATCCTACTAACCCTAATTATCTTTTAGGTGATAGTCCTACTGTTGCAGTAGCAACTGCGGGCGATGCATCTACAGTAGAAGGCGTAGTTAATCCTGGCGCAGAGACATATGACGCCAGTACAACCGCAGATCAGCTAGGCACAGATGCAACTACCGTTAATGCCGCCACAGGTGAAATCCGTGATGAAAACCTAGTAGATGCTGCTCAGATCGATATGACGGGCGCTGCTACTGGTGTAAATGCTGATGGTACAACTAGCGTAACTGGTGAGGCTTTAAATGACTTTGCTACGCAGAACATAAGCAACATCATTGACACCACTACCGTATCTGGAAAGCTACTAGCCCAGAAACTAGGGGAAGGTAATTACACTGACGCCAAAGCCACTGTGCTAGGCCAGATGAAGATTATCAGTGATGAGTTTAAAGATAGTAACGGCAATCCTGTTATACCCCCGTGGGCACAAAAGCTTGCCCGTGAAACTCAAAAAACATTAGCATTTTCGGGCATCACGGGAACGGCACAAACGGCTGCGATGGCTAATGCCATCATGGAAGCCACGTTAGGCATAGCAGAAAAAGAAGCCGTTTTCTTTCAGACCTTGACAACAAAGAATTTAGATAACCGCCAAGAAGCTATCATAAACAAAGCCGCCGTATTGGCTAAGTTTGAAGTAGCTAATCTAGATGCACGTCAGGCGGCTGCGGTACAGAATGCTAAAGCCTTCTTGGAAATGGATCTCAAGAATTTGACCAATGAGCAACAGGCTGAAGTTATAAATACTCAGGCGATGGTCGATGCCATATTTAACGATCAGGCAGCTATCAACGCAGCCCGTCTGTTTGGTGCAGAGCAAGCTAATGATATGCAGAAGTATTATGACAATATGAATGCACAGATTTCGCTGCAAAATTCTGAACAGATTAATCAGATGAAGCGGTTTAATATTGGCGAGATTAATGATGGCAGCGAGTTCAACGCCAAACTAGAGCAGTCTCGACAAGAATTTTACGCCAACATGCAATATAATTTGGATCTCGCTAATGCAAAATGGCGTCAAGAAGTGGCGACTACTAATACAGAAATGGAATTTGAGGCGGCAACTTTAGACGTTAAAAACACCTTAGATCTTTCTACAGAAGCCATGACCCGTATGTGGGATCGTGTAGACAATTTGCTAGATTATATCTTCAAAGGATGGAACGCAGAAGCTGAGCGTGACGCCACCATCCTAGCCGCTGAGATTAGAGCGCAAGCAAGTAGTAGCGGTGGCGGCGGTAACAGTCTTGTGGACGGTTTATTTAAACTAGGTGCTGCATGGATTACATCAAAGTCGGATGAACGCCTCAAAGAAAACATCGAATATTACGACACGATTAAAGGCGTCAAATATTACACTTGGAATTGGAATGCGGAAGGCAAGCGTGTGGGGGCTGATAAGCACCCTGGCTTTGGCGTGATCGCACAAGAAGTGCAGAAGAAATATCCCAACGCAGTATCTTTAGGTGAGGATGGATATCTGATGGTTAACTACGGAGAGATCCAATGAAGTTTGAAGACGCTGTAAAGAAATCCATCAAGGCATTTATGCAAGGTAAGACGCCTAGCGCCACCGATGAAATGGCAGAGGGCGGGATTTTTCACACCCCCGAATATTTTGATGAGTGGGAAGAAAAGATCTTGGGAGAAGTTAAGAAGAGGAGAGCGTAGATGAAGATGTTTGATGCCCCAATAGCGGGTGCTAACTACGCCGCCGACACCAGAAACTATCCTTGGCATAGACCCCCTGACATCGTGAATTACGATGAGGGTGTGGACTACATGATCACTAAGATGAAAGAACCAGAGCAGATCGAACTGGTGTTCTCTCTCCTAGAAATCGATGCCCATGTAGCTACGGTTGTAACCTCGCTCCTGATGCAGGGTATATCCCGTGGAAAATTCAGTATTGATTTAGCTATCCTAATGGCAGGGCCAATCGCACGGTACATTAGCATTATCGCTGATGAGCAAGACATTAAGTATGACATGGGCGTTGGCGACAAAGATCGTATTAGCATTACGCCTACCTCTCTCAAAATGGCGCTGGGCATCATGGATGATGATGAGGAAGAAACTCTAGAGGTTCTAGAGGAAGCACCTGTTGCTGCTATTCCAGAAGGGGGCCTAATGGGTGCGCCTACAGAAGATGAAGCTGCATCTGAAGACGAACAAGCTGCAATGTTAGGTATGGTAGAAGAAGAGGAGCCTACAGATGAGTTGGCGTGATGCAAGAGCTAGAGTTAGCAGCGGCTTTTATAAACCAAAACAAGAAAGTGGGCTTGCAACAGGATTTGCCGCAGCCGCAGATATTGTGGCTAAAAGCTGGATTCAAGATGCGGCTGATGAAAAAGAGGCAGAAGCATTACGTCTAAAAGAAGAAAAGGCTCAACGTAAACGTATACGGGAGCAGCAACAAAAGGCAGAAGCAAAAGCCCAAAAAGAAAGCAAAGCAGTTAATTCTATTATTAGGCGTCAGGGGCTAGACCCTAAAAGAGTAACTGACATCGTTAGGGGTCAGATTCTTGAAGATGTACAAGTAATGGGTGTTGGGGATGCACTTTCTTTTTATTCAGACCAAACTATTAATCCAGAATATGCTTATAGAGGGATATCCCCTGAAAGTGGTGCGGCAGAACCAGCCACGCAGGAAACTACAGAAATACCAAAGATAAATACAGACGTAGGTAGCTTAGATGATGCAGAAGGTAAGGCCCCTGCCCTTGAGAAAATAGGTAGCTTAAATGCTGAAGAAGGTACGGCAGATACTCAAACGGATGAAATACTTTCAAATCCAGTAAAAGAAACTGACGATCTAGAAGATTCAACTTTAGAAGTGCCAGAAATAGAAAATACTTCTGTTAGTATGTTCAAGAAAAAAGAACCTGAAATTGATTGGTCTTCTATAACTTCTCCAGCTATTGCTAATGAAGAAGCCAGTGACATTGAGGCACAATTTCCTGAACTAGCTAACCGTATAAGGGAATACGGAAAAGGGTTAGTAACTGTAATTGAATATAAAGAAATTGAAGGAATGGGGGAAGCAGCAAGAGCGGCTGCACTTAATGACCCATCATATCCTGAAAATAATAAAAAAAGAATTAAAGAGTGGAATTCTGAAAACAGTGCTAATCAACTGCGGGATGCTGCAAAAATACCGTATGCAGATATTACCGTAGATAATTATATTCAGATAGCTGCAGGATACCGTAATAATGATCAGTTAGAAAACGGTGAAGAACTTGCTAAAAAAGTTGAAGAAGTTGGAAAGCTTATAACTGCGGCACAGGATGAGCCACTAACCCTTTCAGATATAAATGCACTTGATATAGATGTCCTTGAGGGGGCCGTAGAAGCTGGAGAGCTTGATGATGATCAAATGGCTCTGTTCAAAAGTGTCATAGATAAAAAATATAAAGTAATCGGCAGGGAGTTATCTGGGAAAGACGAAGATCATCTAGCTGGGGTACGAGATAACCCATTTAGCACAGAAGCCGAAAAAAATGCAGCCACAGCAATATTGGCAGGCAAAAAAGATGACTTCAATATTAAGGAATGGGATACGATAAAAGGGCCTACTCTTGAAGTAGCTATTGCAGTTGCAAAGGGTAATATGAAGGCTCAACTACAAGCACTTAAAAAGGCCCGTGAAACTGTACCTTCAGAAATGGAGTTGGACATGTCAGCGGGTTTCTTAATGACTACTTATACGGTGGGCGACGAAACATTTATAGCAACAGCGGCCCCAACCAAAAATGGTCAGCTATATGATGTAGATAGGCAAAAACTAATCCCTGTAGATGCCAACCCACAGAGTAAGAGCGTTAAAATGATTGGGGCGCAGGCGTCACTTATTGCACAAATGAATGATAAGGTGCTTGTACCTCTAACGGAAAGCCGCCGTGAAATGGCATACATGTTAGAGTCAGCCCAGCGCCTAGAAAAGTTTGTTGATCCTGCACAGGGCGGTAAGCCCGAAATATTAACTACAGTGGGCGGGGATATAACCCGTGTAATTAAACGCCTAGAAAATGAATATGATGCCCTAAATACTATGTTCTTAGGTGGTTCAAGTGAAGCTGAAGTATTTGCTCATATTGACCAATCACTAGATAACTTAGGGGAAACCGCAAGTATATCTTCACAATTCCAAGCAGAGGTTCTCAAGTTTGCTTACCTATATGCAACCGTTTCTCTGGAACAGCGTGGCGCAGGACTATCTAACACCGACTTTGCTAATGCTCTGAGAATTGTACAGGCAGGATCAGATTACAGAACATTTAGTGGTAATCTTCGTGCAAGATCAAAAGAAGGTATTGGTAAAGTAGAAGGCCGTATCAGCGATATTACAAACACAAGCGCACAGATTAAACTTCTAGATCAACTAGACCCATCAGGTAACTTGAGTGGTGGATATAAAACCTCTGCCCAAGATTATCTAACAAACCGTGGTCTAGGGGATATGTATACTTACGCAAATTCTAAAGTAACTGCACCTGTACCAGACCCCACTAAAACTGTGCCTAAAAACAAGCCACCGGGCCAAAAGGTTAGTGAATATAAAGGTTCAGATACCTTTGAGGCAGATAAGAAAACATATAATCAAATGTCGCCAGAAAATCGGCAAGTCTGGGCAGACATTATGGCAACCAAGCTTGGCATAGATATTAGGCTTATTATAAAAGCATATGGCGGGGGAAGTAATTAATATGGCTAACTTAACCCAAGAGCAGCTAGATTTTCTTGAAGAAAATAATATTGATATTACGGGAACTTCCTTAGAGAATTTAAATGAAGAGGAAGAAGAAACTTCCTCGCCCGTAAATCCTGACGTACAAAAGTTTTTAGATGACAACCCAGACCTTGATGTAACTGGAACATCTTTAGACCCTCTGCGTATTCAAGGTGGCACTGCGGAAGATTGGCAGGCAGAAGCAGAGAAGTATATTCCAAAAGAAACCGCCGTAACCGATGAAGTGGAAATGCGTGATGATTTCACCTATCAAAATCTCTACGGCGAATACACTAACCCTGAAGGTGAACTGGTAGAAAAGCCAGATTACGGTGCTTGGGATGCTATTGGGGCTGCATGGCAAGATAAATTTAATACAACAGGCGAAAAGAAACCCAAACAGGTTCTTCGTGATGACTATAAAGACTGGTCTGCCGCAGCTAGGGATCTGTATGAAGGCAATACGTTTTATGAGGAAGACGGGAAGAAAATATACGATAGATATGTTCCCGTTATGGATGAAAACGGTGAAGTCGTAGAATATAAATACGAAAAGGTTTTAATCCCTGACCCGTTAATGGATCAAAGTGGTTTTAATCGTATAGTAGATCAGGCTGGACGTAATATTTACCAAGAACTTGGTGGATTATTTACTGAAGCCGCTATCATGGGCGAAAGCGAATTTGCTGAAAGCCGTGCCGATATGGATCTTTCTGGCGGCGAAGAAATCGGCGCTACTATCTTGTCTATTGCCGCTCCTACGCTCCCTGTTGCTAAAGCGTTTAAGTATGGCGGCAAGTTTATTAAATCGCTGAAAGGCGGGGAAGAGGCAGGGTCTTTAGGAGTATATGGCACTGTTCTCGCTGAAGGTTTAGCAGGGGCTATTACAGAAACCGTCATGTCTGGTGAAGGCGATGAGGGTATGTTTATAAAAGGGTCACGGGTTCAGGAACTTATTCCACAGTTAAATGACGCCCAATCTGAAAACATTGCTATGTTTGTAGATGGCCTTGCCCTTAACGGTATTATGGATGGGGTTTTGTCTCTTACAGGCCGCATGGTGGGCTATGGATACAATAGACTTGCAAGTTCAGGAAAGCTTGGTGCTAAAAAACTGTTAAAAGCAGCGGTAACCGATGGCACGGTTCTTGAGGTTGCAAAGTACCTAGACCCAGAAATTGTAGACCTTTCACCTACAGAAATAAAAATGCGTCTTCATTCACTTGCAGATAAGCTTAATAATAATACCACGATTAAGCTTGCACTGGGAGACTTTGAGGGTGAGATAGCCAACGATTCAGTTAATGCATTAATGATGTCTGCAGATGCATATATCAGAGAGACACGGGCAGGTTTAAAAGACACACTTTCTGCCGCTGAATTTGAAGAAATGGTAGAAAAAGAAGCAGCCCGAATGTCTACGGCGATGATTGGTTTATTTAGAAGCCAACAGAGCAATCCAGGGGTAGCTGCCACTGTCGATGCGGTTCCTGAACAAATAGGTACTTTTATTAACGAAGCTGCAGACCAAGGATTAGGTGGTAGGACTTTAGATGAAGCGGCACAGGACACTGCCACTGCCTTAGTAAAGGGTTCAGATGAGCAGGTATCTGCCATCAATAATCAAATAGATGATGTCTCTGCTCAGACAGACGAAATCTTGGCTTCACAGGCTACTGTCTTACAGGATAATCCAATTGTTCAGGATGTTCTGGGGGATGTTACGGGATCTGCAGGTTTATTAAATACAAACAATAATGAAATGCGACAGGCATTAACCGAAATGGTTAGTGGGCCTGTGTATGATCAGTTTGTTAAAACTATGGATGCAGTGGACGCTGGTTATAGGGCATTACCTGCAGCACCCATAGATGCAGAACTTCTTAAATCTAAACTTGATGATGTTGTACAGGCTGCAAACGATTTTGATGATAGTGGATCACGGGCAGCGGCTGTCTTGCGGGATATGTTCGATGGGTTTGCTCCACAAAAGATAGGAACCGCCACAGACCCAATGCCAATCGCTGGTGAAGCGGCTTCTTCTGCAATAATGGAAACACCAGAGCAAGTAATAGAACGTATTAGTGAAAACGTCACTTTCTCTGATCTTTACGATATCAAAGCAAAGCTGGCGGGTGTAATTGATAGCTATCGTGATAATCCTAGAATACAACAGCGACTTATAGAATTCAGAAATCACATTACAGACTCAGAATCTGGTCAAATGGCATATGTGATTGATAATGCCCCAGTGGATGTATCAAAGGCATTTAGTGATGCAGACATGGCATTCAAGACAGCTAAGTCTGAATTTGCTAACTCTGAGCCTGTGCGGCGTCTGACCGACAAAATGCAGGAAATGCGTAGGTTTGATGATCCTACTAATCCTTATCCTGGGCCAGTAAAACGAAATGAACCTGACGTTGTATTAGGATCAGAACAGTTTGTTGATGAGGTAATTCAAGACGGTACGGGTACTCTAATGAACCAATTAGAGTATATGACAAAAAATATCGAAAGTATTGATGATCTTAAAGGCCCTTTCCGTGACATGTTTATTTCAAAAGCGGCAAACGGGTTGCGTGATGCTATAGCAAGTGGTGCAGCGGATGGAGCAAATCCTGAAAGAGTACTACTGGATGCATTTAAGCCTGTTCGTGATCAAATACAGGCACTGGGCGATGCAGATTTATTAAAACGTATGGAAGATGCATACGAACAGGTTCGATCCGCACATATGGGGCTTGGTGACGTAAAGGCTGCTAATGATGCACTGGTTAAAGAACTAGAGACTGCAGCACAGGTAGCACAAGAGGGTATCGTGGGGCAGCTTATTGATGTTCCTATGGGTAGAGCAGGAACCAGTGTAGGCCCCAACGCTTCTACCGTAAACTCAAGTGCAAAACAGATTATTAGAAACGTGATGGTATCTTCTAACTCAGAGAATGAGATTAGACGCCTAATGGATAAAATTGCACTACTACCAGAAACACAACAGGTAATGGCTAGGGATGCATTACAGGCGGTGGCACTAAGGGAAGTAGGCGATAGGATATTTGGCGGTTCATCTACCACCATGCGTTCTGGAACCAAAGCCCGCACAAGTGTTGCACAAGGCTCAATTAAAAAGCTTACTGCAGATGAAGCAAGTAATCTGTTTAAATCCATTAACACGGTCTTCGGCAAAGACAGTAATATGTCTGAGGCGGTAACTGACGTTGTTAATATGATGTACCAGACATCACTTCCTAGTCGTGTACGGGCTTCTCAGTCAGGCTCAGACACTATCATTAATGCGGCTAGAGATAGTAGTATCAGGGATGCGGTATCATCTGCAATTCTTCTTACTGCAGGCTACATGAACCCTACAGCCGCCATGCTGCGTAGAATTACTTCTGTTCCTGTTGCACAGGCAGAAGCATTACAAAAAGATATAGCAGCACATACTCTGGCGGTAATTGTAACAGACCCAAAGAAATTTTCTGAACTGTTAAAAGCTACTGCGGGCGGCACAGACCCCACTGCGTTACAAAAAGCTACAACTATCGCAAAACAGATGGTAGAACAGGCCGCTGCAGGTACACGCTATGAAATTCGTGTTCAGGAAGAAGATGCATTTGGTGAGGAAGACTCTGGAGCAGTAGACAGAGATATGCTGCAGTTATTTGGTGTTATCCCATAGAAAAACCCCCAGACCTAAATCTGAGGGTTCAATCTAAAACGACTAGGAACCGACCAAGGTTCTAATCACCTACTGTTATATAAAAACTAAGCCTTGAGGTCAATCGCCTTGAGGCTTTTTCTTTTATATAGTTTGCACAAATATGGCATCTTCTTTCGGTATATCGAAGAACTTTTCGCCAAACGCAATCTTCCTGTTAGGTACATCTACTTTAGTCGCATTTAGCACCTTTTTGCGACCTATTACGGCAGCATGGGTAAGGCTATTATTAAAGACCATGAACTGCGTAGGTTTACCTAAGAATTTAGCCTTCCGTACAGGAATATGAATAGTATCGTACTTAAAGTCTTTGCCATGCCAGACGGTTTTAACCTCAACCTCACAGTAAAACCGCTTACCGTTCTTTTCTACTACAAGGTCTACGTCATATTCATTGTCGTGATCCGTACAGGTGTAGCCCTGCTTAGTCCAAAACTCTTTAGCACGGTTTCTTGCGGCTTCATCATACTTGCTGAAGTCTTTCGACTGAAATGCTTTGTACATGTGTATTCCTGTTGTAAAAATAGGCTTTATTAAAGCCCCGCTGCCACTCACGGTGGTAGTGAGAACGGAGCCTGTAGTTGCATGTGAAATCCCCCCTAAAGAAGGCGTCATAGCCTTCATCAAAGGGTTTAGTCATGGCTACTCACACTTCCGTAGTCCAGTTGCTGGGTCAAAGTAACACGCTCCACCTTCTTCAATGAAATTGTCCTTTTCTGCAGGCTTCTCTTCAACATCGTTTTCTGATGAAGCAGCATTCAAAATTCCAAAACGCTTTCCGCTGGCACGAAAGGTTGTACAGCCAGACGAACCACCTTCATAAGCGTCCATGTAGACTTGTTTGAATTGCTCCCATGTTACATCATCCCCGACATTACATGTCTTACTACAGGCACTATCCACATATCGGGAAGCTACATTTAAAACACGAACATGATCGAATACTGATAGTTGATCTGCCGTTTTACCTTTGACCCCAAACTCTCTGTAACCGTAGTCTTCAACAACCTCTTCTGTTGGCCCATCAAAAGTTTGTATGGTTCGCTTGGTTACATAGCTGAATACGGGTTCAATCCCGCTAGACACATTATCTGCGCTCAAACTGATTGTGCCTGTTGGGGCAACGCTAAGAAGATGGCTGTTACGAATACCATGCTTTGCAATCTTTGTACGAATCTTGGTAGGCAAAGTCATAGCAAATTCGCTGGTTAGGTAATCCTTCTTAAACAGAGGAAATGCACCTTTCTCCTTCGCCAATTCGATAGATGTTTCATAGCAAACATCACGAATAGTACTCATAATCTCTTCAAGTACCCGAATAAATTCATCTGATCCGAAATCAAAGCCCAGTGCTTCAATCGCATTTGCAACGCCTGTTACGCCTAATCCCATGCGGCGGGTATCTTTGGCTTGTTTCTCTTGCTGCGGTAGCGGGTAGGTGGCCCTGTCTACCACATTGTCCATTGCCCGTACCACATAAGGAATATCTTCCTTGAGCATGTTCATGTTGAAGACGTATTTACCGTCATGCTCGACAATATATTTAGTGAGGTTAAATGACCCTAAAAGACATGCACCGTAGGGTGGTAATGGTTGTTCCCCGCACGGGTTTGTGGCAACAATTTTCTCGCAATAATGCAAATTATTCTTACGATTAATTCGATCAATAAACAGAATACCTGGCTCTGCCCAATCCCAAGTAGAACGCAAAATACTATCCCACAAATTACGGGCATTTACGGTGGAATATGTACGCCCTTCAAACACAAGGTCAAAATCGCTGTTTGATTTAACGGCATCCATGAACGCATCAGTAACCCCAACAGAAATATTAAATCCTGTTAATTCTGTGCTGTTATTCTTTGCACTGATGTATTTTTCGATATCGGGGTGATCCACCCTTAACACACCCATCTGAGCGCCTCTACGGTGACCTGCGGAAGCAATCGTATGACACACACTATCAAAGATCTTCATAAAGCTTAGAGGGCCACTAGAACGGCTGTCTAGGCTCTTAATTAACGCCCCATGAGGACGTAGTGTAGAGAAATCATAACCTATCCCACCGCCAAGCTGCATAGTCTTAGCAGCGTCTTTAGCAGCATCCATAATACCGTCCATGCTGTCATCAATTGTACCGCTTACAAAGCAGTTGTACGGCGTCACAACACGGGGAGCGCCCATAGCTGACTGCACTCTACCCGCTGGTAAAAACCGCTGGTTATATAAAATGGTGCGAAACTGATTAAAGTGTGTTTCGTCATCTTTAAGTGCTTCTGCAACACGGGTCATGGCCTCTTGGAAGGTTTCCCCTTCGCTACGATACTTTTCTGCGTGGATATGCTCACTGATAGTAAGTGTAGGCCCGTATGAATTCTTTAGCATTTACTGCTCCCTTTTCGATAGTTTTTTTGGTTTTAAATATGAGGAACAGCCTTTGGACTGATCCGCTGTTAAGATGGGTAAACCCGCATCTTTGGCGTCTTTCAGGACACCTTGATCGTAATAGAGGTGACAGATCATGTTTATGCAGTCGCACTCACAGAATGTCTGATCCCTATAAGACTTCACCTGTGATCACCGCTTCCAGAGATAACCCCACGGGCCATTCGGCTGTTGAGTTTATCCAGATTGTGCTGGGCGATGGTTTCCATGCCGATATCTAAATCGGTGCAGAGCGCAGCAATGTACCAAAGTACATCACCGACTTCTTCGGCAATTTTCTCCCGCTCGACAGGATCGAAATTTCCGTTTCTATCACGCAGGACTTTTTTAATTTTACCCGCAACTTCGCCCGCTTCGCTCAACATCCCCAATGCAGGATAAATGATGATATCCGCATCGTTGTATATTGCGGTTTTAGAGGCCTGTGTTTGATAATCTTGCATGTTCATAGATGCTCTCCCCGCTTATGCATTTCGATTAAATCTTCGATGAAAAATTTCATCTTGTTCAGGTCATAGAGCGTGTCTGTGCCCTGCTTTTCGCCTAGCCTGTAGCAAGCCTTAAAGATGTCACCACGGCTCTTAGACATGCCCTTTGCGCTAATCAGATGTCGCAGTTCTTTGGCGTGTTCAGGAAGGGTATAGTAGCTTGTGGAAAGACCGTCTGACGCCACCTTGTTGCGGTCATGCGTGTCTCTGTAAGTGGCCCTGCGTTCCTTTAAATCATACCAATTATCGTCCATCAGTTTGGCCTTTGCTTGCCGTTGATAGGGATTATTTTGGCGTCTTGAAGCTTCTCTACCAGTTCTTCGTCAGGCTCAAATTCTACCTCTGAATCCTCGTAGTGATCCAACAACGCTAAAATGTTACCAATAGAGGCTATCTGCTCACCGCCCGTTTGAATATTAAAGGGTAAGCCTTTAAGGAGCAGTGCTAAGAATCTGTTATATTCTTCTGGCAATTCGTCCGTAAGATTAGAAAACGAGTCAACGATGGGCGCACCATCCTCATCATCCAAAGAAACCACCACACATATCGTGTTTTTAGGCAGGTATTTTGAAATCATTTTTTATTCCTTTTCGCCAATTTGAAAAAGTGATCTGCATCCACAACCGCCAACGGCTTCTTCTGATCAGCCTTAATTATTGCTAGTGGAGTAGCGCCCTTTGGGCAGTTGCTGATGGCCTGTTCCATCACTTTATAAATCGCATTACTTTTATTGTTTTTGCATTCCACTGAGTACGGAAAGCAGCGTCTTGCGGCGGGTGAGAACAACAGGTCTTCTCCAGAGGCCCCCATGCTTGTAGAGCGAATGTCTCCGTCTTCTAACTTAGGGAAAGTGGAGTAGAGCCTGTCTCTCACCCATTGCTGCAGGCGGCGACCTTTTGCTTTCGCAGACTGCGGGGTTATTGCCATTCAGAGTTCCGTGCCCTTGTATTGGACATACCAATTCTTTTTAGGCTGTTTTGCCCAAGAGTTTGGTTGCGGAAGTAACTGTGCTTTAGGCCAGCATGACTGTTTAAAATCACACCAACTACAGGACATAGGAAGCTTTTTAGAGCCTGTGTATTTCTTATTAAAGAAATCATCGACAGGCTCAAAACACCTATCAAACGACCAATCTTCTTTAAGAGCAGTGGCCTTCATCTGCATTTCTTGCAGGACTGTATCTTTCTCATCTTTAGAGAAGTCGGCATCCATCACCAGAACCTGCCCAGTGCTTTTGCATACTACAATCCAGCCGCCAGCCTTCTTGCTTTTGGCTTCTGAGTACCCAACTAGCTGACCAACGTAACCAAAGTCATCGTTAGCTTTTAAAGCAGGTAACCCCATCTTCCACTTGCGCTCAAAGGCAAAGGGAGAACATGTTTTGATGTCATAGACTTTATTGTCTATTTCAACATCATCTTCGCCTTTAACGGTTGTACCTTCTAACTCTAAGGCAACCTTATCTTTACTGCCCGTGATATTGGCTTTAGCGATTTTAAGGATCACATCCATTATACATTCAACAGCATCACCGTGCAGCATCCGCATAATGAAGTTGTAGTCTTTGCGTTCCTTCTTAGCGCCGCTTTTAGCCATCTGTAGCTGGCACAAGGGTTTACCGATGTTGGACATGCGAAGACGAAAGTCTTCATCCTCACGCTTGGCAAACTGTCGGCGTAAGGCATCTTTGAATGCCTCACCCGCATCTTCAATCCAGCTATCATCAATATCAAGCGTATCGCCTTCGTTATTAGATAGCTGGTCTAAGACCTTGTGTATGTCAGCCTGCAGGCTCATGCTACATCTTCAAAATCATCGTCAAGGCTTTCGCCCAAAGCTTTAATGGCCTTGGTGTCGATGCTGCCCTGCTCCCAATTAGCAAAATGTTTTTTATCGATGT
>Ga0187217_1000717_pt1 | contig 13682 bp, 14 predicted proteins | sample 15SPOviralmetaG_FD_130165 | JGI IMG/M metagenome (GOLD analysis project Ga0187217, IMG submission 130165) | Marine viral communities from the oligotrophic San Pedro Time Series (SPOT) site, San Pedro Channel, CA, USA - 15 SPOT_SRF_2010-09-15... | ecosystem: Environmental > Aquatic > Marine >... | reverse complement strand
TTCATAAATAAATTTGGTGTACTTCAGACAATGTACTTCTTCAAGAAGTCTGTAGAGAATTTTAATGTAACAGACTCAGTATTTAAAAGAAATATAATTAACTCTAATGCTTCTTATAATACTGGAGATGTACAATCTCAAAGATTCGACGTTAAGGCCACTAGAAATCTGACGCTTAATACTGGATTTATAAATGAGGATTTTAACCAAACAATAGAAGAGTTATTCTTATCAGAAAATTGTTGGATTACTTATGACGGGAGTACTATAGCAGCCACCCCACAAAACAAAGACTTTACCTACAATACTAGCTTAAACAATAAAACTATAAATTATACTGTAGCATTTAGCTTTGCTTCTGACTATATAAACAACGTAAGATAATGATGCAGCTACAACTATATCTAACTAAGACCTCTAGCTACGATCAAATAGAGCTGTTTGATTTTGAAGGCATAGAGCTTGTTCAGAGCATTCAGGACGTTCGGGATATAGCAAAAGTTTTCGCTGAATTTACTAGGACATTTACAGTTCCAGCTAGTAGAATTAATAATGGTATTTTTAAACACTTCGACAATCCAGACATTGGTAGAGAATCGAATCCTGGAGACAACCTGAACTTTGACGCCACTAGAAGGCTAGATGCTGAATTACATTTAAACTTCTTGCTATTTAAGAAAGGGAGACTGCAATTAGATGCAGTCAATATGAGAAACAACAAGCCTTACTCGTATACAGTAACCTTCTTTGGAGATACGGTAAAGTTGTCGGAGACTTTAGGAGATCAAACACTTAACACCCTAGCCGCTCTTTCTGATATAGAGTTTGACTATACCTCAGCAAGCATAATTAATCTTATGGGTAATGCTAGTGACGTGACTATAGGTTCGGACACTTTTACGGACAGTTTTCTGTTTCCATTGATAACATCAACTCAGAAGTTAGTCTATGACAGTATAGACAATACAAAAGAAAATAATTTATACCCTCACGGAAATTACAAGGGGGTTGATTACAGAGACTTGAAACCAGCTCTTAGGATTCATACTATAATTAAAGCTATAGAAGATCAGTATACCAATATACAATTTGACAGCTCCTTTTTCAACACAACAAACTTGCCATATTATAATCTGTTTATGTGGCTTAATAAGGAAAAGGGTAAGATAGATATTGAGTCACCTCAGAGGAGGTTAAAGGCTTCTGACTTCACTGCTGCTAGGGGTGATACTGATGAGCCTGGTTTAGCTCAATCCTCAACGCCAGCTGGGGGTAGATTTAATGGCGCTCAAGATATTTTCTTTAAACATTCAAAGGTAGAATATTTTTTAGACGTTAAGATATTTCCGTCCAACTCAGATTCATACAACTTCATCCTTAAGAAAGACAATAAAGAGTTCTTTAGGGTAGATAATTTATCGGGAAATAAGCACCCTATGAATATGAAAGGGAACAGCAGTGAGGGATCTCCTAGAATAGACTTACCTGAAGGTTTATATTCATTTCACTTAGAAACTACGTCTGCTACAGACTTTGACTTAGAGATAGGGGTCAAAAAGAATAGGCCAAGCTTAGTTCTCGGCTGGGTAGGGGAGTTGCGAACTTTTGTTATAAGCTATACAGCTTCTTTCTCATTTCCAATAGCAGTAGAAAAAGATGCATCTGAACTAATACCTAATAAGATAAAAATAATTGACTTCTTAACGGGTTTATTCAAGATGTTTAATTTAACTGCTGTAGTTAATAATGACAGGGTGATAGAAGTTAAAACGCTGGACAACTTCTATGCTTCCGGTCAAAATGTAAATTTAACTGAATATACAGATGTAACAGAGTCTACTATAGAATCCATTATACCCTTTTCAAGCATAGAATTTAAATATGATGGGTTAGACACAATATTTGCTTCTCAACACGAAGAGATTGCAGGGAAACCTTGGGGTACTGCAATATGGCCAGACAGAACTTCGGATTCGGCTAGCAATGATTTCTTGGAAGTGGGAGAAAGTTATGAGGTTGTTGTGCCTTTTGAGCATCATAAATTCAATAGGCTTTATAATGAAGATATAGAAGATGTAGCCAACTTAACAAACATACAGTGGGGATATTCCGTGAACTCTGATGAGAACAGCATTGTTGGAAAGCCTTTATTGTTTTATCCAATTCTTCCTTCTACCGAAGGGATTACCCAAGAACAAATAGAGGTAGTTATAGCTCCAACAGCATCTCAAAACATAAGTAGCTACTATGTTCCGTCAAACAGCTTGAAGCTTTTGCCGGATGATGATCTTAAAAACATTAATTTCTTCGCAGAGACTAATGAATACTCAGGCACCCCATTCACGGGTACCTTATATGAAGAGTATTATGACGATTACATAACTCAGACTTTCGATCCTGCTAGTCGTATTTACAAATACAAAGCTAAGATTCCAGATGATATTCTAAGGGAGTTGAAACTTAACGATTCTGTTGTAATATTTGACTATACATTTAGAGTAAATAAGATTGTAACTAACTTTTTGACTGGAATCACTCAGTTAGAATTGATTAATAAATCAAACTTATTAAGTACTTCGGATAATGAAAACGACTATACAGATAATGTATCTAAAACATATAACACCGTAGACACTACAAAAGTAAGAGTAGACTTAACCACCAGAACAGTATGATAAAGCAAGTTATAGAAGGATTACAGCTTATGGACTATTATGACGCAAACGAATTAATTCAGTTTGCAAAGGGAAGTCGTAAGGCTCCAGAAACATTTAAAGAAATGAGAGAAACAGTTAAACGTAGAAAATATGGCCGACAATAGAATACAATTTACTTTTGAGATAAACGACAAAGGAAAGGTTAAGGTTGATGGCCTAACCAAATCCTTTGTTAGCTTAGACAACGCTGTAAATAAAGTTAGCACAGACCTTAAGAGGCAACAAGCTGAATTAGGAAAATCTAATACTGGACTTAACAATACGATTTCTAATGCTGGTTTAGCAGGAGCAACATTAACTGAACTTGGGAGAACTATATCTGATTCTAATTATGGAATCCGAGGTATGGCAAACAACCTTTCTCAGCTTTCTACTCTTTTTATAACGTTTGTTGGTAAACAAAAAAAAGGAGGGTTAGCTGGAGTTATATCTGCGTTTAAAGGTTTAGGAGCCCAATTAATGGGACCTTTGGGAATTATACTTGCATTTCAGACATTATTAGCTGTATTTGAAGGTATGGCCCTTAAGAGTGAAGAAGTAGCTCGAAACACAAAAAAAATAGAGAAAGCTTTTAGTTCTGCTAGGAAAATAGCGATGGCATTCTCTAAAGAGATTCAAAGAATTGCTAGTACCGATAGGCTTGTTGGTACAGGGGGGGAAAGAAAGCAAGGGACGTTGGATGCAATGAATGCTGTTTTAGAACAACTAATAGAAACAGCCCCAAAATTTGCTGCGGCTTTTCAAAGATTAGATGATAAAAGTTTACAGCCCCAGGGCGGAGCTTTCAGATTAGTGCTAGACTACCAAAGACTACTTGAGACACAAGATGAACTTTCTGATGCTTTATCAAAAGAAAAGGTAGATTATCAAGAAATTTATGAAATACAGTCTAGGCTCCTTCCTCTTCAAAAGCAATTCAATGTTGAAAAGAAAAAAGCAGCTAAAGTTGATGTAGAAACAGTGAAGCCTGAGGATCCTTTAACATTTGGAGAGGTCTTTGGCCTTGATTTTGGGCCATCTCGTCAAGAAGTACAAGACGCTCTTGACTCGTTTGTAGATAACGCTGAAGAAGTTATTAATGAATATGTAATGAATACTGAGGGTGCTCAATTGACTAAGCACATTTTGGGATTAAGCCCTAAAACTAGAGAGTCGGAATTAGAGCTTTTAAGAACAAAATTTGACGCAATATTACACGAGACTGATCAATTCAAAAAAGCTGAGGCTCTCATAAATGAGAAATATGATCTCATAGAAAGGCAGGAAAAGTTTGATCATTACAACTATATGATCGGAGCATTTGCGGACTTTTTGAATAAGGCAGCACAGCTTAATGAGAATAACAAGGCTTTAGCGAAAGCCTCTATTATAGCTTCAGCCGCCGCGGCAAGTGTTGGTATATGGGAAGCTTGGTTTGTTAAAGACAAAACTCCTGCACCAGGACCGGTTAAACTCGCTGGCGCTATAGCAACTCAAGCAGCGGTAGTAGCATCAACTATATCCGCTCTAAGGTCTCTTAACTCAGGCACAGCACCAGGGCAAGATTCTGGAGGGGCGGGAGCTGGAGCATCTCAAGCCCCAGTATTCAACGTAGTAGGTCAATCTAATGTAGACCAATTAGGAAGGGCTATCTCGGGAGCAAGGAGTGAGCCATTAAAGGCTTATGTGGTAGGAAGTGAAATAACCAATCAGCAAGAGCTAGACAATAAGGTAATTCAGGCTGCTACTTTAGGATAATAAAACAATAGTCAAAATAAACAGTTATAATAGTATGGAGAAGGTAATAGAACTCATTATAGACGAAGAAAACGAATTTAGTGGGATAGAAGCTATCTCGGTAGTAGAAAACCCAGCTATAGAAGAAGACTTTATTGCTCTGAGGAAAGAGCCAGTTATGCTTGCTGAGGTAGACGGAGAGAAACGTATACTAATGGGAGCGGCTTTAGTCCCCAATAAGAAAATATTAAGAAGGGGAGAAGATGAAGATTACTACATATACTTCTCTATAGACACGGTTAGAAAAGCCTCAGAGCTTTTCCTTAAGCGTGGATATCAATCTAACTCTACATTAGAACACAGCGAGAAGCTTGACGGGATGACCGTGGTAGAAAGCTGGCTAGTAGAGGATGAGAAGAAAGATAAGTCTAGGAAATACGGATTTGATGTACCAGTAGGAACCTGGATGGTTTCTATGAAGGTATATAATGACGATGTCTGGAAAAAGGTTAAAGATGGAGAGGTCCACGGATTCTCTATTGAAGGATACTTTGCAGATAATGCTGACCAGGGCCCTCAGGACACCTTGCCTGAGTCCTTTTGCGAAGAATGCGTTGAGGAACTAAATGCGGAATACGAGCTGTTAGAAGCCATCTCAGAGCTTTCTGAGGAGGTAGATCTAGAGTCTTATGGAGGATATCCAGAGTCTGCTGTCAACAATGCTAAAAGAGGTATAGAATTAAATGAGAAAGTTGGAAATCGTTGTGCTACCCAAGTGGGAAAAGTCAGAGGACAACAAATCGCAAAGGGAAATACTAAATTTACATTATCTACTCTCAAGAGGATCTACAGTTATTTATCTAGAGCAGAAACATATTACGACTCTGGCAACTCAGAAGCTTGCGGAACCATTTCTTATTTACTATGGGGAGGCAAAAGTATGCTGACCTGGGTTACTTCTAAACTCAAGGGATTAAACGCAATAGAAGCTTCCGCAACAATAATAGACGGAAGAGCTGCATACTCTACACAGGAGGAGGCAGAAGAAGCTGCTAAAGATATGGGGTGTGAAGGATATCATACTCACGACTACGAAGGCGATACTTGGTATATGCCTTGCGAGAAACACAATATGGCCGAGGTGGGGCCAAGGGGAGGGGTAAAGAAAAGCCCTAAAGCTCCTAAGTCCGACACGCCTAACCCTAGCCCTAAAGGCAAGGGTACGGCCAAAGGTGATGCTTCAGGGAAGACTGGAGCTAAAGTCTCTGCAAAAGACAGAGCAACACTTCAAAACAAAGCAGATGAATTTAATAAAAAATATAAAGAGAAATTGGGTTATGGTGTCACTGTTGGTATGCTTGCCTCTGTTTTTCAGCGTGGTTTGGGAGCTTTTAATACATCTCATAGTCCTAATGTTAACTCAGCTTCTCAGTGGGCTTTTGCACGCACTAATGCCTTTTTATACTTAATTAAAAACGGCAGACCAGAGAATGCAAAGTACACGACAGATTACGATTTATTACCAAAGAAACATCCGAAGTCTAGTAAATAATGTCAACAACTAAAAACACTTCTTATAAAGTTCACGTCCATCATACAGATCAATCTGAGGTGGATAACGTGAATATTGAGAATGGCGCAATGTTGCATACTACTGATGCGCTCTATATGGGCCATAATGGGTCCAATGTAGTGGTGTATCCTCAAGCAGGAACCACGCAATTAGGCTGGGCAAGATACCAAGATACTGTGTATACTTCAAGCAACAAGCTTGCTTTGTCAGATGGTGTACAGGTTGCCTTACCAAACAATAGTGGCACTACAATAAAAAGTCATTCGTCAATAAACTTTTACGATAACACGACTGTTAAACTGACGCCAGTTAATCTAAATGATGTCTATATAGTTTCGTTAATGCTAAAAGCATCAGCATCAAACGCTAACCAAACATATTTAGAGATAGAATTTCAACACGGTTCAAGTGGAAGTACGGTAGAAAATTTATTTAGTGCAATGGCATTTTACAAAGGCAATGACGTAGAACAAAAGAAGCACGAAATGTATTCGTTTTATGTAGATGCTAATGTATTGTCGTTAGGTGCATCTATTCACATTACTGCTGTTGGTGGAAGTGTTAATGTGTGGGATATTGAATACTTTATACAAAGAACACAAAATGGTAGTTTAAGCTAATGAGGAGCAAAAGAGGAAGTTATTCAAGTCCTAGGGGATCAAGAAGAGCGTGTTTATGTAAGGACGGTGCAACATACTCAAGGAAGTGTTGTGATGGCGAATTAATTAACCAAGGGATTGGAAGCGTTTCTGCTCCATCTCTTGGATGTCAAGACCTAACACTAAGTGGTTTTAGTGTAGCAATAGACGGGACAATTACTTTGCCCACTACAGATATAGGAACTATAACGGCTACAACGCCAGCTTCTTTTGCTGCCGTTGATACCTCTACAGAAAGGACTTTAACGGTTTCTATATTGGTTCCTAGTGATTATAGCAATGCTGAGAAAACTATAGAGTGTACTACTACGGCCAGTCAACCAGCAACACCTACACTGTCGTGTAGTGACGTAACCCTATCTGGATTTGCAGTGGCTCAGAATGGAACTATCACACTTCCCAGTGCTGATATAGGTACGATATCTGGTACAAGTCCAGCGTCATTTGCGATAGTAGATGTAAGTACGTCTAGAACTTTAAACGTAGATATTACAGTTCCTTCTGGGTACTTCAACGCAGGAGCAACGCTTAACTGTTCTGCAACGGCCACACAGCCGTTGACTCCCACTTTAGCGTGCTCAGATATAACTATAAGTGGATTTGCTGTAGATGAAAATGGAGCAATAACATTGCCTACTTTAGACATAGGAACCATTTCATCAAGCAGCCCAGCTTCTTACGCTACCGTATCTACTAATACTGTAAGAACATTGAACCTAGATATTACGGTTCCAGCAGGATATTTCAACACAGGCAGTACATTAGCTTGTACTACTACAGCAACACAGCCGCCTTATAATGTTCTTGATTGTAGCGAGGTTACTATTTCAGGATTTGATCTTTATGCAAGTGGTAGATATAATTCATCTGCAGTAGCAGTAGATATTGGTACGATTGACAGTATGAGTCCTGGAAGTTTTGCAACTGTAACAACTGAAACAACACGCACACTTACGGTCAATATAACCGTACCAAGTGGGTATTCTAATGCGGGGCAAACAATAGCCTGTACCACCACTTCAACGCAATTACCTATATTCTATTTTGATCAACAAATACCAGTACCATCGCCTGGCACTTATGTAAAAGTAGAGCCTATAATAAATACTGGAACTAGCACATATGCTTTTAGTGTTTATGCTAATGATCCTGTTACAAGCAAAACAAACGCACTAGCTTTAATGAATCAGCTAGGAGCTGTAATAGCAGGACAAGGTACGAGTCCAGGTTCTACGTTTAGCTTAGGGAACGTAAGGATATCTTTTTATAGCCCTTCTGATGTTTTATTAGCACAATACAGGGCATTTTCAGGAACTTTTATTTACACTACACCTGATGATTTAAGTAGTGTACCATCAAGTCCATATGGAGGTAATGCTTCTAATTGGACAAGCTATAAAATGGTATTTACAGGGATATCAAGTGTAGGTGGTACTGCGGTATCAAGTCCTAATCAAGAAACGCTAATTACTAATAATAGTGATGCAGGATATTATTGGGTAATAGAAGACTTAAGCTAAAAATACAACAAGCACATTAAAAACTAGTAATATTAATATATTTTAAACTATGAAAGCGACAGAAATTGTAGAAAAACTAAAAGATGTTCTTCTGGGGTCTCAAGAGGTTGAGAACCAAGAGGAGATCAAGGAAGAGCTTTCCGCTACTGAAGAAGTGGTAGAGGAAGTGAACGAATCACCCGAAGGGGAAGAAGTTGTGTTGTCTGAAGGCGATCAACTAGAACAAGATCAAGTTGTAGAGGCTGAGGAAGAAGCTACAGAAGCTTCTTACGTCACTAAAGAAGAATTTGCTGAACTTAAAGCAATGGTAGAATCATTAATGGGAGAGATTAAATCTACTTCTGAAAAATACAACAGTGAGGTTCCTAAGGAAGAACTAGCTGCTGTAGAGGCTGATGTTGAGCCTATGGTTCATACTCCAGAAGCGAAAGCAGAAGTTGAAATGAAGCTATTCTCTCAAAACAGAAGAGAGACTACCCTAGATCGAGTACTAAACAATATGAGTAAATTTAATAAATAAACACAAAAATGGCAACAACTACATCAATTACTACTACTTATGCTGGTGAGTTTGCAGGGAAATACATTTCTGCTGCTTTACTAAGCGGATCAACTCTATCGAAAGATTTGATCACGATCAAGCCTAATGTAAAGTACAAAGAGGTAATGAAGAAAGTGGCTTCTGACGATATCGTTAAGGATGGCACTTGCGACTTTACTGCTACTTCTACTTTGACATTAACTGAAAGAATTCTTCAACCAGAAGAATTTCAAGTGAACCTACAACTTTGTAAGAAAGATTTCGTATCTGACTGGGAAGCAATTTCTATGGGATATTCAGCTTATTCTGATCTACCCGCAAGCTTTTCTGACTTTTTACTTGCACACGTTTCTTCTAAAGTAGCTCAAAGAATCGAAACTAACATCTGGGCTGGTACTAACGCTACCGCAGGTCAGTTTGACGGATTCGAAACTACTCTAGGTGCTGATGCAGACGTTAATGACGTAACGGCTACAACTGTTACTTCTTCTAACGTAATCGCTCAAATGGGAGCTGTAGTAGATGCTATTCCTTCTGCTGTTTACGGTGCTGAAGATTTGACTGTTTATGTAGCTCCTAATGTATACAGGGCTTATGTAAGAGCTTTGGGTGGGTTTGCTTCTAACGTAGGTGCCGCTGGTACAGACGCTAAAGGAACTCAGTGGTTCAACGGAGGTGCTTTAACTTTTGATGGTATCAACGTAGAGCTTGCAAGTGGAATGAGCAGCGACAGAATGGTAGCTGCTGAAAAGTCTAACCTATTCTTTGGAACTGGTTTATTGGCTGACACCAATGAAGTAAAAGTCATTGATATGGCTGATCTTGATGGAAGTCAAAACGTAAGAGTCGTTGTTAGATTTACTGCTGGTATCCAGCACGCTATCGGCGGAGACATCGTATTGTACGCATAAGAATAATTGTTTAATATAAAAGGGTAGGTGAGCCTTGAGCCTGCCTACCCTTTTTTAATACTATAAAATATGGCTTGTGATTTAACAGGGGGAAGGAAAAAACCGTGTAAAGATGCTGTAGGAGGCGTAGTAAAAGTCCATTTTGTTGATTTCGGTGATCTAGCAACCATTACGGTTGGTTCAAATGATGAGATTACAGATATTAGCGGAACCTTTAACTATAGCACTTATGATGTCAAAGGCAATTCTTCTCTCGAATCAAATATTAATAGCTCTATTGAGAATGGAACAACATTCTTTGAGCAAGTAACAAACCTTACTCTTCATAAGATGACTAAGGAAGACAACAAAGAACTTAAGCTTATGACTTACGGAAGACCTCACGTCTTTGTACAGACATTCGACAATAAAGTTCTTTTAGTTGGAAGAGAGCACGGAGCAGAAGTTACTGGAGGTACTGCTGTTACGGGCACAGCGATGGGAGATCTAAATGGATACACGTTGACTTTAACAGCCAACGAAACAACTCTACCTAATTTTGTAGACGGAGCAACTGATGCAGACCCATTTGCGGGTATGTCTTCAGCTACTGCTACTGAAACTACTCAGAGAGATCCAGCGTAAGGTTTATTCCTGGTGATTAAAAGGGGCTTATATGGCCCCTTTTTTTATATAAAACACCGAAGCCTTTTTTTAGTTATATTAGTATGATAAGACTACTTCCGAGCACCGATGCTCAAACAATAAAAGTTTTACCTAGGGTCAGTACAGCTCAGTCTGGATTGTCTCTTAAGATAACGGAAGACGGGACCAATAAGTCAGAAACTTTGACTGGTTTATCGTCTACTGTTAATGGAAACTTTATTGACCTTGATTGCACCTTCAGTATTCTATCAGACAATAGTATTTACAACTATGAAATTTTCAGTGGGTCAACACTCTTATTTAGAGACAAGGCTTACTGTACTGACTCTTATTTGTCGAACTCAGTATATACTATAAATGATAGCAAATACACCGAAAGCGATTCTGGTGACAGTAGTCAACAATATATAATGGTATGAAGAATGTAAAAGTAGTAAATCTTACAGGGTACGAAGTACCTAAGATAGTCGAGAAGAGCAGAAATGCTTATATCGAGTATGGTGAGGATAATAACTATTTTGGCGAGTTAATTGAGAGGTATTTAGGAAGTCCTACTAATAGTAGGTGCATCAATGGTATCTCTGATATGATTTACGGTAGAGGGCTTGAGGCTACCGACTCCAAGGAGAAGCCGCTTATGTTTGCTCAAATGAAGAGCATTTTAAATGCCACTGATGTAAGAAAGATAGTAACAGACTACAAAATGCTTGGCCAAGCGGCCATTCAGGTGGTTTATAAGAACAGAAAGAAAGAAATAGCGGGCCTATATCACTTCCCAATGGAGACATTGCGTGCTGAGAAGGCTGAAGACGGTAAAATTAAAGCGTATTATTATCATAGTGATTGGAAGAATATTAAACCTAGTGACAAGCCTAAAAAGATACCTACTTATCGCAATGGTACGAAGTCTCAGAGAATTGAATTATATGTCATTAAGCCTTACAAGGCTGGTTTTTACTATTATTCACCCGTAGATTACCAAGGATGCCTTCAATATGCAACTTTGGAGGAGGAAGTAAGTAATTATCACTTATCAAACATACAAAACGGCCTTCAGCCAAGTATGCTGATTAATTTCAATAACGGCGTACCTAATGAAGAGGTCCAGGAATTGATTGAACGCAAGATATACGACAAATTTAGTGGTACTAGCAACGCAGGACGGTTCATTTTAGCGTTTAATGATGGTTCAGAGAACCAATCTAACATAGACCCTATAAATCTACCAGATGCACACGCTCAATACGAGTTTTTAGCTAAAGAAAGCCGAGAAAAGATAATGATAGGCCACGGAGTGGTGTCTCCTATCCTTTTAGGGATAAAAGACAACACTGGCTTCGGAAATAACGCTGAAGAGCTTAGAACAGCATCTATTTTGATGGATAATATGGTTATTAGGCCATTTCAGCAGATGCTATTAGATGCATTTAAAGAATTGTTGTTATATAACGACATTTCACTGGATTTATACTTTGTTACGCTACAACCAATAGAATTTACAGAATTAGACAATATAGAGACTAAGATCAAAAGAGAAGAGGAGACGGGAGAAAAGCTTTCTGCGGTAGAAGATGTCCAAGAAGAGGGGATCGTTCAGCAGGAGGCTTCTGAGAGCGTTTCTGAGGCTGTTGTTGAGGAAAAACCTACCGAAGAAGATGAGTAAGGCATTATTTATAACAATGACAGAGCTGAAGCGTAAGTCTATCATAGACGGAGCTTTAGACACAGATAAGCTAATTCAATTTGTTGAGGTGGCCCAGGATATACATATACAGAACTTCTTAGGCACTAAGTTATACGAGAAAATACAAAGTTTGATCACAGGCGGCACTCTTGATGATGCCGCCAATGCTGCTTATAAAACACTACTGAATAGCCACATTAAGCCTATGCTTATATGGTATAGTCAGTACAGTTACATTCCTTTTGCTGCTTATCAGATCAGTAACGGAGGGATATTTAAACATACTACCGAATCTAGTGATACTCTCACAAAGAGTGAGCTTGATTCGTTAACATCTAGGGCTAAAGACTTTGCTGACTTTTATGTGAACAGGTTTTTTGATTTCATAGATGAGAAAAGTGGTGACTATCCAGAATATACTGGAGCTCAGGATACTGGTATGTATCCCGATAAAGATCCAACGTATGGCGGATGGGTAATTTAATTAAGACATACAAGCCTAAAGTGGCTAACATAATAAAATTGACTAACTATTTAAAAACGATAAAAAAGTAAGATGGCTAACGGAATAAATTGGGGTAGGATATATTGTTTTTCTTGGTGGGGAGATGTAGATGACACAACAGATGCTATTTATGTACCTTCAGCTCCTACTTGTTGGATATCAGACATACTTGAATTATCAGTAGACAGTACATTATATAAAGCAGACACAATACTAATAACAGCAGATCAAACATTAATATAACAAAATAGAATTATGGCACGAGAAACAATAGGAGTTGGTTCAGCCCCTGATGATGGAACTGGGGATACGCTCAGAGCAGCCTTTGTAAAGGTTAATAATATGACTACTGACATTTACGGTCAGAGTGGGACTGGAGACAGCCTAAGAGGTTCTTCAGCTATATCGCCCGCATCAACATTAAGTTTAGATTTTGATACCGCAGCGGTATTTACAATAACCTCAAGTATATCTATTGAATTGAATTTCACAAACGCCTCAATAGGCGATGTGAAAGACATTATCATAACAGATTCAGGAGGAACCTCTGGATTGACACTTAACAGTGGATTGACAGCCACAACTGTTGCTGGGCAGTATAGCAATACGTCAGGTGCAGTTAACTTTATTCAAGTTGTCTGTACTGCCGCTAACACATTTTTCTTATCAATTTCACAAAGTATATAATTATGAAAGCAGCAGTAGAAAACGGTAGAATAGTAAACATATACAAGAGTTTACCTAACTCACTTAAAACCCCTACAAAACACATTTTAGGAGGTGCTAATAACCTATCAAAAGAAGAACTACAAGACTTAGGTATTTACGATGTAGTAAAACCAAGTTTTGACCCACAGACGCAAACAAAAGGAGGTCTATACTTTGATGCAGATAATGAAATAGTAACGTATGACGTTAGTAATATTGATTTTAATCAAGATGTAGCTATTATCGGAGAAGATGGTGAACCAACAGGAGAAACAGAAAAGAGATATAAGATAGCTGACATCAAAGCAAGTAAAATTGCAGAGATTAAGTCTAAGGCAGGTAAAATGTTAGAGCCTACAGATTGGCAAGTTATTAGAAAAGCAGAAAGGGATATAGATATTGATACAGACGTTGCAACAGAGAGAGCAGGAATACTTACAGAAGCCGATAGATTAGAAGCAGAGGTAAACGCTAAGAAGTCTTACAAGACTGCATTGCAATAC
>Ga0187217_1000715_pt1 | contig 13695 bp, 11 predicted proteins | sample 15SPOviralmetaG_FD_130165 | JGI IMG/M metagenome (GOLD analysis project Ga0187217, IMG submission 130165) | Marine viral communities from the oligotrophic San Pedro Time Series (SPOT) site, San Pedro Channel, CA, USA - 15 SPOT_SRF_2010-09-15... | ecosystem: Environmental > Aquatic > Marine >... | reverse complement strand
GTCTTAATATTTCTTACTGCTAAACCAATGAATCGTTCTCCGTAATCAATAGCGAGAATATTTTTCAAAATTATAATTCTTTAAGTATTATTTCTTTCGCAATATCTAAAGCTTTAGAAGTGTCGAAATTGCTAGGTCCACCACCAATAGATAAATGAGGATCTTTTGATGCACCTCCACCATATAATTTTGAAACTTGAGTTACTACGGATGATATATCTAGGGAAATATTTTCTTTAGTTGCACCAATAATTGAATTTTTCCCGTTTATTGACGCATATAACAAAATTATATCTGCTTTTGTTTCATTGATTATCTGAAGTGCTAAGTTACGTAATTCGTTTGGAGTTTCCAAGGATACTTCATTAACGTAAATATTTTTTTTATTTACAACCTCAAAGTTATCTTTAATCGTGTCTACTAATGCTGCAATTTCAATGCCCCTATAGGTTTTTATTTTTTCTTCATAGGTTTCTAGTGTTTCTAACTGTTTTGCAATCTTAGAAGATACAGTATCTTCACTAACTTTCAATATGTCGGCAACAGATTTATATGATTTATGAGCGTTTGATAAAAATTCGTAAGCAAACTTTCCAGATAACATTTCTACCCTTCTTAAGTTTGAGCCAATTGATGATTCTTGCAGTAGTACTATAAGCCCTACATCATGTGAATTGTGTACATGAGTTCCTCCACATAATTCTTTAGAAAATCCGCCAATATTTACGACTCTAACGTTGTCATCATATTTATCACCAAAAAAAGCCAAGGCACCTTGATTTTTCGCATCTTCGATATTCATTATGTCAGTTCTAACTTCATAATCATCAAAGATTGCGTTATTTGATAAAGTAAAAATTTCATCAAGTTGGTTAGAACTTACTTTGTCGGTATGGCTAAAGTCAAACCTAAATTTACCAGGGGTTACATTTGAACCAGCTTGTGCAACGTGATCACCTAAAATATTTCGTAATGCAGCATGAACTATATGAGCACCAGTGTGACTTTTGGAGACACCGGATCTGAAATTCTTATCAATCTCAAGCTTAATTTCCTGATCAACAGAAAAAAGATCACTATCAACTACTAATCCTGTCGCACCATTAGTTGCTTGATATACATCAATTACATCAATTACATTATCTTCATAGTGAATCGATCCTTTATCGGATATTTGTCCACCGGCTTCAAAATAAAAAGGGTTTTGCTCAGGAAAAATTATAAATTTATCATTAAATTTTTCTACATGATAAATCTTCGTAACAGAATTAGTTTGTTCATATCCTATGAATTCATTAATATCTACATCGAATGTAAATGAGTCTGACTCTTTATTTTTTTCAGATTTAGATTTCATCTTGTGCTCATCATAAAGCTTATGAAATTCCTTGTCATTTATTACAACATCATTTTCTGATGCAATTTCTTTAGTAAGCTCATATGGGAATCCAAATGTTTCAAAAAGAAAAAAAGCATCTTTTGGCGTGATGGTATTATTATTATCAATTAATAAAGTGATTTCATGAATACCCTTATTTAATGTCTTTTGAAATAACTCTTCTTCCTTTTTAAAAAGTTTTATTATTTTTTCTTCATTTTTTTGAAGTTCTGGATAAGAGTTATAATAAATATCAATAACGATTTTTATTAAAAAATCTAAGCTATCTGAAGAATTATTAATTTGATTATATGCTCTAATGGCTCTTCTGATTAATCTTCGTAAAACGTAACCTCTTCCTTCGTTTGTTGGGACTACCCCATCAGAGATCATAAAAGTGGAAGATTTTATATGGTCGATAATAATTTTCTCGTATCTTTCCCCTTTAGTATCTGCTTTTTTAAGTAATGCTTCATACAAGGGTTGAAATAAATCTGTATCAAATAAATTATCTTTATCTTGCATAATCATTGCTATACGTTCTAAACCCATTCCAGTATCTATATTTTTGCTAGGTAATTCATCCACTACGTTAAATGGTTTGTCTTGAATAGATTCCATAAATACTAAATTCCAAATTTCAATAAACCTATCTTCGCCACCACCTATTGGGCCTCCATCGTCTCCATACTTAGAACCTCTGTCAATAAATATTTCTGAACATGGACCACATGGACCGGGTATGTTCATATGCCAAAAGTTGTCTTTATCACCTCTCTGAATACGGTTTTCAGGTACACCTATTACGTCTTTCCAAATTTTGTATGCTTCATCATCATCTTTATATACAGTAAACCAAAGGTCATTTTTATTGACTTTAAGTACTTCTGTAATGAATTCGTAAGAATATTTAATAGCATCTTCTTTAAAATACTTACCAACACTAAAATTTCCTAACATCTCAAAAAAAGATAAATGTCTATCCGTTTCACCAATGATGTCTATGTCAATAGTTCTTACACATTTTTGTGATGAAACCATATTTGATGATTCTGGAACTTTATTACCTAGGAAATAATTTTTTAATGGAACCATACCAGCAGCAGTAAATAGAAGGGAATTGTCATGGGGAATTAAAGAAGAGGATGGTACAATTTTATGCTCCATAGATTCAAAATATTCAAGAAAACTTTGTCTTATGTCGTTACTATTCATCTTTACTTATGTATTTAATGTTATATTCTTCAAGCAAATTTTCATCTATATATGCAGGAGCATTTGTCAAAGGATCTAACCCTGACTGAGTTTTTGGAAATGGTATAACATCTCTTATTGACGGCTGATTTAATACTTCAGCTACTAATCTATCAATTCCTATAGCAAAACCTGCATGTACCGGGGTGCCGTATGACAAAGCTTCAATAAACCAACCAAATCTTTCTTCAATCTCATCATCACTTAACCCCCACTTCTCAAGTACAAGTTTTTGAATGCTAGGTTTGTTTATTCTTTGTGACCCAGATCCTAACTCAACACCGTTTAAAACTAAATCATAATGTAGTGCTGTAGCATTAATTGGATCTTCTTTAAACACTTCATCATCTTTGGGGGATGTAAATGGATGGTGAGAAGGCTGCAGTTCCCCATTCTCGTATTCAAAAAATGGAAAATCCTCTACCCACACAAAAGAATATGTTTCGTCTGATGATGGTTTGAAGATTGTTCTTCTAATAAAGTCTAAAAACTGACCAATAGTCTTAAGATCACCAGCTTGGAATAACAAAGTACCTGTACCAAATTTTTGTATTTCTTTTTTTTCTTCAGGATTTAATAATTTAGCAAGTGGACCACTAATTTCATTATTTTGAATCTTAAACCAACCCAGGCCATTAGATCCAAGTTCTTTAATATCACTATCAATTGAGTCAATTTCCTTTCGAGTTAGTATTGAATCCGTATGCAAACCTTTTACTATTCCATCACTATCTAAAATATCTTTAAGAAAATTAATCTCAGTTTCAGCAAATATATTGCTTATGTCAATAAGTGTTTCTTCAATACGAAGATCTGGTTTATCGGTACCGTATAAATTCATGGAATCTTCAAATGTAAGAGTATTAAAAGGTGTATTGATATTGCAATCGTAAGCATCTGAAAATATAAATTTAACAATTCTTTCTATATTTGATTTAACTATTGAAGGGTTTGCATCTGAAAATTCTAGATCTAATTGTGTAAATTCTGGTTGTCTGTCTTTTCTAGAATCTTCATCTCTGTAGCACTTGGCAATTTGATAATAATTAGGAAATCCAGACATCATAAATAATTGTTTATACATTTGTGGTGATTGAGGTAATGCATAGAAATTACCAGGTGATTTACGTGACGGTACTAAAAAATCTTTTGCACCTTCCGGTGTAGATTTAATAAGAGTAGGTGTATCAATTTCATTGATATTTAATTCATTCATTACAGATCTAATACTTTTAAATGTTCTGGAACGCGTCATAATATTTACCTTCATTGGTTCTCTTCTAAGATCTAAATAGCGATACTTTAACCTTATATTTTCATCAGTTTCAATATCATTTTCTATTTGAAAAGGTAATGTTTTGCTTTGATTAATAACTCTTAAATTTAAAACTTCAATTTCATAATCTCCCAAAAAGACTTTACTATTTACTAAAGATTTATCTCTATTAATGAAAGATCCATCAACTGATATGTAATACTCATTTTTTAATTTGGTATTAAATTCACCACTTTTATCAAATACAAGCTGTATAGATGCCGAGAAATCTCTTAGATCAACAAACGTTAAACCACCGTGATCACGAATACTATCAACCCAACCAGTTAAATTTTCGACTTTATCACCATTTTTACAATTTATAAGTTGTTCAATGTTCAAGAATTACCTCAATATTAAAATCTACAGTTTCATTAGTTACTAAGTTCTTAATTGTATCTTCATCTGAGTTTATTAAATAAGTTACATTTTGATTTTTAGCATCTTTAAATTGGGAATTTTCCTTAGAAAGTCGTGCAGGTTTAGAGTAATTAATGTTATTTTTATCTAATTCTTTTGAATACTTAGATAATTTTTTTAAATCAGTTCCTAATAGATAATATTTAGAAGTGACATCAGGTACTGTAATATTGTTCATAATTCTTTCAACACCAAAAGCTACACCTACCCCATTAAACTTACCAAGTGATAATATCTCTGACAAATTATCGTATCTACCACCCCCGCCAACAACAACATCATTAGATGTAACGAATTCAAAAGTTAAGTCATTGTAATAATCTAACCCTCTTACAAGCGAATCTTCTATTTCATACTGAATACTTGCTTGATTTAAAATTTCTAACAACGAATCGAATTTATCTTTTGAATCTTTATTTATAAAATCATTTATTTTAGGTGCCTTGTTGATAACATCAGCGTCTTCTTGTTTATTTGAATCTAATATACGTAGAGTATTGTTTTCAAGCTTTTCGAGACTTTCTTTAGTAAGGTATTTTTTGTTGTCATAAAAGTACTTATATAAAATTTTTATATATTCTTCTCTATCAGAAATGCTCCCAATGCTATTTATTTTTATACTTGTGTCGGGAATTAGGTCTTTGATAAAATTGTTTGAGTCGTTAATAATTTGGAAATCAGAATATTCATCTATAAGCCCAATTATTTCTACACCAGCTTGATTAAACTCTCTGTACCTATTTTTTTGTGGATTTTCATATCTAAACATGGAACCAAAATAGGAATATTTATTAGTCATATCTTTATTGAATTCAGCATGGTACCTTACAATACTTGAGGTACCTTCAGGTCTTAAAACTAACTCTCTTCCCCCTTTGTCGGTAAGTTCATACATTTGTTTAGTTACAATCTCTGATGATTCGCCTATTGATTTATCAAATAATTCTTTGTATTCAAGCAAAGGTGTTTGTAGGTATTTATATCCAGAATCTCCAAATTTATTTAAAAATTTATTTTGAATAAATAAATACTTCAAAGCTTCTTTATCAGATATATTCTGAGTTCCTTTGACTTGTTCAATCATTTATCAATTCCTTTATGTACTCATTGTTATTTTTTATACTTTTAACTTTACCTGATGGTCCGTGTCCTGGAAGTATTTCCGAATCTTCATTAAAATTCATAAAAACACTGTTTATTGAAATTTTCATATCATCAATCGAACCTGAAAATAAATCAGTTCTTCCTATACTGTCTTTAAAAACGAAGTCACCAGTAAATATTAATCCTAAATTTGGAAACTCATAAGAGACACTACCTTTGGTATGTCCTGGATTTTTGAAATAGTTTATATTTGTAAAAGGCAATTCATCTATTGATTTGAGTTCACCTTCATATTTCTCTATATCTTGATTGTTACCCATAAAGTATTTAATTTGTTCTTGGGGATTTCGAGCTAAAAATTCATCATCTAAATTAATATATGAATTTTGGATGAAATCTTTTAAACCAAGTGAATGATCGTAATGTCCGTGAGTAATAAGCGCTCCCCCAATTGACAAGTTATTTTGCTTTACATAATCAAGAGCTTTGTCCAGATCTGGAGGTAAATCAATAAATATACAAGTACTATCTCCAAAAGGTTGTAAGACATAACAATTAGATGTTGTAAAACTAGTAAAAGTTTTTAGGTTAATATTCAATTTTTACCTGGAAAAATTCTTGAAGCATCAAACACATTTTCAATATCTTTAGAATCTTTTAATATTGCTTCAAGTTGATTGGCATCGCTAATTTCTAATTGAAAAATTAAACTTACAATTCTTTTACTGTTTGTTACTGATTTTGCAACCAAAATGTTTCCACCGTTATCTGATATTGCTATAGTTGCATCTCGGAGTAAATAAGGTCTATCAATTGCTTCTATTTCCATCCAAACAATAGTTCCTGTATTTGGTGTATATCCCCAACTTACATCAACTATTCTTTCTCCTTTTTCTAAATCAATTTTTACATTTAAGCAATCAGATCTATGAATTGCAATACCATTAGAAATAGTTACAAATCCAATAATATCGTCACCGGGTACAGGTACACAGCATTTTGCTATCCTTACTTGGATGTCATCATACCCTTCGACTATTATCATATCTGACTTTGAGTCTGTTTTTATTTCAGGAGAGTAAAGATCTTCATCCACTGAAATATCACCAGGGAAAACAAGTTTACGAATTTTATTTCCAACAATATTTATACCAGTGTTACCGTTACCTAAACTTTGAAATAAAGTTTCTACATTAGGCAATTTCATTTCTGACAAAAGCTCATTAATAATTTGATCTTTTGATTTTGCTTCTAATATTTCGTTATGTTCATCAAGCCAAGAATTTAAAATTGTTTTACCCTTTTGAATATCTTCGTCTTTTAGTTGGTTTTGGTACCATTGCTTAATTTTAGATCTGGCTCTAGTTGTTTTTACTATGTTTAACCAATCCCTACTTGGACCTTTGGATTGATCTTTACTGGTTAATATTTCTACAGTATCTCCAGATGTTAATTCGTTACTTAGGTTAACTAATTTACCATTAACTTTTGCACCTATTAATTTTTCTCCAACCTGTGTATGTATTGCAAATGCGAAGTCTACAGGTGTTGATCCTTGTGGAAGGGATAAAACATCACCTTCGGGGGTTAAGCAAAATACTTCATTTTCATACAAATCTAATTTCATATGTTGTAAGAATTCATTAGGGTCTGGATATTCAGCTGACATTTCAGTCAACTCAGAAGTCCACTCTGTTAAGTCGTTTGATGGTTTTTCTTTATACATCCAGTGAGCAGCTACTCCATATTCTGCTCTATAGTGCATATCATGAGTTCTAATTTGAATCTCCATTTTATTACCGTTAGATGTTAAAACCGTAGTGTGAAGACTCTGATATAAATTGAATTTAGGCATGGATATGAAATCTTTAAACCTTCCAAGAACGGGCTGAAAATTAGCATGAATTAAACCAAGAATTGTATAACAATTTTTTACATCGTCTGTGATAATACGAATACCTACGAGGTCATTAATTTCATTAAAAGTAAGACCGTTATTTACTATTTTTTTATATATAGAGTAATTATGTTTTGGTCTACCAAAAACTTCGGCAGAAATAGAATTATCAGATAAAAGAGTTTCGATTACATTTACTGCTTCGTTTATTTGTTTTGTACGATTTGGATTAGTTTGTGATATTTGCTCTTGTATTTCTTGATTCTGTTTTGCGAAAAGTATTTTAAAAGACGTGTCTTCAAGTGTGTGCTTAATTGATTGAAGTCCCAACCTGTGTGCTAAAGGTGCGTATACATATAAAGTTTCATTGGCAATTTTTTCTTGTTTCCATTCTGTATGATATTGAATTGTTTCTATATTGTGTAATCTATCAGCAAGTTTGAGAATTAATACCCGTATGTCTTTTGACATAGCAATTACCATTTTTCTTATAGCATCGGCTTTAGCTTCTTCTTTTGAGTTGTAGTTAATTTTATCTAACTTAGTAACTCCATCTACAATATCTGCTACTTCTTTACCGAATTTTTTCTTAATATCAACATATGTAATATCAGTATCTTCCACCAAGTCATGAAGAAAAGCTGCAATTATTGTTTCAATATCAAGGTTTAATTTAGAAAGATAATGAGCAACCTGAAGTGGGTGTGTAATGTATGATTCACCAGATTTTCTTTTTTGATGTTTATGACCTTCATAAGCAAATTGAAAAGCTTCAGTAATTAATTCATGCTCTGATTCATCAAATGTAGCTTGAATATCACCAAGTAAATTATCGATAACAGTTGATTCTGGTAATTTTGCCATATGCTAATGGTACTAAATTTAATTAGTTTTAATTATTTTTGATAAAAATGGTATGGTTACAAAAATAGAGCTGTATGTACCTGATATAATTCCTATAAGTAAAGGAATTGCAAAATCTGCTAAGTTTCCTTCAATACCTAGGTAATTTCCTATGAAAATAATTGAAAGTATTGGAATAGCTGATGTTAATGATGTATTAATACTTCTCATAAGCACTTCATTAAATGTTTTGTTTAGTACATCTTTATTTAATGTTGCTATTTTGAACACACTTTGAGAATCTTTCAATTTATCAAACAATATAACTGTGTCATATAGTGAGTAACCTAAAATAGTTAATAATGCAATTATTGTTGAGGGTGTAATTTCCAACCCAATTACAACATATATGGAAAAAGTTAATAGAAGGTCGTGAAGTAAAGCTAACAAAGCTATTAATGCGTATTTATATTCATATCTAAATGAAATTAATAAAGCGATAATAGCTATGAAAATAACTAAGGCTCTAATTCCTTTTTCAGTAATATCTTGACCAAAGGTTGGACCAACTCTTTGAAAATCAATTTCTGATGCCTGAACATTAAATTTGTCAGAAAGATAGTTTAATAATTGAGTTTCAACATCTTGAGTAGATTCTATTGCACGAAAAATAATTGTGTCAGAATTTTCAAAGGTTTGATATCTAGAAACTTGTAAAATTTCATTACTCAACACTTCGTCAATATCATCCTGAGAATATTGTGTTGATAGTTGATATGTAGTTCCTCCAGTAAAATCAACTGATAGGTTTAAAGTAAATACTCCAAACAATGAACTTAATAATATTGCAATAAACAATATAAATTCGATGATAAAAATCTTATAAAATCTTACACCTAAATCATTAAAGTTTATGTTTGTTGTCCCTAAAAATAACCTCTTAAACATCAGCTATATCCTTCTGAGTAAGAGGATAAAAGAATCTAGGATTGATAGTTATAGATCCAAGACTAGGAACGGCATTACCAATAAATAGTCTTGTATAGAAAAGGTCGAATACAGTTGCTACCCCTAAAGTTAGGGCAAAGCCTCTAATGGGACCAACTGCAAGAATGTATAAAATAACTGATGCAATTATAGATACAAAGTCAGCTACTAAAATTGTATTCCATGCTTCCTTTACAGCTTTTTCAGTTGCAAAATTAAAAGATCTTCCAACTTTTAGTTCGTCTTTTAATTTTTCAAAAATAACAATATAAGAATCAGCAGTGAGTCCTATAGATACGATTACTCCTGCAATGCCAGCAAGAGTAAGTGTATATCCTTGAAATTCACCTAATAAAGCAATAACAGAATAAAATAAAGCGCCGAAAGAAGAAAGTCCTAAAATAGCAACAAGACCGTTTAATCTATAATATATCAGTAAAAAGAAACTGACTATAACTAAACCTACAAACCCTGCTTGTAGTCCAAGATTTAATGTATTTTCGCCAAGTGTAGCTGAAACTTTTTGAATACTTGATCTTTCAAAAGAAACCGGTAACGCTCCGTATCTTAAAACAACAGCAAGATTATTTGCCGACTCACCTTGATCGGCATTCCCCATAGAAATGGCAGCAGTGTCCCCTGTAATACCTGTATTTGGATCTACATCTATTGCAATACCTGGTGCTGATATAACTTCATTGTCCAATACAATTGCTAATTTTCTTTGTTCACCTGATAATGATGCTAATTTTTTTGTTAAATCAGTAAATTTTTGTACAGAGTCTTCTTTTAATACTAATTGTACAATCCATTCATTTTGAGGATATACAGCTAAAGCATCTTTAATGTCACTTCCTGAAAGTTCAGCTGGACCTAGTTCGTAAATAACAGGGTATCCGTCTCTTATAGAAAGAAGGTATGAGATATCGTTTGGATTATCGTCTATGGTGATACCTGTAATTGGGTCAACACCTTCAGGTGCATTTACAATAGGATTATCTGGATCATCTGGATCTTGTGTTATGTCCAATGCAGGTGAGTATCCAATATTTAATGAGGAATTCAAAACAGGTCTAAAAGTTAATAAACCAGTAGTACCAACTGCCTGTAATGCTTTTTCCTGATCAGTTATACCAGGTAGTTGTACAAGTACAGAATTCTCACCACTAATTGAAATTTCAGGTTCTTGTACTTCTCCGAATGCAGCAATACGAGTTCTCATAATTTCAACAGCTTGTTCAATCAGTTCTTTATCAGTTCCCTCGTCTGCTGTAAGAATCACAGAAATACCGCCTTGTAAGTCCAATCCCAATTTTGGTTGAATTTGATTTGTGTATACATATACAAATAAAGCAATTGAAAGTATTGGCAAAAATAATAATTTAAAGATTCTTTTCATAATTTATTTGTAAGAAATATTTGATTTTAATATTTCAATTTCACCTTTTTTAATTACTAAAGTTACAGTTTCTTCTTTAATATTCACAACCCTACCGTGTATACCCGAGTCTGTAATCACCTGATCCCCAATGGTCAACGAATCAATATAAATTTTATGTTTTTTTTGTCTGCGACGTTGTGGAATATATAAAATAACATAAAATATAAAAAATACAGTTATTAATGGTAATAAAGCTAACAGATCATCCATTTAAAATACTTTCTTTATATTTATCAAATTCTGAGTTTAATATACTTTCTCTTACTTCGTTAAGTATATTTTCTGTCTGAACAAAGTTATGCAAAGTCAAATAAAACCAAGATGAAGTACTTTCATTTATTAACAGGTGTCTTAAATAAGCTTTGGAATAATTTAAACATGTAAAACAATTACAACCGTCTACTAATGGGTCAGAATCCAACCTATGTTTATTATTTTTTAAATTAAAAAATTTACCTTTGTTAATAATTTTTCCATGTCTGGCTAATCTTGCAGGCCAAACACAGTCAAACATGTCCACACCAAGTTCTATCAGCTCCAACATACCATTTATGTCACCTAAGCCCATTACATATCTTAATTTATCGCTTGGTAGCATATCTATTGTGTATTGAACAATTTCTTTTCTTTCTTCAGGTGTTTCACCTATAGCTAATCCACCGATAGCGTACCCATCAAAATCAAGAGACAGCATATCCATTGCAGATCTTTCTCTAAGTTCTTTATACTTACCTCCCTGAACAATTCCAAAAAGAGATTGTTGACTATTAGAGTGATACTCTCTTGCTTGTTGAGCCCAATCATTTGTGACTCCAATGGCGTGTAATTGATTGTCGTAATTTTCATCTATATTAATTAAGTTATCTAAAATCATGGCTATATCACTATTTAATGTTTGCTGTATGTCCATTGAAAGTATTGGATCCATGAAGAACTTAGAACCGTCGTAAATATTTTTAAATTCAATTCCATCCTTTTTAAATTTATTTGGAATTGACCAACCTTGAAAACCACCTGAATCTGTCAAAATAACTTTATCCCAACCTATAAATTTATGAATACCATTAAATTCACGTATAACATCTAGACCTGGACGTAAGTAAAGGTGGTAAGTATTTCCAAGGACTATGTCTGTTTGGTTTAAGTATTTAAAAGGTAGCGATTTTAAAGAACCCTTTGTTGCGACTGGCATAAATAACGGAGTTTTAAAATTTTTACCGTTTAAAGTAACTTCATTAAGACGTGCTTTACCGTCTACAGCTATTGTTCTTATATCAATGTCATTCATTTACTTTAAATATTACTGCATCTCCAAAACTTAAAAATTTTAATCCAGAATTTAGAGCATATTGATACAGTTTTGGCCATCCTGCGCCGTAAACATTAGCAACAATCGACAAAAGTGAGCTTTTAGGGGCATGAAAATTTGTGATTAGGTAATCAGGTATATTAATTTTGGTATCAGGAAAAATAAAATAATCTGTCCGTCCGTTTAAATTTCCAGACAAATATGCTGACTCAACAGCTCTTAGTGATGTCGTTCCAATACAATAAATATTAATATTTTTATTTTTAGCTTTTAAAATTTTATTAAAATCAGATTCATCAATATCGTAATATTCTTCGTGGATATCATGGTCCTCTAAAAACTTTGAAGTTACCGGTTTAAATGTGTCAACATTTACATCTAAATTAATATATACAAAATCATGGCCGAGTTTTTTTAAAATTTTTATTTGTTTGTTAGTGAAGTGCAATCCAGCAGTTGGTGATGCTACTGAAAAACCTCCTGAAGAAAATTGATTATTGTAATATTTGTATTTTTTTGAATTATCTTCAATATAAGGCGGAAGTGGGGTTTTACCATATTTATCTATTATTTCGTTAATACTTACATTTGTATGAATATAAAAAGTATTGTTTTCAATTTTTATAATTTTAAATTCAAAGTTTTCAAGTTCATATTTTTTATTTAATACCTTCCTATCGGTGGAACGTATTAAACATTTCGCTATATTATCTCCCAATATTTGAAGAATAAATATTTCAATTGTTCCTTCCGTTTTTTTCTTAGATTGTATTCTTACATTTCTTACAGTCGATTTATTCATAATAAATAAAGATGGAGAATTAATTATTTTGTTAAATTCTTTAAATTTTATTATTTCTTTTGTATCCGCTATTAATAACTTTGAATTATTTGGATTTTTGTATGGGTTTTGATTGATTGATTCTTTTGGAAGCTTGTAATCAAAATTTATTGATTCAAACGGCATTATTTGTTCATCAATTTTACGAATAAATCATACGACATAGTAACTACTTCAGGTATGCCGTCTGATGATCGTCTTGAATTCCCATCTCTTTTCTTTAATTTTTTCCAAAATAAAACAGTATTTTCACTTCCTGATTTATCAATAGCCTTATCTAACGATTGATGTATATTTAAATTTTGGCGTGACTTAGCTTCAATAAAAAATTCTTCATTTCCTACTAGAAGTTGGATGTCTCCTAAATCATTTGATCCACCTTCAGCAAACCGTTGGGATTTAAATGAATTATTTTTATTGAGTCTATTAACAATATTGGTTTCGTAAGTTGTGCCCTGTTTTTTTGCTTTATTTACCATATATAAATATTAGTTTTAATTATTCAGAAAGTAACGACTCCAGCTCTTTTTCTTCAATATCAAAATTTGCATATACATCTTGCACATCGTCTAGATCTTCAAGAGTTTCTATTAACTTAGTAATTTGTGAAAATTGTGATGCGTCTAGATTTATTGATGTTGCTGGTATGTTTGCTACTTCAGCATTCGTGGGTTCATATTCTCTATTTTTAAAGTTTTCATAAGCATTTTTAAATTCACTTGGTTCAAACTCCAATGTAACTCCATTGTTCGATTCTTGAATATCTAAGCAGTTATTATTTATAGCGAGTTCAATAAGATCATCGTTATATTCCTCAAATTGAAAAATAGCTTTTAATTCAAACAAATATGCAACACTTCCCGGATTACCCATAGAGCCGTTATTTTTAGTTAACGCAGCTCTTTC
>Ga0187217_1000711_pt1 | contig 13739 bp, 20 predicted proteins | sample 15SPOviralmetaG_FD_130165 | JGI IMG/M metagenome (GOLD analysis project Ga0187217, IMG submission 130165) | Marine viral communities from the oligotrophic San Pedro Time Series (SPOT) site, San Pedro Channel, CA, USA - 15 SPOT_SRF_2010-09-15... | ecosystem: Environmental > Aquatic > Marine >... | reverse complement strand
TCCCCGTATCTGAGCGGATCGGTGAATGGTGGAAGGAACTTTCGGATGGCCGTTGGACGGGACACGGATGTTGGGGTCAAGAAAATATGAATCGTGAATTAGTTCGTTCTTCCTTGACTCAGACAATTGAGTTGCCAAGTCCTATTCTGTGGAACTCAGTCTTTACACAAGTTCCTCAACGGGTCGTTGATTTACTCTTGCGAACAACGGGTTTGTATAAGGTTGAATCGCCTGGTGGAATGAGTATCCAATCGGGGGAACCGGATGATATTTGTATGCGATTGGAAACTAACTATTGCGACCAAATACCCAAATCGGATGATCTTGAATCTGAGGAAGCTGTGGAACATATCCGGAACATCTATGAAGCCAATGGAATTGATACGCTACCCTTAGATGATTATGATGATTATGATGAAGATGATTTCCCTGAGCTTGATTCTGAAGCGGATGCAAAGCGTAAAGAATCTGTGAGTAAAGGGTTTGCTCTACTAGAAGACGTGATGAGTGAAGGTAAGTTAGATGAAGGTAAGTATATAGAATTATGTAATGTATTTCGCGATATCCATCAAAATTAAACTCCTAAAGACAAACAAAAGACAAACAAAAGACATCTTTTTTTAGTGAATTTGATTGTTAGATTATTATCTAGAGTAACTACAACATATGACTATGCCTGCCTTATCCATTGCTCGCGCGAATTCAATTATTATCACCAACCGTATGATGAATATGTATCGCAAAAAGCTTCTGTTACAACACTTACAAACCAAGAAATTGAAACAGAAGTCGTGTTATCGCATGTCTAAGAAATTCAAATAACTCAGTTAAGCAATGGTTTTTTATTTAAGTGTAATCTATAGTATAGTAAGTAACTAGCTATGGGTAAGAATCGGGTTCAGAGAAAAACCAAAGAAAAGAATAAACCTAAACAAGATAACATCTATTCTAAGAAACACATTCGGATTACTCTAATGAAACAAGAAAAACATCTCCTCAAGTTATCCGGTGGAACGGGTCCTAAGTCAAATTTGATTCATTTATAGTCTATAGTAAACTAATGAATACAATGGACAAAGATCTAGTGATTGGTAGATCTTTCTTAAAACAAACGGTTGAAACTAAGCCAGAAATCATACAACAAAATAAAAATACTATCTTACATCATATATGCTCTCCGAGAAAACTGAAGGATACGAATACGGTCTCACTCAAAAACAAGCCTTCTATCTCTACCTCTATCGGTTGTGTCCTTCATTAGATATACTTCATATATTATGGGATATGTATAGTAAGAGTAATTCACAAGAAACACTAGAGTATCATCTACAGATATCTCCGTTTAAATCTCATCCCTTAGGCATGGATAGTTTGTTTCATCCGGTAGGTGGTTTCATAGATCCGGATGTCTTTTTAACCTATTACACTCCACGAGAATGTTATCTGTTATCCATTAAAATGATAGGCCATCCTTACTTCTTTTGTCAATTTAACAAAACCTATGCTGAGTTAAATCAATCCTCCAATTACTATCAAACACTTATCAATGAACCTCAAATTAAATTACGTCCATTGCAAAAGACTCATAGTTTAAATCGTGCTCTTCAGTATTTACTGGATGGGTATCCCTTGTTTACCAAAGAACAAATTATGAGATATATCAATAGTATTTATAATATGTATAGTAATAATCGTATTCTCTATGCCTATCCTATTGCGATTGACCGAGAAGGAACCTTGTGTCGCTTTGAATAATATGTTGGCTATAGTATAACTATGGTTCATTTAAGCAATTCCAAGGTAATTGGTGCGATGATTTTTTATTCTCTGCTCACCTTCTTTCTAGGACCTCTGATAACTCGTCCTCTGTTAAAAGAACACCCCGACCAATGTGTCTTTGGCTTCCTGTTGGGATTTACCGTGAGTGTATTCTTGTGGATGAAATACGGTCGTAAATTAGCCACAAAGTAATTAGGATTCTTGTAAGTAGGGTCTAATATGAGTTTCTATAAAGTGAATTGTTTTTTCAATACATTCTTCCCAGAACTCTTCATTGTGTGAATATTCAATACAATGATTTGTATCATTATAATGTTCTGTTAAGATTGCTTTCTGATAACCCGTCAAATACATATAACATTCTAACTGAACTCGTTCATATTCACGGAGCTCTTTGAATAGTCTGCGCGTTCTATTTTTGGTTTCAACTACAGTATCACCCGCAATGCCGTCCACTTTGCCTTTGAGTAAGATACAATAATCATCACACCGATACAACTCTCGGGTATACATTCGGCTATTTCTTTCGGTAATTGTGATTTTCTTGGTTGTTTGAATGGTATCTAAATTCATAGCTTCCTTTTTGTTTCCTCGTCTCATCCGTAGGTCGTGCTGGATAGATTCACTGACCAATTGAAGCATCGGTTTATTTTGAATCTTGCTTTCAATTTGTTGCTTGGATTGTTCTTCTGTGATCGACGAAGCATAGGATCCTTTCATAATTTGGCTCTTGATTAAGCTTTCTAAGCTGGAGATGGAGGTTTCGGGAGGAACATTCAGCTCTTGGGCCAAGGACTCTCTCTGTGTATCTGATAAGGAACGTAGTCTTTCTTCTATATTTGATTTTGGTATATACCGATCCCGTATGCCATTTTTAGATAAGAGTTCATTGATCGTCTTTTCCAGAGTCTGATATTGATTGTGTCCTGTATATTTCGCTACATTAGATCCCGTGATAGTGATATATTTCATTGAGAGTTTCTTCAACACTTCCCTGTAAATTTGATTCTTAATTCACGTTTAAGTAGTAACTCTTTCTTATACCTTGACTACTTACTCTTTACTACTCGTTACCTATGTCTCAAGTTCAACGCCCGAATGCTCCTCGGCGTCGTCGTAATCGTTGTGGTCATTGTCGTCAGGAAGGACACAATCGCCAGACGTGTCCTGCGCCAGAGATGGTGGAGATACGACGGCAACGAAACCAAGCTTCTGAAGCGAGGCGTCAGGCTGCGATTCAGAGAGTTCGTGAAAGGGAGCTAACTCGTATCAAACTCACTGTAATGAATGAGAATGATTATACTATCTCGGGATACTATAAACATCGGACCCGAAATACAATTCGGTTACTCACTACTATAGAACCTTACACTCCTCATTCCTATGGAACCTATGCTTCAGATACTCTTTACTTCTTTGTCAAAGAGGAGCTTGAATCTGCTCTGGGATGTCCTCCGGAAGCCTTCCCAGAAATTCCGATGGATTTTATCGGGACTTTCTTTGAAGTAGGGAAATATGATATGTCATCATATGGACCAGGTTCCAGACAAACTCTGAGTATTAAGAAGTCATTACCGTCGTATTTGATGGATACGGAGACGTCTGTATTGAATTCTTGGAAAGAGTGTGCTCTGAAATCTCATTATCTTTTGAAACAGATGGAGAGACTCGGAGCAGGAAAGAATCCCAATCTGGAACCTCTGGTGGATATGATACAAGATATCAATCTACCCGAACACACACCGATAGATAGGGAACGAGCCGGTGTTCCCTCCATATTCACCAACGCCTATTAAATCTAGTTAGTCTTAGTGTAGTTTAGAATCATAGATACATAGACCTGAAATAAGGTTTTTTTATGTCTTTTCTTAGTGGTTCGTTTGCGTCTGTTTCGTTTTCTCACAGTTCTCATTAGTGTGATATAGATATTATTTTGGTAGTAGAAAAGTTAAACATTGATTCATAAAATACAAGCTCAATATAGGATCTCTTTGAATCCAGTTGTTATACACTTGATTGTGTGACTCTTTTGTTTCATTTTCGCTAGAGTTGGGGGATGTCATTACTCTAGATAGGATGTCTGATTGTCTGGGTGTCGGTGACATATCTTGGATTTCGGGATGTTGTTTGGTTAATGACCATTGTTGATAAATATATCGGTTCAAGGAACGAAGTTGTTTTTCGGATAAACTATTCAAGATATCATAAAATATATGAGTATCAATGCTGGTAAAAGAGGCTAGGAAATCAAACGGATAATACTCTTGAATGTCATCCGGTAAATATGAAAAATACAAATCATTGGGATTGCGTAGTAAATATTGAGACATATAAGTTATGTAGATTCTGTTTTAGAAATTTAAACTACACCAAAGACCAATGAGGATCTCGGTGAGTATCGTTATCTTCAACTCGTTCGGTATTTAGGGTGATTTCTTTCATATAGTATTTGGGATTGTCTTTCCATCGTTCATTAAATTGAATGGATAAGTTGAGTAAGATAAAATAACATTGGTTATAGAGTTCTTTACATGTGTCTCCTAAGTGTTTTGTTTTTCGCGTTGGAGTGAAATCATTGTATTTGAGACCATCGGCAAAGGAGCGTTCTGGCATAGAAACCGACATACTTTGAAAATGATTGATGGCTTGTTTCAAATAGGATTGCGCATTGTCAAAATATGGATTGTAGTGAGTGATATCATCTCGTTCTAATATATGAATTGTTCTGAAGAATTTACGAAGATACAATACTCCCTCTTTATAGGTGACTTTATTATATTTTTTATAGGGTCTTAGCTCATCCACTAACTGATGGATGGTTTGATTGTAATACATATCATCGCTAATTTCGTAGTGTGCGATATCTTGTTTGATTTGTGTTTCGTTGCTTGCTTTGGAAAGAATATCTTGGCTGTGAATGATGAGTAAGATTAACACAGCTAAAGACACTATATATTTCATATCTACCAATTGCATCAATGAAATAGCGATTAAACCAATAAAGAGTGTGGTTTGGAGATTACGATTTTGTAACAGTTTCACTAGATCCATACCCTCTACTTAGATTAAAAAATGTCATTAAAACAGATAGGATCACCAATAAAATTCCTAAATAAAGAATGTTATCATTATCGCGTATAAATAAGCTCATAGCTACTAAGTGAGTTTGAAGTGAGTTTCTCATACTGGAATTACCGGAGTGCAACTTGTGAGTAAATTCAGCTTCAATTAATTTATCCTGATATAAACTGACTGAATTACCAAAAAAATTGGCGGTATTATTGATAACTACGCCTAAGGGTTGATCTAAGATTGTAGGTTGTTTTTGAGTATAGTCTTGTTCTAGGATACGATTCATTTTTTGAAATTCGTGAGAGTTTAAAGCATCAATGGACGCTCGCACGATACGCGATCTACCTTCTTGGGGTCGTGAAGCACCTCCTAAGGGTGAGTAATCTAATTCACTCATATAATATACTCTTTTATTTTATTTAACTTATAGACGAAATCAAGTGAACATTGGAAATCATCATACGACGACAACAATACTTATGAATCTTCATTTCATCTAATATCTTTCCTTCTACCGATTTTTGTGGATTTTGTAAATCAATATAGGTGCTGGTTGGAGGATTTTTAGTTTCTTCACTGGATTTGTTCTTTTCTTCGGTGACAGCTGTGATGTAAGGAACCCATTTGTTTCCCAAAATATTGCCACAAGTGAAACAACGAACTGGAATAATCATAGTATATCTTTTACTAGATTATAATCTTAAATAAAAAATCAAATTTAAGGTAGGATTTACTTATAGATTATTCTTCCACTTCATTCCACAATCTTTACAGATATAGAGATATTTCATATTATCTGGGTCATATTTGATATAGTAAATGGTTGATTCCTCTGCGGGACAATCTTTATTTTTGCATTGAAGATTTTTGTTTCCTTGGATCGTCGGTAACGTGATGTCTTGACAGATGTAAGGGTTGTGAGCTAAGACATCACTCTTATCCAGGGTCACTTTTGAATCACTGTTTACAGTAATCACCGATTCTTCTTTTTCTTCGGTTGAACCACAGGCTTTACAGACATTCATTATCTTTTTGGTTTCCGGGTCCTCATACAAATAAAGTAGATTGTCACACTGTTTACAGAAGTCAACGTTCATTTATTAGTAGTATAGAAGAAATATTTTTAAATCAAATTTAAACATAGCTTAAATACATATGATAACTCTCACAATATTTGTGGTTCGCATATTTATGAAATCATCCAACAATCCTATCTCATTGGAGAATATCCCTATTTTTCCGGAGTTTTCTAAAGCCTTAGACTATGTAACTGAATATATGGAGATACATCAATTACCGATTAAACAAAATACAATGAATTCACAAAATAGATATTATGTGTATGAAGATTTTATCGGAGAACAATTTATCTGGATTGAGAAACACGAAATTAATATATAATCTACTAGTATATGAATCTATCCGTGTTAATGACAGAAGCTTTGGCTATTGGTATTTTGACGGTTGTTTTGGGTTATCTCGTTGTGTATGTGATGAATGTAACCAAACCGGTTAAAGGTCGTCAAGCTCAGATGGCTCTCGGATTTTTTGTGTTGGGAGCTACCATTCACTTGTTTTGTGAATTTACCGGAGTGAATCGCTGGTATTGTAAGAACGGTCACGCGTGTAAGAGATAATTACTTACGTTTGCTAACCTTGCGTTTGCTAGCCTTCCTCCTCTTATGGGTTTTGCGTTTGCTAGCCTTGCGTTTGCTAACCTTGCGTTTGCTAGTTTTGCGTTTGCTAGCCTTGCGTTTGCTAGCCTTGCGTTTGCTAGCCTTGCGTTTTCTAGTTTTGCGCTTAGATTGGCTACCACCTAGAAACCCGACTCCCACCCCATCTTCATCTTTTTTCTTACGAAATTCTTTAATTATTGTTTCTATGTTTGTTAGTGTTTCAGTAAATTCATCCCCAATGAATTTGATACCAGCGCCTTTACGAAGATCAGTTAAAACATCCTCTAGAAACCCGTGTTGCGCTAAATGTTCCATATCTTCTCTTGTTATACGTGTTTGAAACTTAGACTCCAATGTTGTTTGTAGCCATCGTAGATTTTTTTTAGCTTTCTTACTTAGTTCAGGTTCAGGTTCAGATTCCCCACGAAATTCTCTAATTATTGTTTCTATTCTTGGTATTATTTGATTATATCTTTTCTTTGGATATTTCCCTTTACGAAGATCAGTTAAAACATCATCTAGAAACCCGTGTTGTTGCGCTAAATGTTCCATATCTTCTCTTGTTATAGGTGTTTGAAACTTAGAATTGAATGTTGTTTGTAGCCATTGTAGATTTAGTTCATCTTCATCGCTTAGTTCAGGTTCAGGTTCAGACGCAGCAGCCATAAGTAGTGCCATTAATTTTTGCATATCTAGTTGTTTATCTATTTCGTGTTGTTTTTCTGATTTAACGTCTACAAAACCTTCCTCATCAGATGATTCTTCTGATGATTCTTTAACCGGATTTCCTTTGCTTATAACTTCCCACCCTTGTAGTAACTCTTCCTCACTTAGATCATGACTCATTTATAAAACCATAGATTATTTTTACATAAACAGTAAAAAGATTGAATTAAGACCTTCATCCTTAACAAAAAACAATTTCTTATCGTGTGGAATACTTTGTTTTAATTGTTCCCAACTTTCCACAGTGAGAAATTTACACATAGAATCACGATTCAAAAACATAACGTCCATTTTATTGGTTTCTTCATTACAATACAATCCTAAACAACCCTCGTGTTGATTGTTTTCGTAACCAGCCTCATAAATGGTAAGCAACTGTTCTTTATTTGAACGAATAAACGCATCGATGTATTCTGGACAGGAATTTACGTGTTGTATGCTTGTCATTTGAAACAAACAGGTATAAAAAAGACATCATTTAAACGGAAGTTATACTTTGGAACCAAATATGAATTTTACAAGCTTGAATTGACTCTTTTTAGAGAGCTTCTTATATTGATAATAATCATAAAATCCATAGAGGATAGTAAACGCTAATAAGTATAACATTATATCAATATAGTTGTCTAATTGTTTATCGTGTTGGCTTTCAATTAGTTTATCTTGTTCTTGTATATCATATTCTTTGTATTGATTTATCGTGTAAATGATAGAGAGTAACAGTAAATTTAACAATACAAAATGTAATCTTTGTTTAGATACCAGAAGATATATAATCCAAATAAATATACTTTGTTTGAAGGTTTCACTGGGATGTTTTAACGATTTATCTGCGAAATCAATACTAAAGTAAATCACCCAAATTAAGATGATATGTTTCAGTATATCATTCTTTTCTATAAGTATAAATAAACGTTTTGAATATGTGGGTGTTACTGTATGGCCTAATATAAATAAAAGAACCAAAAAGACTCCCTTCAATAACCCTCGGTCTAAATTAGGATGTTCTTGATGAGATTTCATATATAGTGTTGCTATATTTTAATTACGAATGATTACTGGTGATTACTGATGATTACTGATGTAGTGATTGAAGTATAGTTTGTTGAAGCAATCGTTCTTCATGATCTTGGATTGCGTTCGTAATGATACTCATTAAATTGATTCGTTCTACTGGCGGAGCTTCCTGGAGAGTTGATTCTTGATTTGTGCGTTCAATTTGTTTTTCTTCACTCGGAAATTCATGACGACACAAAGGACATGTATGATTGTCTTTGAGCCATGGATAAATTCCTGGACATTCTTCCCTCTGAATATGAAAATAATGCGTATCGCGACAAGGTAATTCTATGACATCGTCTCCTACTTGAAGTTCGTCTAAACAAATTCCACACGTGATGCGATTCACGGCCATCTCAGGAGTTACCTTTTGCACTGATAATGAATTAATAAAATCTTTATCACACACTTGTTTATATTTAGGTTCGCTGTGAAATGATTCTTGAATCACTCTTTCTTCTAGTGAGCCGGTTTGATGTATAGGTGGTGCTAGTAAATTACTGATATTTACGGGTAATTGTAATATAACGGGTGTATGTGGTTCTATCTCTGGCTCTGGTTCGGTCTCTGGCTCTGGTTCTGGAACAGGTTGCCACTGATTCAGAATCATATTGTTGAAGTGTTCGGGAAAATCAATTGTATATAAACTGTGTATGTTGTCAATGTTGTCAATGTTGTTCTCTATGTTGTCATCGTTGTTCTCTATGTTGTCATCGTTTTCATCGTTGTTCTCTATGTTGTCATCGTTGTCAATATTGTCTGGAATGGGTTCCATATTGTATAGTGTATTATTTTAATTCTCTAAATATCTTAGGATTGAATGCTGGAAAATAACAGCAGATAGCCTAAGAAGCCAACCAATAAAGATATCTTGTAACGAGCTTTCATTGTTTCATAAATCTGAGCCCAAGCATCGGTTTGTTGTTTGGTTGTTAATGAATACAGCATCAGAGGTGATTTCGGATATAAATAATACACAGAGAGTTTAGTTAGATACACTATGGCTAAGAACGTGCATAGCGGATAGGCTTGTTTCGGATACTGGAATGTATAGAGTGTCGCGGTGAAAACTCCTGTCACGATACCCAACGTATAGGCGGTTACTCGTTCTTTTACAATCTCAAGATATCGCTGTTTTTGTGACTCATCCAACAACTCAAAAAAGTCAATAAAGATATCTTGATTTTGTTTTAAGAATGTCATAAAGACACTGGAAATCAATAGAGTGATACCTATGGCACACGTATTACAATTCATTTATACTACGGTATATTTTAATCTATTTCATCAATGGTGACTCCTTGAGGTTCCTTACCCTGAGGTTCCTTACCCTGAGGTTCCTTACCCTGAGGTTCCTTACCCTGAGGTTCCTTAGTCATAGGTGGCACGGCCTCGTTGCTAGGGAATCCCTCGGAGCCTTGGCTCATTACTTTCATCATAATGGGTTGAAGTTGTCCGTTGAGTTCATTTAATTGAGTCTCATAGTCACGCTTACTGCGACCCTCATCCAACAACCATTCTTCTGTTTCAGATAACAATCTCTCTACTGTTTCTTTGTCTGATGGATCTACTTTATCTTTCATATCTGGATTGTCTAACATAGATCTAGTTTGATATACGAGAGCTTCTAATTGATTTTTAGATTCAATTTTCTCACGTAGGTCCTGGTCATCCTTGGCATATTTTTCCGCCTCGGCTACCATTTGTTCTATGTCATCGGCCGAGAGTCGTCCTTTGTCGTTGGTAATGGTGATACTTTCTTTTTTACCGGTTCCCTTTTCACTGGCTTCTATATTCAGAATTCCATTCGCATCCAAATCAAATGAAACCTCGATTTGAGGCACTCCTCGGGGCGCCGGTTGAATGCCTTCCAACATAAAGTTACCTAATTCATTACAATCTTTTGTCATAGTTCTCTCACCTTCAAACACTTGAATATTGACACCCGGTTGATTATCTTCGTAAGTTGAGAAGGTCTGAGACTTTTTTGTGGGGATCGTGGTTTGTCGTTCAATAATCTTGGTCATGACACCACCGGCAGTTTCTAATCCTAGAGACAGAGGAGCCACATCCAACAAGAGTAACTCACTGGTTTTGTCGCCTTCAACGGCTCCTCCACTCAGGATATTGGCTTGAACGGCCGCTCCGTAGGCCACGGCTTCATCGGGATTGACGCCTTGATTCAACTCTTTGCCTCCGAAGAAATCAGATATCATTTGTTGAATCTTGGGTATTCGGGTGGAGCCTCCAACCAAAACAATTTCATGAACCTCTGATTTGCTACATCCCGCATCTTGTAATACTTTAGATACAGGTTGAATACATTTTTGGAATAAAGACATACATAGAGATTCAAACTTAGCTCGGGTTATACTAGTAAAAAAATCTACCCCTTCATACAACGAGTCTATTTCTAGATTGGCGGTGGCTGAACTAGACAGAGTTCTCTTAGCCTTTTCGCACGCGGTTTTGAGTCTTCGGAGAGCTCTCTTGTTATCGCTGATATCTAATTTATGTTTTCGTTTGAATTCAGTTTGAAAGTGGTGCATCAAGATATTATCAAAATCTTCTCCTCCCAGATGAGTGTCTCCTGCGGTGGCCCTCACTTCAAAGATACCTTCATCTATATTCAATAAGGACACATCAAAGGTTCCTCCTCCTAAATCAAAAATAAGAACATTTTGTTCGCTACTCGCGTTGTTAAGACCATAGGCTATCGCGGCCGCCGTGGGTTCATTGATAATGCGAAGGACATTTAGTCCTGCGATACTACCCGCATCTTTGGTTGCTTGTCGTTGTCCGTCATTGAAATACGCCGGAACTGTAATTACCACATCGGTAATGTCTTCTCCTAAATACGAGCTCGCGATTTGTTTCATTTCGCCTAGAATCATAGCCGATATTTCTTCCGGTTGGAATGATTTAACTTCATCTTTATATTCGGCTTGTATAACTGGCTTACCCTCACGATTGACAACATCATACGAAAAACCTTTGATTTCTTGTTGAACGATGGGATCGTCAAAGGTTCGTCCAATCAATCGTTTCGCATCATAAATCGTATTGGTTGGATTCATAGCGGATTGATTTTTAGCACTTTCCCCAATCATTCGTTCATCATTGGAAAAGGCTACATACGAAGGAGTAGTTCGGTTTCCTTGACTGTTCGCAATTATTTCACATCGATTGTCTTTCCATACTCCCACACAAGAGTAAGTTGTTCCCAAATCAATACCAATCGCTACCATTATAGGTTAGTTTAAGACCTCATTGTTTAAGTATTTTTCATCTATTTCTTCAAGTAATTCGTCTACTAGTTGTTTGAGAATTTCATTGTATCGGGGTAGGATGACTTCTTCCAATAGCTTTTTAAATTTGCGATTCACTTGAATGGGTTCGCAAAGATAATCCATAGTCAAAGGGTATAAAAAAGATATCATTTAATTGAATCAAATTTACTTATAAGGTTATATGTCTGAAAAATCCATCGGGTTGTTTGAATAATTGATTCACGAAGGTTGATTTTGTGATAACTTGCTTTTCTTTGGTTCCAATAGTCATTTTGCTAGACCAAATAGCCATAAATGATGTCATAATATGTTTGTTGTAAACCAATTTAAATTCTTGTTTCATAAGTCGTTTCATCTGTGATTCTGTCAAATATCGTTTTTGAGTGTATTTACGAAATAATCGTAGGGGTTTGGATTGTTTCTTCTGAGTGCGCATTCTACTATAATAAAATATTTTATTGGGTAATACTATATGTCTGAATTAAATCTCAATCAGTGTCATTATTTAAATGGAGAAACAATGAACGCCTCATTTATGAATCGTCCTTGTATCGGTGATTCATCTTTTACAGTGGCTCCGGGAGGTCGGTGGCCTTGTTCCTATCGCAACTATGTCAATGATTCGGTTGAATCGTATTTTACTGAGAGACCGAATGGTGATAATGTTAGCACTCCCTTACCTCACTCACTCTCAGAATCAATACAAAAAGTAGATTCAATTCAAACCAATCAAGTGAAAGAAGGATTCACTAATTTAGGCGAGAGTTATGTGAGGCCCGGTGGATTACCCGACGGTTACCAACGTTTAGAAGATGGTTCCGTTGTTCAAGTTTGTCAAAACTGTAAATACAATCAACAAACCTATGGAAAAAGTAAAATATTTAATGAAGCCGATCCCTGTTTCCCTCATCAGGGTGTGTATGATGGTTTAGGGAATGATGGATATACCTATTGCACTTGTGGTAAGAATAATGAATATTGCTCCGGTAATACCTTGGACGCTCAGGGAGGTATGTATTATGATGGAGTCTATACGATGAACGTAGGTGATTTCGGTTTCTTAGGGAACTTATCGGCCTATTAATAAAAAAAGGTATACAGATGAGTGGCTAAGGTGAGTGGCTAAGGTGAGTAGATGGCTATATAAATTACATATCAAGTTCTTGATCTAGTGATTCTTCAAACATCTCTTGTTCAAGATTGGTGGCGAGTTGGCTGGCATTGTAAGTTGGATTCATATTGTAAGTTGGATTCAGATTGTTACCGGCTTCTTCAATCAGTTGTTCCAAATTACGAAGGGTTTTGTAATGATCGGTTGTAAAGACCGTAGCAAAGTAGAAGGCTGAGTGATCTGTTGCCGAGGTGCTATGAACCGTTCGCGCGGAAACACGATTGGTGATATCTTCGGATGACTTCAATGAGATACGTGTCTTGGACGCTTGAACCTTATCTTCATCCATGTCGGTAAGACGTTCCAACAGATATTTCAAGTTGTTACCTCCTCGTCCAATGAGCTTCCCCATCATATGAGATTCACAGGGTAGGCGAAAGGCTTGTTTGTATCCTACGGGTTGAGTCTTCACCTTAGCCTTCTTTGGTTGAGGCTTAGTCAAACGAGTTTCATCTCGGGGCTTCATAAAGATTGTTTGCCAATTCAAGAGAGATTCCCGAACCGCTGAGTAGAGAGTCGGTTCATTGGTAGATACAACTCCTACCAAACATTCATCTCCCTCATTAATATGAAGCTTTACCTTTGGAACTGTAAATTCCTCTTCATCTTGATTCTGACACCAATTCTTGATTGCGAAAGAGGTGACTCGCTTGACTGAGCTTCCACCTCGTCCCACAAATGCGGCGAGACGTTCATTGGGAACCGAAAGAGTCACGGGTTCTTGTTCAGTAAGCTCTTCAACTTCTTCGGCATCTTCAACTTCTTCGGTTTCAACACCTTCTTCAACTTCTTCAGATCCTCCGCGAAGGCGAAGAACCAAATGAAGGGTTGATTCCTTTTGAATGTTGTAGTCCGAGAGAGTTCGTCCATCTTCCAATTGCTTTCCTGCGAAGATGAGTCGCTGTTGGTCTGGAGGAATTCCTTCCTTGTCTTGAACCTTAGCCTTTACGTTCTCAATTGTATCAG
>Ga0187217_1000702_pt1 | contig 13850 bp, 20 predicted proteins | sample 15SPOviralmetaG_FD_130165 | JGI IMG/M metagenome (GOLD analysis project Ga0187217, IMG submission 130165) | Marine viral communities from the oligotrophic San Pedro Time Series (SPOT) site, San Pedro Channel, CA, USA - 15 SPOT_SRF_2010-09-15... | ecosystem: Environmental > Aquatic > Marine >... | reverse complement strand
TTCATCACCATCTCCCCCATCGTCACCTCCTTACCCACCAGGAAGCGCTCCGGTACCACCGCCCTTACCTCCTCCCTCTTTGCCTCCTCCGCCTCCCCCACCTCCTCCGCCTCCGTTTCTTCCTCCACCTCCTCCTTCACCGCCCCCATCTCCTTTACCTCCGTTCCCTCCTCCATTGCCTCCTCCACCTTTTCCACCTCCTTCACCCCCGTCCCCTCCCCCATTATCACCACCTTCTAAACCCCCATTCTCGCCTCCTCAACCTCCCCTTCCTCCATTCCAACCCCCTTTCCCACCAGGGAGGGCTCCCACTCCGCCACCCCCATCTCCACCTCCTCCACTCCCTCCGCCTAACCAACCCCCTTCGCCTCCACCATCCCCTTCACCTCCGCCATCTCCTTCACCTCCGCCATCTCCATATCCTCTTCCTCCTCCTCCTCGTTCACCTCCTAATTCTCCGTCTCCTCCTTCTCCACCTCCTTTTCCTCCAGAAGCTGCGCCGCTCCCTCCACCATTTGATCCTCCCTCTTTGCCTCCGCTCCCTCCTCCGCCAAAGTTTCCGCCATTGTCTCCTCCACCATCGCTCTCTCCTTCCCCACCGCCCCCAAACTACCCGCCTCCTTCATCACCATCTCCCCCATCGTCACCTCCTTACCCGCCAGGAAGCGCTCCGGTACCACCGCCCTCAATTCCACCTTATTCTCCCCCCTCACCACCTTCCCCTCCTTCCTCTCCTTCACCAAACAATCCTCCGTCCCCTCCACGTCCTCCTCAATATCCACCGGGATACATAAATATAGATAATGAAGTTGGATTCACGTCGACTTTTTCAATTTGCACTTGTCCAAACGGCCAAACCTATATTGCCATGCCAGAAATAGCCAACGAATGCATCTTCGATAAGGCTACTTCGTGTGTGGGTGGTATTCTGGGACCGTGTATTACTGTGCCAATTCCTGTTTTGGGAACAAATGTTATTTGCGATGTTGGTCCACCAGCTTTCCCGCCACCTCCCCCACTCTCACCATCTCCTTCGAATCCACCATCGCATCCTCCTCCTCAGCCTCCCTTGCCGCCGCCGCCTCCGTATTCACCTCCTTACCCACCGGGAAAAGCCCCCATCCCTCCACCTTCGTCTCCTCCATCTACACCCCCGCCACCATCTAATCCACCCCCACCTCCACCACCACGTTCACCGCCTCCACCGCCTCCACCACCTCCACCACCTCCACCACTTCCACCATCTCCTCCGCTTCCACCACCATCTCCATATCCTTTCCCACCACCCCCATCTCCATACACTCCTCCATATCCACCGCCTATGACTTCTCCTTCTCCGCCTCCTCTGTCTCCTTCCCCTCCTTCTCCACCCCCTTATCCTCCTCAAAGGGCTCCTATTCCACCACCCTCTAATCCACCCTTGTCTCCATCACCACATCCACCCCCTCCACGTCCACCACCACCTCCATATTCGCCTCCTCCTCCACCTTCTCCGATTCAACCTCCTCCCCCCTCGCCTTCGCTCCCTCCTCCCCCACCACCAAGGACTCCACCATCATCCCCACCATTATCGCCTCCTTCATACCCACCGTCCTTCCCACCTTCATCACCTCCGCGTCCCCCTGCTCCTCCATTTTCGCCTCCCTACCCTCCAGGATTTGCCCCGATGCCACCACCATCCCTACCACCCTCCCCTCCTCCGCCTTCGTCTCCGCCATCTAATCCTCCTTCAAAACCTCCTCCGCCATCGCTTCCCCCGCCGTCACACCCACCGTCCATTCCACCTTCTTTTCCCCCTTTCTTCCCGTCACCTCCTCTCCTCCCACCAGAATCACCAGCACCTCCTTTACCTCCTTTCTCTCCTTCTCCTCCGAAAAGTCCTCTTCCTTTGCCACCTTCCCCTCCTCGCGACCCTCCGCTTCCTCCATTCGCTCCAGGACAAGCTCCATCTCCTTCGCCACTTCCACCTCCGCCTCCTTCCCCTCTTCCTCCCTTCAATCCATCGCCATTGCCTCCTGAAACGCCTCCCCCCTCCTCACCTCCACGGAGTCCTCCGCGCCTTCCTCCCTTCCCACCTGGTAAAAATCCAATTCCTCCCCCGGCATCTCCGCCATTCCCTCCGCCTCAGCTTCCATACCCTCCCTTTTCACCCTCTCCACCACTGAGTCCAAGTCCTGCAATCCCGCCGTTGGTTCCACTCTTAGACAACTCCTTTTATGTTGTTCCGTGCAAGATATCAGATGAATTCACGTGTGAGGCACGTGTTTTCTCAATAGAAGTTTGCAGTGATTTCCCTCCTCCTTTTAGTCCTCCTCCTGGCATACCTCCTTCACCACCTTCATCACCTCCTGTACCTTCTGATCCCCCGCAACCTCCATTGCCTCCTTCTTCGCCTCTTCCACCCTTTTTGCCTGGCGCGCTTTCTCCTCCAGGCTTTGATGGTCGTGAAGGGGGAGATGATGGATTCCCGTGGATCATTATAGCTTGGATCATTGCTGGTATTTGTGTTTTCTGCCTCTGTTTTTGCCTCTTCGCCACGAAGCGCGACAGGATAGAAGTAAAGAATAATCCAAATCCGACCAATCCCACTCCATTGCGAGTGTAAAACACAACTAATAGAACAATATCATAGTAAAAAACAAAAAAAATTTTTTTGTGTATGTCATTAAAAACGGCAAAAAAAATGACCGCTCCCCCTTGCAAAACTAATCTGGATCCGGTACTTCTTCCAGACGACTTTGTTGGACAAGACTCGCCGACCAAAGTTACGTGCGTAAAAACTCAGGAAGTTTTTACTGGTCAAGATTGCACTACCGCTGCTCAGAGATATGGTATAGATGCTCCTAATGTTCAGTCTGTTGACGATGTATCCAAACCCCCTGGATGCTATACATATATACCAGAAGGAGGAGGAGATAATAAGATCATAGAGTTCAATAGTAACGAGAATTCTGAAATTCCTTTGTCAAATATAAACGCTACTAGAGTTTACATGCAAGTGGAAAGTGATGGCAGCGAAACATCTTTATTTTCTGGTGAAAAGGAATTTTCAGCAAACACGGAGAACGAGTGCGTTGAGTTATGTTATTTCAATGACGATTGTAATTTTATTCATTTCTATAAGCACGCAGGTCAATCTTTTTGCTATCATTACAAATACGCAAAAGATTGCCAACCAAAGGCAGTTGAATTCGATAGATTTTTCGAATCATCACGGGTTTTAAAAGTGCAACAACGGCAAAGATATGATGCAATGCAGTGTGAGTCGGGTCCAAGCCATGAATCGGGTACTGAAATCTCAGGTGCTGACTCGGAAGAGAAGTGTAAGAAAGCGTGTCTCGATGCAGGTGCAAGCAATTGCAACTACGCATGGTTTTACAGAAAAGAAATTTTAGATGTAGTGCAAAAAAAATGCTTTCACTACAGAATTTGTAGTATGGCCGAACGGAAGATAGAGGGAATTTGGAAAGAATCAGCTGTCAACCACATACATAGATGTGACTTTGATTTCACACTTCAGCCAGTAGATGAGGAAGAAAAACTTGGGATAATGAACTATGCAATTTTGGTTATTATTCTTATTATAGTGATAGTATTTTTCTACTTTTACTTTAGGCCGAAAAGACGTGCCCGAAAAAAGAGTAACGATGATGAGGGAGGAGGGGAGGGTGCAATGAGCCGATTCAATTCATTTGGTTAGAATGAGCGGCAAGGAGTGAAGGTTTGGATCCCGCTCGCCGGCATGCGATCCAAGAATTTGACCTTCTTTTCTTGCAAGTTCTTTTCTTCCTTGGAGAGGACAACGAGCTGGACAGATTGCAAGACTTGGGAAACGATGTGTCGCGTCTCTTTATCCTCCTCAACTTGCCCAAGCATGCTCCGGTACTTTTTGTGCCATTTTTCATTGAAAATCCGAAGGTTGTCATCCTTTGATTCACTCACTTCCTTGACCGCATCGTATGCGACATCTCCAGAAATGGCGCACCGTGGTAAGTCTGGTCGCAATACAGCGACGGTGATGCGAGCGGCCACCATCTCGCGGCGTTTCCTCATAATCCACTCGACCTCCACTTCCATATATGGGCAAAATGTCCACCACGGCATTCCCGGAAGAATCGAAACTAGCGCGAGAGACTCGACACGCAATTTGGCGTACTTTTCGAGGATCCACATGTATGCAGACACTTGGAAAGAATATATTGAGACGTCGCTGACGACGATGTGATTGAACGGGGCAAACATTTTCTTAGCATATTTTGGTTTTATCTGGTTTAGTTTCTTCGCCCTCTTCCAGTCGAAAATATGGTAAGTCTCGCTCCCTTTTGTTTTTCCAAGGAAGTCAACAGAACCCGCCAAATCCTCTTCTGGTGCGAAAATTTCAAACTCGCAACGATGGCCGACGATGTCAAGTTTTGCCATTATTTCGCGAACAAACACTAGCCCGGTCAACAGTTCTTTGCTTTGCCAAACCGGCTCGCCTGAGAAGAAAGTTTCCATTGCCAAATGCCCTTCCACCCCCTTGTTGCGGCCCCTGGGATCGTCCCATTTGGCGCAAATCTCATCTCGCGTCATTGCCCGTTCGTATGTGAAGAAGCACTCACCATCGTTGCAAATCGGAGGCGCGCCACCGTAAGATCCGGTGTAAACGTGCTCATCGGCCACCACGTTGTGCATTACGATTTGGGTTGTTGGCTCTAGCTCGTTAATATCTTCAACGAGAATTGCATTTAGTGCGTATTCGAGCTTTGGAAAGTGCTTGCTGCACATCATAGTGGGAAGAATTGCGTTCTTATTGAAATTTTCTTTGAACGGCTTTGCAAGCCCCGACACGGATGCGGATGCGACCCTGCCATGGCACACATAGAGATGGTCTTCTTCGTAGAAAGTAATGTTTTTGTCAAATATGGCAATCGGGTTGGCTTTGGCCAGCGCGCGGTCGCGGTGTTGTGGCAATACATAATCCTTCCCGAACGACGTCGGGTATGATCGAAATGGAACGTCACCTTCTTTTGGTCGAATGCTGCGCGTTTTCTCAAGCTCGTTGTCAAACAAGAGAGCAAAATGTGGCGAAAAATTTTCTTCTTGATCTGTCTTTTGCATGATTCACTGAATCAGTGAATAGAGTAGAAAGTTACTTACCTTTTAATATGGTTTGTACGAGATTATCGACATGATGTATTTTATGTATTTCGTTTATCATTTCACGACAATACATAAAGTCGTAATATCATCTTTTTTCCCCCCAACCAAGCTGAAAAGTTGTTCGTTCTCTTCCTTTGCATTTTTACGATAAGGTGAATACCAATAAGAATCGATGCTAGCAGAGTAGGCTCTAGATGTTATGTTTGTTGCTATTTGAGAAGCGTTTGATTCTGCCCGGAGACCTTCGCTCACAATTTCGAGAATGCCGTGATGATCAGGGAGTTGGGTTTGTCCGTTTTCCAAGTAAAGATTATCTGAAACACCGTCGGAAAACAAAAGAATTATATCCCCTTTTTGTACCTTAGCAGTGTAGGTGTTGGCATCATAAGGACCATCTGCCTTGGAAACCTTTTTCTCACCAGATGAGCTTGTATATTCCCGTGTTGTACCTATTGTGTATGGTTTGTTGAAAGAATGAGATTTGCTTTCTGTTTGCATAACAATGTTTTCAGGTGTCAAAAAGTTTTTTTCTTTTCCAGGGCGCAAGACAAGCATCGTTGCGTCTCCAATACTAAATGCTGTGAGAAGGCCTGTATATGGTGAGATGTCGACAATCACTGCGGTGCAACTCCCTTTTTCGGTAACGCGTGCAAGGGCTTTTTCAACTGCTCGAGTGAGTGCGTTTGGCTTCACTTCTTTCCTTTTGAAGGTCCGCACTTGCTTTTCGATTTGCTTTGCTAGACTTCTTGCGAAAATTCCAGCGTCGATTTTATTGGTCATGAACCATGCACCAACTCCATCGATTACCCCAAAAGTCCTATTAGTTTTAAATCCCGTGTCCTCTGACCCGCGTTCTACTTTTGTGTCTTGCGGCTTGATTGACAGCTCAGAATCAAATACGAAAATATCATATGGAAGCTCGGATGCCGATGTCCTTGGTTCAGAGTTTGTGATATCTTTTATCTTCGTGTACAAGAATAATCCAGCGTATGCTAGTAAGGCGACAACGAGAATTGTAACGACGATTGCCATATAAATTCGCTTACGTTTTTCGTCCATTTATTTTTTGTGTTTCTGTGGCTTGTTTGATCTATCTACACTAAAAAATTTTCTTGAATCAACACATTTTGTTCTGTTCAAGACCTAAAAAATGAAAATCTTTTTATGTGCACAGTAAGAAAATAACAAAAAATATTTTGAGATGGTTTCAGAATTTGTGGAGAACGATGCGACGTTTTCAAGAAAGTATACCTTTTTCCTATCAGTATTCATTCTCTCGATCATTGTCATTACAATCCTCGACGCGTCGTTTAGTGGCAAAAAGTTTGAGCCTTACGTTTTCGTTCTCATTGCTTTAGGAACGTCCCTAGGATTGTGGATTGTTCTTCGACTCATCATCGTTTCTACAAACCTAGATGCGAGCTTGCGGGCGTATATTCCTCCTTTCTTTGGCGAAACACTTTTTAGGAGAAAGAAGTCGTCGTTTTTAGCTCCAAAAAATCCGTTCATCATTCCTCAAAAAAAGGGGGGTGATGAGACAAAAATTTACTCCCAGCAACCACTGGACTTAGAGACAGCAACGGATGGGCCTGGAAACATGTGGCAGGCAGTGCAAGCAGGGCCTAAGTTGAACAGAGTTCCTAATCCACCTTGGGAAGGCAATTACTTGAAGCCTGTTGCTGGTGGTGTTGGAGGGGGAGGGGGCGGAGGGGCAGGTGCCAAGGTTGCCGACATGGGTACAAATTTGAATCCATCTGTGAGCAAATTGGGAGTTTTTCAACAAGCAGCACAACAAGCCAAGGACGCTTTCTTCGGAGAAAAGAAAGTAAAGAATCTCGGAAGGCCTGCCGAAAAAGGAGGTGCAAACTCCCACATTGGCGTTGGCAAGGGTGGCAAGTTTGGGTACGGAATCAAGAACGACGGAATGGCTGCAAAAAAGCCTGGCCGGAAGAAGAAGAAGAAAGTTGCAACAGGCAAGAAAAAACGTCGATCGAGCGATTAAAAATTCCAAAAAAAGTTGATCAGCTCGTGGGTGTCCCCCCGTACGGGTCGAAGTCGGACGCCGAGCGACCCCTTCCCCTTCCCCTGACGGACGTCGCGCTCGTGATGAGATCACCGATAGGCATGAGGAGCAACCAACTCTGTTGGAGTTCGGTCCGATTTTTTTTTAGGCACTTTAATTCAAAGTATTAGCTAGCTACATGAGCAGCAACCACTTCACCACCGACGGCTCACTTCGCCTAGAAGGTAATAAGTACAAGTTGGTTGGTGAGCTTGAGGGCTCGACACATCCGAAATTGTACAAATCTAAATCCGGCAAAAAAGTAGTGGTCAAGCGAGGACAGCCCCGTCAAAACATTGTAGAGCACGCTGCGCAACAAGTGATGCGCACCATCAACAAAGCACAAGCGATACCCAAATCACGACTCGTAGATGGATTTTTGGTTAACGACTTTGTCACTGGCATGACGCTCGGCAAAAAGGCCAAAAAACTTGGCAAAAAACCAAGCGATATGCATGCACTCGCTTCAAAGGTGAGAAGAAATGCGGCCACAGACGCTTTGATAGCGAATTGGGACGTGGTGGGGCTCGAGGCAGACAATATCATAGTGAAAGGCTCGGAGATCATAAAGATCGACGCTGGAGGCGCTTTTCACTGTCGAGCAAACGGAATGACAAAAAAGTACAGCGGGATTCCCATAGAACTCGTGAGCATGAAGACGAGAGGTCAATTCTCGCCATATTTCGAGCGCGCCTCAGAAGCCGTGCTGAAGGACTACTGGGGCGTGCAAACGGCCAAAATCGTTGCGAATTCCCCAAAGCTCAGGAAGCTGATCAGCACAACGAAATTGCCAGCAAAGATAAAAAAGGCGTTTGCGGACCGCTTGGAAGTCTTCCGGGCACTGAGCGATTCAATAAATAAAGGCAAGATTCACAAAGCGTTGAAAACAAATAAATTTAATTGGAAGAATGTGGATAGGATTGCTTGCAACGTACTTGAGCGCCTGACTGCAATGAGGAGGCCGCCAAGCGGTGATAAGTTGCGTGTTCAAACTGAGCAAAAACTTGTAGAGGAAATTCATACCACTCTTTAGATAATTGTTGTTGAGTTTTTTTATACTTTTTATTAAAAAAAGATAAAATAAACTTATAGCACGCCGACGCGCCGAGGCAAGAAGTACAAACGGGTTTTAGAGCGCCATGGAAAATAACCGACCCAACTTCATCGAACCCGGTACGCCGCTTGGCCCGATTCGCCGTCCTCCGAGTCGGTTGCCTGGCGCTGACATCGACGAAATCCCACCATACCGACCGATGATGTTTCGGTCTTTTCGTAACGAATTGAATAGGTATTTTCCTTATACGACGAGTGACATACCTAATATACCTAATAATTCATATCGAATCGAAGAACATCGTATGCCAACGCAATCTGAAGCACAACAGACGTTATTTGACTTTTTGAATACATCATATGAGGATGTCTCACCGCTTATGCCTGTATCCCCCGCTGAGTTTGAGTCAACCTCGGGAATTTTCGCAGAGGATCTCGGAACCGGCGTACTGGACGGTCCTGGATTTCCTAATTTAGCCACTTCTGACCATGGTCTTATTGTTCCTGATCCATACGATAGGCAATATCGCTCGATGCGGGCGCGTAACAATTTCGATTTTCCCTTCCAGCCGGGGATATGGTTTCAAGCGGGTCGAAATGATGGTCAAATGGGAACAATTCATGATTTTATTTATGAGCCAAATGACGCTTCCGGGCACCGCCTACACGATCCTTTTAGAGATATACCAAGACCGTTCACGCACATGCTTCAAATGAGTGGCAACGAAGACAATTATGAAGGTGTAGATGCAAATAGAGTATGGCAACGTGATAGCGACTTTCATCAGACCTCCTTACCCAGTGATGACGTTTTCGATGCCGCGGCAAGGATATGGCACCAGAGCTTGGGAAGGTTTCCTCCTACATCAATAGGACCCGAGGCGGCTGTAGATTCGTTTGGTATCAGATATTCCCGTCATATGCAACCAATATCAGAAGAACCAGGAGGACCCCTACCGACATATAATGTTTTTAGCAAAGGGTTCCATTTTGATTAATTAATTTTAATTTTCTCCGCATCAGTTAAGAGCTATGCGGCACACAACCTTTGCCAAATATGTAATCAAGGTATGTTTTGCAAGTTCTCTTACTTTCAGCCCTTGCTGGAGTAGGTACTTTTAGTAACGGTGGTTGTGAGTCTTCATCGGACAAGCATTCAAAAGAGTAAAAGTTTTCATTCACTTCGAATAGGTGTGACCATATAGGCTTTGATTCAACACATTCTACTTTGGGAAGGACCAAGCTCGCAATTGTCATCCTTGAGTATTTACATATTCTGATCATAAAAAAAAATTTAGCAAGCAAAGTCAAGATTCCCGGGAGGTATTTGCGACACGAATACTGCTATCAGCGAGAACGAACCATGGAATTACACGAGAAGCAGCGAATAGGAATCATTGCAGATTCCCCTTTGTTTCCCTTTGTTATTGTTTCAATCGACAATCAATTTGATTGCACTTCAGTTATCGTCGCTGTCGTCGCTGTCGTCGCTGTCGTCGCCGCCATCGCTACTGTCGCTACTGCCGTTGCTGTCGTTGTCGTCACTAACTTCGAAATCGCTATCTGGTTCACTTTGCGGGTCCAATTCCAGTCTAATAAAAGTTCTGTATCCCACATTTATTCGAAATCTTCGGAACTCGCTTACAACGGGCGGAGTGATGCCATTGTTGGCTAAATAGACTTGTGTCAGAATGTCGTACGATCTTGTGTTGCTTGTCTTGCGCTGTTTGAGGGCTTCGAGAAGCATAATGGCTCCTCTGTCGCCGAGGAAGCAATTAGTCAGGTTGAGAGTTGTGAGATTAGGAAGGCCGTCACTGATTACTCTTGCGAGCGCCTCTTTTGTTGAGTGTTGCATTGGACGTCCATCGCTGTGCCTAGAGTACGCCGCTGAGAGGTCGAGTGTGTGAATCGTCGTGTTGAGCTTCAGCGCCGTCTCGAATTTGACGCTCCAACGAGATGGATCATGTAAATAAGAGTCCACCCTTAGGACCTTCAAACGATTCAGCATGAGCCACATGAACCCGGCAGACACTTTCTTTGACCGCATCATTTCCATCAACATTTTGTGAGGGTTGAATGGAATATGGAGCATATCGCGGAAGAGAGACGAAATATACGATCTTCCTCTCGATCCGCGGCCATTTGCTCGATCAATCCAAAGGTCATATGAAATCACATCGTATATATGATCATTCCAGAAGGCGGCATTGAGAGCGGTAGCCAAGTCGACCGTCATACTCTTCCACAAGGTTGTGACGTCTAGGACATCGATGTGGAAGTTCTGCTCCAGAGCGGGGATGAGGGCCTCTTGATTCACCCTCTCTTTGACGCGGAATATCTTCTTCCCTCTTATGTACTGACTGTGCGACATGGGGATGAGGGCCCGACCCTCTTGCTCTGGTGACGGCAAGGTGCCGAGCGCTCTCCACGCGTCTTCCGAACGGTTGAAACGCGATAGGATTGCTCTTTGGGATTCGGGTGTTAGGAAGCTATTGCGGTACGTCCTCGACGCGGACGATAAGCGTTTATAGCTTCCGTATGGCAGTCTTTCGAGGAAAGGGTCGAAGAACGCCACTCGCTGGAACTGGTCGAATGTTTCAGGCTGCTGTTGACTTTGCATATCTCTTTGTCATATCTAAAATAGAAAAAAAATATTTTTTGTAAGAAAAGAAATCAAAAAGCAAAGAGCAAAGAGTGACATCAAACCGCTTTTCTGTCGGCCGAGTTTATAACATCCAAGCCACTATGGATCTGATAGCTATACCCATATTACAAGTTTGTTCTCCGACAAGAACACGTGTGGCTTCTGGTGATCAAATCTTGCATCTGCGAAAAGCTTTGACCACTTTCTGATTGGCCACACGGTTGTGTGGAGTGTTGTCAAATTTGCAAATTTGCTGTCGTTGTTCTCTTTGAGAGTGCGGATAGGTCTCTTGTTGGCTTCATTTGAAGTTGCGATTTGAAGAAAAATAATCCGTCGAGTCACCCTAAGAAATTCTTTCACCATCAACGGCGCCTCTTCTGGAAGGAGATGTTCTAGCACGTCGGTAGAAATGATTGCGTCTACGGATTTGTCGGGAAAGGGCAGATTGGTGGCGGATGCGACCTGAAAGCACTCGGGTTCTCCTTCACCGCAAAGCGGCATCGTGGAAGTTCGATATTTTTTCGCCATTCGGATCGCGTACGGAGCGATATCGACTCCGACGGCAGGTACTCCCCATTTCCAAAGAGCTTCGACTGCAAGTCCATGCGAGCATCCGACGTCAAGGACGGGCCGATCGAACGCGTCGGCGACTGGTCGTATCAGCTCCAAGAGACCGGCCGAGCGTGATAGCTTCAAGTTTGAGTGATACCCATGTTGCGCGTAAAGAGTCTCGTATATGTCAGTCGTGTTAAGAGCACCTTTCGCCGAGAGTGTCGATGCGGTGAGAATGATGAAAAGACGGATCATTGTGAAAAGCCTTTTCACTATTTGTATAAATCGCAAGAAAATTTTTTATCAGTCTTGAAGAAATACAATGCATCACAAACCTTTGAAAAAATCTAATGTTCCCAGGTCGTATACAAAAATTTTTTTTGTGCATGATATGGTAATACATAAAAGAGCATGGCGCCTCTTACACGGCTAACTCCATCTCCTCCTCCGTTTCAAACGCTCACCGCGAGCCCACCGACTGCCTTCGATGTCGAGTATTTCGAGCGGAGCCCTAGTCCGATCCCGGATTCTTTCAGAGCTCCGCCCATCCTTCCTGGCACAAACGCAGTAGCTGCAACAGCTGCAACTCCCAGAGTACGAAGCCCCCATTACTACCGGTTCTCCGAAAAATGCCTGGATGAGTTGTCGTCATTTACATTTTTCCGGCCAAATCAAAGACTCGTCCGATTCCTGAACCGCATCGCACGTTACGACGAGTTGTCCGAAATTGCGAGCCGAGCAGCAAACATCGACGACTTCATTTCAGAATCCTTTGTTGCTCTTAACGACGTAAGAGCCGAATCTGAAGTATTGGCAACATACACGCTGGAAGACGGGAAATTGACTATCATTGATCGTGAGACTCTCGCGCACCACTTCTGGGAACAAGTCGCCGATATGGTCAGAGTTGGGTTGCTCCCTGCGGTATTTTTAAGCGAATTTGAGGAGCAAGTAGCATGGGCCTACAACTATCTGATACTGCGAACTTTCAACAACTTTGATTTGGTTCATGACTTGCACGAGACAGGGAATGCTTTTACGTCTCGTGAAATCTTTTCAAATTTGTTTCGCGGAGCGACAGGGCCCCGCTTGCCCAATGCCGCGATGCGAATCATTCAGGATTCCAGCGCCAATTTGGGAAGGTTTTTGCGAAAAAACATTTTCCGGTTCTTCAGATCAATGCGGCGAACGATGCAAGCGCTGCTCGCGTTATCAAGAGACGACGCCTTCAAAGCCGCTTACTATGTGCCGAGAGCGTCTTGGGTAGGATTACATCGGATGGTCGTCGACAACCGAATGGGCGTAAACAACCGACGTGAGTATGATGATGACTCACCTCCCAACATTGCTGCACTCGTCACCAAATACAATATTGTTTAAAATATTCTTGAGCGAAAAATCAAGTGATTTCGTATATGTTGATTCGATCCGGTATCGATCCGGTAATGTCGACCCACCCCCACATCGGCTATTAGTCAATAAATTTTTTTAATTTTTTTAATCTTGAATATAATAAATATAACTTTGACATGGAGAGGCGTGTTATAAGACGATTAGGAATGACAGAACCATTGAGAGTTCTGGACGAGAGCGACTACGCCGACGACATCAGTTTCTTGAATCCTGAAGAAGAGCTTCCGTCGGAGCAAGAATCAAACGCGTTCATCGACAACATGGACATTTATAATCGAGCAACTTACGACCTTAATCCTAGAGGCACAAGTTTGTACTTTCAAGCAAGGTCTCTTTTGCCACCTGAAGTTATTCGTTATATGGGGACGCAAATGATAAATGAGAGATTAAGAGCTATACCCATCAGCTTCCGCTCCAGAGTTGTAATAACACCACGTGGAATTATATTGATAATCATTATATATTTTAACTGTTTCGACACAGAAATTCGTGATGGGAGAAACAACATGGATGCTCTAGAAAATGGAGCTCCCCATGGACAATCATCTATTGTACATAAGCTCTGTGAAATGACAAGTCTAGAATTTAGGCCCACAAGACTAGTGCTTCGTGGCTACGACCCTAATTTTGGACGTGCGTCGTACGATTACCACGCAGAGAATGACCACCACTTCATCGCCGCAGAACTTCAAAATCTATGGGGATCCCATGGTGGGAATTTCGAGCAACGGGCGGAATACCATACGCAATTTTTGACGGATTTCATTCGCGAATTTGAAGAGTTCATTCGGACAAACGAAAGCGGCCGTTTCATTGACACTTTGACATCCAGCCGATTGATGGGAGAAGACCATCCAAATACATGGTTCAACGTGAGAATTGTTGAGCCTGTTCGTGTTATCGCTCCTTTATATTTGACCAATGAAGCCCGAGAAGTAGGAGGGATCATAGAATTGTCGGTGGCTACCATCTAATGAAAATCCG